>Ga0209751_10000476_pt1 | contig 42938 bp, 45 predicted proteins | sample RifCSP13_1_FD_184019 | JGI IMG/M metagenome (GOLD analysis project Ga0209751, IMG submission 184019) | Soil microbial communities from Rifle, Colorado - Rifle CSP2_sed 13_1 (SPAdes) (version 2) | ecosystem: Environmental > Terrestrial > Deep subsurface > Rock core/Sediment | place: Rifle...
CCGCGACGCCCGCGTCGGGACGGAGGGGCGATGCGCACGTGCCGCAGGCCCCCTCCCCACGAGGCCTCGGCGGCCAGGGGGAGCCGCACAGGGGGCACGTCCCGCCGTCCGCGAGTCCTTCCTGGAGGAGGACCTCGAGGCACGCGAGGGAGCACGCGGCGTGGCTCCCCCGCGTGCCCGCGGCGAAGAGGACGTCCTCGGGGCCGAGGTACTCGTGGCAGACCCCGCACGTGCCCGCCCGGGGGGAGACGACCCGCTGGCGGTCCGTCCCGCACAGGGGGCACCCCCGGTCCCGGAGGATGTTCGCGAGGTAGCCCGATTCCTCCATCCGCCCCGCCCAGGGGCGTCGCGGGCCTCAAGCTTCCGTCCGTAGGATACGTACGTCGGGGCTCAGACGAGCTTCTTCCCGAGCATCCCGCGGAGCTGGTCCGCCTTCTCCTTCATCCCCTCGCGGTCGTAGAAGATCACGGCCTCCGCGAGGTCCTCCCGCCACCGGTCCTCGTCCCCGATTCCGCGGCGGACCTGGGCCTGGGCCTCCCACGCGGCCGCGACGCCCGCCCACGCCTGGGCAGCCCCGAGGACCTCCCGGGCCTTCGCGAGGGTGACGAACGCGAGGTCGAGCCGGCCCGTGCGACCGTAGAGGGTGCCGAGGTTCACGAACGCCCAGCCGCGGCCCTGCAGGGAGGCCCGGTCGTCCCGGCCGTGGAGGAGGGTGAGGGCCTCGACAATGAAGCCCTCCCCTCGCACGGCCTCCCCGCGCTCCGCCGCGAAGACCCCGGCCCCGAGGAGGGCCTGGGCGAGGACGTCGGCCTGGCCGCTCGCCTTCGCGTCGTGGAGGGCATCGTCGAGGCGGGCCCGGGCCTCCTCCCAGCGCCCGAGGCGCATGAGGGCGTTCCCGAGGCGTAAGAGGGCCGCCGCCCGCATCGCCCGGCCACTGCGGTCCCCGGGGTCGAGGGTCCCGAAGCCCCTCACGACGCCGTCGTAGAAGGAGGCGGCCTCGTCCCAGCGGAGTCGACGCTCCCGGTCCTCCCCCTCCTGGAGGTCTTTCGCGACGTCCCCGGGGTCGATCCTGCCCACCTCAGCGGGCCCGGCCCTCGAGGTCCGCCCGCACCCTCAGGTATTCGTCGCGGGAGATTTCCCCCTTTGCATAGCGCGCGTCGAGGGCCTGGAGGGCGGGGTTCCCGGCCGCAGGCGCCGGGTACCCCGGATAGGCGAACGGGGGCGGCGCCCAGCCCGCCGGGGCCGGCGGGGGGACCGCCTGAACGGCCCGGGCGAGGATCAAGATGACGAGGACCGTCACCACGACCCCGCCGAGCATGGCCGCGCTGCCCCAGAGGGGCATCCCGAACGTGCCGAAGGGCATCATCCACCCGGTGAAGAACGACATCATGAGGACGCCCGGCACGACGAGGGCGAGGACGACGGCCAGGATGATCCAGACGACGGGATCCGTCCGGGGGCGGGGTTCGGCCATGGTCCCTTCCATGGGCCGGCCGTACTTGAACGTGTTCCCGGGATGCCCCGCGTCCGTCAGCGCCGGCCGGCGATCCGGGCCTCGAGGAGGTTCAGGAGCGGGAACCCGACCATGAAGATCCCGATGATCCCGATGGGCCAGTACGCCCACGTGATCCCTCCCGTCGTCGCGAGGTCCACGAACAGGAAGAAGGACGACAGGATGAGCCACACCCCGATGGGGTACCACCATGCCCGCGCGCGGGCGGGCGGGTAGAAGACGGGGAGCGGCCCGGGCCCCGACGAACCCGCGGTGGGTCGCGGGGCCGCCCTGAGGTCCGCCCCGCACCCGTCGCAGAACGTCGCGTCGTCCTCGTTCTTGGCTCCGCACGCGCTGCAGTACATCGTCCTCACACCAGGGAGACGGAGCCCGTCGTCGTCGTGAGGCGGGCGTCGAACAGGAGCGAGGCGGCGTCGTACGCGGCCTCTGACGGCCCGTACGCGAGGGTCGTGGTGCCCTCGTACCAGGTCGGGTCGAGGGACACCCGCCCCGTCGCCGCCGTCGACTCGACCTTCGTCGCAGAGCCCCCGCCCCCACGGAACAGGTACGTGACGGAGCCCGTCGTCGTCGTGCCCGCGAGGGAGACGATCCCGGCCCCCCCGACGGGCTCGCGGAGGTCGATCGTCACGCCCCCGGTTGTGGACGTGGCCCGAAGGCTCGCGCCCGTCCCGAAGTCCGTCCCGTTGCTCGCGAGGGACACGGAGCCCGTCGTGACGGTCGCGTCCACGGAGCGGACCTTGACCCCCGCGGGGAGGTCGACCGTCAGGGCGCCCGTCGTCGTCTGGAGGTCGAGGTCCACGGAGAGGGCATCGTTGACCGTGACGCGGATCGCGTGGCCGCCCCCGAAGAACAAGCCGACGAAGCCACGGGCCGTGAGGCGGTAGGACAGGGTGTCCCCCGCGGACGTGTTCGTCGCGACGACGTCCCCCTCGTAGTGGGAGGTGAAGAGACCGCCGCGGTGGACGACCTCGACCCGCACGAGGTAGCCAATCCCGGGGGCGAAACGCACCTCCGTGTCGCCCGCCTCGTTCGTCGCGAGGAGGTTGAGCCGCGCGATCGTTGGGTCGTAGGGCACCTCGAAGACGTCCGTCGTCGTCGCGCCGCTCTGGAGGGCGAGGGTCACGGGGAGGAAGACCACGGAGAGGACGAGGAGCACGGCCCCCGCCGCGAGGGGCCGGCGGTCCCGGGGCTCCGGCGACGCGAGGACCTGGAGGATCATGATCGCGCCGAGGAGGAACGCGAGGCCCAGGAGGGCCGCGACGGACCAGGTCACGCGGCCCGTCGTCGCGAGGTCGATGAAGAGGAGGAACCCGGCGAGGATCGCGAACACGCCGAGGCCGTGCCACCAGACCTTCGGGCCCGCGGGAGGCGGGACGAGGACGGGGCGGGCCGGGGGACGGGCCGGCGCGGGCGAGGCCCCGGGGACGGCCCCGGGGCGGAGGGCCCGGCCGCAGGCCTTGCAGAATGACGCGCCCTCGCGGTTCGCCGCGCCACACGCGGGGCAGACCGTCGTCGCGGCGTCGGGCGGGGACGGAGGACGCGTCGCCATGGCCGCCCCTCCCTCACGAGGGCCTCCCGAGCCGGTCGAGCGCTTCCGCGATTCGGTCGAGGTCCTCCGACGTCAGGCCCGGGTGCACGGGGATCTCGAAGAGCCGCCCGACGACCTGCTCCGCGACGGGGCACCGCCCGAAGACCTTCCGGTCCCGCAGGGCCTTCTGCTTGTACAGGGGCATGGGGTACGAGGGGCGGCACCCGATCCCCTCGTCGGCAAGGGTCTGGACGATCTCGTCCCGGGTCAGGGGGAAGCCGGGCTCCGCGCGGACGACGTACTGGTAGAAGGAGTGGGTCCTCCCGGGGCCCTCCGAGGGCGGGACGAGCCCCTCGAGCCCGTCGAGGGCCTTCGTGAGGAAGCGCGCGTTCTGCCGGCGCCGGGCGACCCAGCCGTCGAGCTTCTTGAGCTGGACGAGCCCGATCGCGGCCGCGATCTCCGTCATCCGGAGGTTGAAGCCGACGACTGCGTGCTCGTACTTCGACGTCTGCCCGTGGTCCCTCAGGAGACGGGCGGACGCGGCGACCTCGTCGTCGTCCGTGACGAGGATCCCGCCCTCCCCCGTCGTCATGTTCTTCGTCGGGTAGAAGGAGAAGCACGCGCTGTCGCCGAGGGCCCCCGCCTTCCGCCCGCGGTACGCGGCCCCGTGGGCCTGGCAGGCGTCCTCGACCACGCGGACGTCCCGCGCCCGGGCGGCCTCAAGGAGGGGGTCCATGTCCGCCGTCTGGCCGTACAGGTGGACGGGCATGATCGCCGCGGTCTTCCGCGTCATGCCGGCCCCGAGTTTCGCGGGGTCCATCGTGTAGTGGGCGGGGTCCACGTCGACGAAGCCGGGCCTCGCCCCGCAGAGGAGGACCGTGGAGGCGGACGCGAAGAACGTAAGGGGCGGGATGAGGACCTCCTGGCCCGCGTGGAGGCCGTGGGCGAGCAGGGCGACGTGGAGGGCCGCCGTCCCGTTGCACACGGCGACGCCGTGCCTCCGCCCGACGTATGTGGCGAAGGCCTCCTCGAAGGCCTTGACCCGGGCACCCTGGGCGAGGGCCCCCGACGCGAGGACCTCCCGGACCGCGTCGGCCTCCTCGTCCCCGAGGAGGGGGCGGGCGATGGGGATCATCCGGGCCGCGAAGGGGGGAGGGGGCTATGAAGGTTCGGGGCTAGCTTCTTCCCCGGCCCGTGCGGGGCTTCGGGCCCGCGTCGACGGTCTTCTTGCAGTGGGCGCAGTACATCCGGCGGTCCAGGGGCCGCCCGCAGTCGCACACCCAGCCCACGATCTTCGCGGGCACGCCGGCGACGAGGGCGTGAGGGGGGACGTCCTTCGTGACGACGGCCCCTCCCGCGACCATCGCGTTGCGGCCGATCGTGAGGCCGGGGAGGACCGTCGCGTTCGCCCCGACCGAGGCGCCGTCCTCGACCTTCGTCGGGACGATTTCCCAGTCGGGGCTTACGGCCCGCGGGTACACATCGTTCGTGAAGCAGGCGTGGGGGCCGATGAACACGCGGTCCCCGATCGTCAGGCCCTTGTACAGGGTCGCGAAGTTCTGGACCTTGCAGCGGTCCCCGAGGACGACGTCGGTGTCCACGTAGACGTCCTTGCCGATCACGCAGTCCCGCCCGATGCGCGCCCCCTCCCGGACCTGGACCCAGTGCCAGATCGAGGTGCCATCTCCGATCCGGGCTTCGGGCGAGACCTCGGCGGTCGGGTGAATCCGGGTCGGCATGGGAGTCGTCCCCCCATCTGTTCCTGGCTATGAAAGCTTCCTGCCACGCCGTGGCCTGCCGGGGACAAGTATCGGGAGCGAGAACCACGGACGCGCCTTGATATATCGATTTCACAGGCTTGGCGACCGTGGACACGAGCGCGTCCAGCGGAGGCAGTGAAACCCCGTTTCTGGTCTGGCCGCCGATGGACCTGTCCGACGGCTTCGGCGCCCTCATCGCCCTCGCCCTGTCCCTCGTCCTCGTCCTCCTGCTGACCCCCCCTCTCATCCGTAAGATGAGGGCGGGCGGGATGGTCGGGGAGGACGTGAACAAGCCCTCCCGGACGACCGTCGCGGAGCTCGGAGGCATCGCGGCCCTCTTCGCCTTCTCGATCTCCCTCAGCCTTGTCGTCGGGCTCCAGAAGCTCCTGGGGAACGTCGCGGAGCCGCCCTTCCTCGCGGCGATCAGCGTGTTCTTCATGGCCTCCATGATCGGGCTCATCGACGACATCTCGGATCTGAAGCAGAGGCTCAAGGCGATCGCCGTCGCCTTCACGGCCCTCCCCCTCCTCCTCGTCCACCTGGGCCCCGAGGTCATCGATCTGCCCCTCGGGCACCAGCTCGGCTTCCAGGGGAGCGCGTACCTGTTCTACTGGCTCATCCTCGTGCCCATCGGGGTCACCGGGATTGCGAACGCGATGAACATGTCCGCCGGATACAACGGCCTCGAGAGCGGCCAGATCGCCGTCGTGTCGGCGTCCCTCCTCGGCATCGGCCTCCTGCGCGAGATCCCGGACTTCTCCCTCCTCATCTTCGCGTCCCTGCTCGGATGCTCGCTCGGGCTCTTCTATTTCAACCGCTTCCCCGCGCGCGTGTTCATCGGTGACATCGGGACCCTGGGCCTGGGCGCCGCCCTCGGCGCCGGGGTGATCCTTGGCCACATCGAGTTCTATGGAGTCATCGCGATCGCACCCGCTTTCTATGAGGCCGTCGCGACCGCGTACTATGGGTTGCGGAAGAAGAACGGGGACCGGAAGGCGGCTTGCCGCCAGCCGGCGATTGAAGCGGATGGAATCTTGAGGCCCCCTGAAGGGGCGAGCCGCTACACGCTCGCGTACCTCATCCTGTCGAAACGTCCGATGACGGAGCGCGGCCTCGTCCGGACCCTCCTCGCGATCTATGCGGCCAGCGGGGCCGTCGCGATCGCCCTGAGCCTGGTGTGACGATGGACGCCGATCGGACGCAGGGGGGACCCGGGCCTCGCGTGGCTGTCGTTGCGTACACGGAATACCCATGGGACCCCCGGGTCCGGCGAGAGGCCGAGACCCTCGCCTCGGACGGCTACGCCGTCCACGTGATCGCCCTCCGTCCCAGGTCCGGACCGTCCCCCTCGCACCTCGGCGGCGTCCATCTCCACGAGGTTCCACTGGGAAGTCGACGAGGGGGCCGCCTCCGGTACGCGTACCAGTACGGGCTCTTCCTTGTCCTCAGCACGGTCCTCCTCGTCCGCCTCCACCTCCGACGGCGGTTCGAGCTCGTCCACGTCCACTCCCTCCCCGATTTCCAAGTCCTCTGTGCCCTCCCCCTGAAGGTCTCGAGGGTGCCCGTTATCCTGGACCTCCACGAGGCCATGCCCGAGATTATCGCCGCTAGGTTCCGGACCTCGACTCAGGCCCTACTCCCGCGGATTGCCGCCTTCCTCGAAGGATGCAGCGTCCGCTTCGCGGACCACGTCATCGCCGCGAACGACGGTATCCGGTCGGCGGTTGTTGGGCGCGGTCTCCCAGCGGGTCGGATCACGGCCGTCTACAACGCGAGCGACTTCCCTCCCGGGGGCGTTGACCCGGTAGGGTTGCGGCAGAGGCTTGGGCTTCCGGATGGGCGTCTCCTCGTGCACGCGGGTGGCATCAACCCTGAGAGGGACCTCGAGACGCTCCTCCGCGCGATGGCTCAGCTGCCCGCCGACGCGGATGCGTGTCTCGTGATTGCGGGAGACGGGGAATCTGCCTACACAGGAGCCCTGAAGACACTCGCAGCGACCCTCGGGATCGGGGACCGTGTGCGCTTCGTGGGTCGCCTCCCCATCGAGGAGGCCCGGGCCCTCATGACCTTGTCCGAGATCGGCCTCATCACGCTTGAGGCGAACCCTCTGACGGAGCTCGCCTGGCCCAGCCGCATCCCGGAGTTCGCCGCCCTGGGAAAGCCCCTTATCGTTCCGAGGCTCAGCTTCCTGCAGTCTGTCTTGGAGAACGGGGCCCAGTACTATGCCCCAGGCGATGCCGGAAGCCTTGCCCGAGAGATTGGCGGTGCCCTGACCGAGCCGGAGAAGACGGCTCGCGCCGCCGAGAAGGCAGGAGAGATTTGCAGGCGCTTCGAGTGGAGGCAGATGCGGCGCGTCCTGTTGGGCGTCTATCATGCGCTCGGTGCATCCAATGCGGGATGATCGGACTCGCATCGGCATCCTTACCGGTGCCGACCTCCGCAGGGGTGCGGCGGGCGGCACGCGATCCTACGTCCTCGGCCTCGTCCGTTTCCTGGCCGACGAGGGGCTCGGTGTCGAGATCGTTGCGAACGGACCTGCCGACGACCTCCCCCAAGGCGTGACGGCCACGCCCGTGTCGCGGGAGCACGTGGCCTCGACCCTCGCATTCCAGCGAGCCCTCCGGTCGTGGTCCGCGCGGGAGGACTTCGCCCGGTTTGCCCTCCTCCATCTGCAGCGTCCGGATGATCTCACGGCGCTCCGCCTTCAGGGGGGTTGCCCCGTGGTATGCACCTTGCACGGGGACGCCGCTCGGGGGATCCGCCGTCGCCGCGGTCGGGTCGCGAAAGCCGCTTACCTGCGGCGCGAGCGGTGGGCGGTGTCTCGTTTCGCGGCACTCATCGCCGTCGATCCGTCGACCGCAGACCTCTACGCGCAGAGGTACCCTGCAGCCTCGGAGCGGCTTCATACGATTCCAGTCGCGGTGGAGGATTCGTTCGCACGGGGCCCTGAGCCCGGTCCACGGCATGATGGGCACGTCTTCTTGTTCGTGGGTCGCCTCTCGGTGGAGAAGCGAGTCGATCGCATCATTCAAGCCGTCCGGTCGTCCGGGATTCCCGATGCGCGTCTCACGATCGCGGGCACCGGCCCTGAGCTTTCCCGTCTCGTCCGTGCCGCGACGGGGGCCGCCGTGGAGTTTCTGGGCGAGGTACCCCACGACACGCTCCCCGCCCTGTACCAGACCGCGGATGCGCTCGTTCTCGCATCGGAGTACGAGGGTCTCCCCACCGTCGCCCTCGAGGCTCTCGCCAACGGATGTCCCGTTGTGGCACCCGCAGGGTGTGGCCTTGAGGCGGTCGTGACCGACGGGCGAGGGATCCTCGTTCCGTCCCTCGACGCGTTCCCCCAGGCGCTCCGTGAGGTCGTGAAGCTCCGTGACTCCGGTCAGCGGATCACCCTCCCGCAGGAATACACATGGAGCCGGGTGGGCGACGCAATTCTCGCCGTGTACCGATCCGTCGTCCCGGAGGGGGTCCGATGAGGATCCTCGCTCGGGTCCTTCGGCGTCGATGGGACCGGGTTCCCAGATGGGTGCTCACGGACAGCAAGTTCGACCGAATTCTCCAGCTCGCGGCCGGAAAGGACGTGCTCGACTGCGGCTGCGTGGGGTCGAGGCTGGAGGACCCCTCCGGCGTCGCCGCGACAAGCCACTACCAGGTCGCTCGGGTCGCCCGTCGTTGCGTGGGTGTGGATATCGTCGCCGACGAGGTTGGGAAGCGCCGCGATGCGGGATACGACGTGCGCGTGGCAAATGTGGAGTCGATGGATCTGGGAGAGACGTTTGACGTAGTCGTGGCCGCCGATTTGATTGAACATCTTTCCAATGCGGGAGCCTTTCTCGATCGAGCGGCCGCTCATCTGAGGGTCGACGGGCTCCTCTGCCTCGTGACGCCGAATCTCTGGTCCGCGAACACGGTGTTCAAGGCCCTCGCAGGGCTTCGCATGGCGGTGAATCCGGAGCATACCTGCTGGTACGATCCGATGACCCTCGTACAGCTTCTTCGCCGCCACAACTTTGAACCCATTGAGTGGTATTGGCAGGACTATCGCAGACACCCGGTGGTGGCCTTGCTGACGGCGATTCGGCCAAACCTCGCCGCCCACCTCATCGCGATTTGCAGGAAGGGCGGGTGAGGCAGGAGATGAAGTTGCCTCGTCGCGTCGTGTACTCGGTCCTTGCGGCCCTCGTCTTCCTAAGTCTGCTCCTCCGATATCCCCGGACCGCTCACGAGGTTGGGGTCGACTCGTTCTTCATCCACAACCTCGCGACGAACATCGTCAACGACGGGTATGCCGAGTGGATCCTCAATCCGCTCTCCTGGTTTGGCTGGTATCCTCTGAGCTATCCGTCGGGTGGACCGTTCCTCATTGCCTCGTTCTCGAGCATGAGTTCGCTCGCCATCGAGCCGGCCATCCTCCTCTTGTCCCTGACGTTCGGGACCCTCGGCATCCTTACGTCCTTCGTCATGGCGAGGGAGTTCCGCGATGACGATCTTTTCTCCCTCGGCGTCGCGTTCATCTACGCATTCGCCCCGAGGTACCTCGCGTTCACCCTCTGGACGGCATCGATGCGTAGCCTGTTCATGGTCCTCCTGCCCGTCTTCATCTGGGTCGTCATTCGGACGTACCGGGAGCCCAAAATGACCGACTTCGCCTTGGTTACACTCTTCTTCCTGATCCTCGCCGCCACGCATCGGCTCGCTGCCTTGCTCGCCGTGGTCATGATCGCCTTCGTCGTCGCAATCCTTCTCCTCATCGCATTGCGCATCCTCCGCCTTCGGTTCCCGAAGATCGTGCTCGCGTCTCCCTACCGGCGGGTCTCCCCCTACCTTGCGCTCGGATGCTTTGCTGGCGTTGCCGGAATCATGTTCCTCGGTACCGACGTCCTTGCTGAGTACTCCACGGGCGAACTCCTCTCGGGTACGAGCCTCCACATTCAGATGTTCAATTTTGGAGTGAGCCTGACGCGGAGTGTGGGACTCAGTCTTCTCTTCGCCCTCGTGGGGGTTTTCGTCCTCGTTCGGTCGCGGAACAAGTCACTGCGGGAGCCCTTCCTCTTGATCTCGTTCCTGGGTCTGACTCCAACCCTTTTCTTGCGCCAGTACACCGGGTTCTACATCCTGCCCTTCATTGCCCTCCTTGCTGGATTCATGTTCGTCGCCGCGGAGGGGATGAGACGGCCGCGATTCCGGAAGGCCGTCATCATCACGATGCTCGCTGCATCTCTGGGCTTCTCGGCCGCCGTCCTGGAGTACGAGATCCAGAATACGACGTTCCTCCCCGAGGCGACCTACGGCACATCCATCTATCTTCGGACGTACGCGCCCGAGCGGAACCTGATTACGAACGACGGGCTCCTCGGCATCCGGGTGGCGTCCTTCTCCGCGAGCCGCATCCTGCCCGTCGGAGGAGCCGGCACGACGTTCCAGAGTCCCGAGCTCCTTGCATATCGGTTTTTCACTCGCGCTGAGGTCGAGGCGAACACGGTCCGCGTGCCGCTCCAGGATCTCACGCTCGAGAGCGATTCCCCTTGGATCGCGTCCACGATCCAGGCCGAGGCGGACTGGGTCGATATCATGCAGGGCCCGTTCGACTCCCAAGGGAGCGCGATGGCCCGCTACGATCCCGCATTCTATCTCGAGAACGAGCATCTCGCGGGCTTCTTCTTCGCGTACGGGAACAGGTATCCATCGGAATTCGCGAGCTCCGTACACGACAGCGCCTACAAGCTCTACGATGGCGACGCAGAGACACTCTGGTACGTCGCAGCCCCCCGTTCCGACTAGCGACCCGTGGGAACAATGAAGCTCCTCTTGCTCACGCCGTTCTGGCGCCCTGTCACTGGCGGGGTCGGGAGGTTCGTGGAGGCGCTGCGGGACCGGCTCCTCGCGTCCGGGCACCGCGTATCCGTCATCGCACTGTCGGGGGACGCGACGGAGGGCGTAACGACGTTCTCCCGTTCGACGGCGGCCGTCCTAGGCGCCGTCCTCAGGCAGATTCACCGAGAGAGGCCGGAGGCAATTCATGTCCACGGGCACTGGCGGCTCCTTCTTCCTGCGATTTGCCACAAGCTGCTTCGTCCTGGGCTGAGAGTCATCTTTACCTTTCACACCACGACGCGCACCCGAGGTCTGAGGCGTCGTCTGTTCCGATTCCTCCTGAACCGGTGTGACGTCGTTACCGCCGTGTCCGCCGACCTGCTCGCGAGGGAGTCGGCGCGGTACCGTCTCAAGACGGATGTGTCCGTAACGTACCCAGGGGCCGTGCCCGCTCCGCTCGTCGTTGACCAAGACGTCGTCCGCCGGCAGTACGGTCTCCATCCTCGCGATCCCGTCCTCCTTACCGTCATGCCTCTCCACTACCCTCTGAAGGCCTCGGGGCTTGTCGATCTCATCCGGTCGATCCCGTACGTCCTGAAACGCCAGCCGGGCACGCAGCTCGTCATCGTCGGGGACGGGGTGTACCGGCCTGCCCTCGAGAATCTCGTCGGAGAGCTCGACCTGACGCCCCATGTTCGGTTCCTCGGGACCCTCGCGGACCCCACCCCGATCTACGCCGCGGCCGACCTGGTCTGCCACATCTCATACCAAGACGAACTCCCCCTCGCGATCCTCCAGGCAATGGCCCTGGGGAAGTCCGTCCTCTGCTCCCCTGTGGGCGGGATACCTGAGGTCATTCGGGATGGCATCGAGGGCGTCCATGGCGTTGGGTCTCCGGAGGACATCGCGCGGAGCATCCTGAACCTTCTCGAGGATCCCACTCGTCGCAGGGAACTCGGCGACGCGGCACGGGAGCGGGTACGCTCCGAGTTTACGTGGGACCACCTGATCAACCGGCTGTCGCCGATTTACGGACTCCGGGTGCGCAAGGCCATCCACGTCACGGTCGACGTGGAACAGGACTATCATCTCCGCGAAAAGTCCTACCGAGGAGTCGAGGAGGCGCTCCCGCGGATTCTCGACATCCTCCTCCACGCTGGAATCCGAGGCTCCTTCTTCGTGGCCGCGGACGTTGCGCAGCGGTTTCCAGATCTCCTTCGGAGGATGCTCCGGGATGGGCATCACGTCGGATCGCATGCTCTCTCCCATTCGAACCCGCCGATCGGCGGGCGTGCCGAAGACATCCAGCGTCTCGATGTTGACCAGGCAATGTCGGTGATCCGGCCCTACCTCTCGGAACCCGCCTCGTTCAGGGCGCCAAACTTCCTGATCGACGGGGCATCCGTCGGCGCTCTCACAAGCTCGGGCGTCCGCGTCGATTCATCCGTCGTCCCCGGTCGCCGGGTTCGGAAGACGAGGGGCACTCCCCGGATCGATTTTCGAGGGAGTCCCAGCGCGGCCTATCGCGTTTCGGCTGCCACTCCCGCCACGATCGGGCGAATGCCTCTCGTCGAGGTTCCCGTGACCGCGAACCCCTATGTTCGCGGATCTCCCCTTGGCCTGGGATATCTCCATTCCGTGGGGGTCGGGAGGGCGCTCAATGCCATCGAGGCATCCCCCGCCTCCCAGGTCACGTTCCTCATCCACCCCTGGGAGGCAATCGACTATCCCGTGGGTGCCCCTCTCCCGAGTTGGATGCGTCTCGGGTGCCGATCGGACCTCCGCGATCTGGAGGAGCTGCTCCGCACAAGTTCCACTCAGCACGAGATGATCCCCTTTGCACGACTCCTCGATCACCTCCTGGAACCCAATCCGGCTTGGTGGTCCCCTGGTCGATGGGGAATGTTGACCCCCAAGCCCCGAATCGTCTTCGTCACGAACGTGTATCGGCCGGTCGTCGGTGGCGTATCGGAATACCTTGCCGGGCTTGTGGGAACCCTCCGGTCGAACGGGTTCCGGACTACGGTGCTGGCGTACCCCCCTCGGCTCGTGCTTCGGGAGGCCCGCGCGCGCAAGGCGAAGTCCCGCAAGCTGTTCCACGCGGCGTTCGGGGCCTTGTGTCTGATGCGGATTGCAGCTTGGAGGCTCCAGGGAGAGACCGTCATCGTGCACTCTCACGGGGCGAGCTTCTGCCTCGCAACCGGGTTCTTTGCGCGATGCTTCGGGGCCCTCGCTGTCCACACGTTTCACTCCCCGATCAGATATCGTTCTCGTGTCCTGTCATGGCTCGCCCCAAGGCTCGATGCGCTGCTCTTCGTTGCCCCCGAGACGCAAGGCCTGTACGAAACGACAAACCACGTGCGACACGACCGGACTGCGATTGTCCCGGGAGGCGTTCGCCCGGGCTCGGACGAATCGTCCGGAGATCCCGCCTCGGCCCTACGGCAGAAGGGAATCCCCGCCGAGTCCTTCCTGTGCCTCTACGTCGGACGCGTGGTTCCAGAGAAGGGCGTCGACCTTGCGATCGAGGCCGTATCGGTGCTCGCGAGGACGGGTCACGACGCGCGGCTGATCGTCGCGGGACCGTCGCCCGGTCCCGAGGGTTCCGCCTACGGAATTCACCTGCGCCAATTGTCCACGCGACTGGGCGTTGGGGATCGATTGCATTTCCTCGGTGAGGTGGGGCCCGACGAATTGGATTCCCTCTACCGTTCCGCCCATTGCCTCCTCGTGCCCTCCCGCTGGGAGGAACCCGCCCCTATGGTCACGGCGGAGGCGATGAGCCGGGGGCTCCCCGTGATCGCCGCGGCCGTCGGCGGTCTCCGCCGGCGCGTACAGGACCGTCAGACTGGCTACCTGGTTCCCCCGGAGGATTCAGCGGCCCTCGCCCAGGCCATCGCTCATTTGATTGACTCCCCTGAGGAACGAAGCCGCCTGGGGACCCAGGCCAGGGAATGGGTGTCCCGTCACGCGAGCGTGGAACGGATGGCCCAACAGCACGAGGGAATCTACCTAGCCCTGCTCCGCGAGGCCCGTCTCACCTGACCTGAGAGACCCCTCCACCCGTGCATACAGGGATCGGTAGCGATCTGCCGTACGTTCTGATCGGAAACGGGCCCGGACGGTTTCCGCGGCGCGGACCGAGCGTCGGCCAAGTTCCTCCGGACGGCCAATCGCTGACTCCAGGGCCGCGAGCAGGGCGGCCCGATCTCCCGGCGGGACGAGCCATCCGCTGACCCCGGGGGCAACCAGCTCGGGGATTCCATCGATGGCCGTTGCGACCGGTACGCAGCCGACAGCCATCGCCTCCACGAGGACGAGGGGCAGACCCTCCCGATAGGAGGGGAGGACGATAACGTCCGAGGATTGGTACACACTGAGGAGCTGCGCGTGCTCCTTCACCGGGCCCGTGTCTTCGACCCGGTTCCCGAGGCGGCGTAGCCGGGCCTCCTTCTCAGCGGTCTCTTCCGGCGTCGACTGTCCGACGAGCCTGAGCCGGAACCTGTCGCGCAGCGGGCCGGCGCTGAGGGTCTCGATTACGTCCATCAGATCGAAGAACCCCTTCGAGCGGGTCTGCCGACCTACGAAGAGGATGGTCACCCCTCCCGGGTCCAAGGGTCGGGTCCGAGGCGCCGCTGAAAGATACCATTCGGAGGGCGCGATGTAGATCACCCGGTCGTCGGGGCGTCCGAGGTCGCGCCTCAGGGCCGCGGCGACGAACACCACGACGTCCGCCAATCGCATCACGAGCCGGTGGTGGATTCGCTGCATCAGCGCGTGCAGCCCCGAGCGTCCAGGCGGGAAGGGCGAGTGAATCGTCGCAACCCCATTCACGCCCCGGATCCGGGCCGCGAGAAGGGCTGCCACGGCCTGGGCATGAGGTTGGTTCACGTGGACCGCGGACCAGGGGGCGGGGGAACGCAGGATCGCAACGAACGTCCTGACGGAGAGGAGGGCGTTGCGGAAGCCGTTCGGCATCCGGGACAGCTCCTCGAACATGTCTGGCGTGAAGACCTCCACGCTGTCCCCGGCGGCCTGGAGTGCGCGCCTCAGTTCGCGAACGAACTCGCTCACCCCCGCAATGAGGTCGACATCATAGGGCGCGCAAAGGGCGACGCGCACGGGACGCCATGACGCCATCCTTACTTAATCGTTCTCGGGAGAACGGGCACGGCGAAAGGCGTCCTCGGACGCGAGGACCGTGCCACCCTCCAGACGTCCCCTGAGCCCACGGAGGCTTGCCGCCGGCCCAGACGAACAAGGGACGGTTCCGGGTTGAGGCAATGGTCCCGGAACGGTTATATAATGAGGACTCACCGTCGCATCCGGATGCGCATCCTCTTCCTGGCCCTCGACATCAACCTCGACCGCCAGAGAGGCGATACGGTCCACGCGATGGAACTCGCAAACGGGCTCGCGTCGATAGGACACGCGATCACGTTCGTCGTGGGGGCGGCGAGTGGCCACTCACCGACCCTTCGGTCGGATATCGTCCTCCGTGTCGTCGGCGGCTCGAACCGCCGGGTGGTGCGGGAGACGTTGGCCATCGCAAAACGGTCCGCAATCGACATCGTATACGAACGCCGCTCGACGCCGAAGATCGGCTTTGCAGTCAAGACCCGGCGCAGGATCCCACTCGTCATGGAAATCAACGGAATCCTCAGAGATGAGCTCCACTTCCAGGGCCGAGCCGACGGACGCACAGTGAGAGGCCTCCTCAAGGATCGTCTCCGAGGCGCTCTGTTTCGACGCGTCGACGGGTTCATCGTCGTGAGCGAAGGAATCAAGGACGATCTCGTCGCCCGGCATGGAGTGGATCCGCGTCGAGTCCTCGTCGTGGGCAACGCAGTCAACACCACGCGGTTCCAGCCGATCGCGAAGCAGTCGGCGTGCCGTCGGCTCGAGCTCGAATCCGAGAGGCCGCGAGCGGTGTTCGTCGGCAACCTAGTCGAATGGCGGGACTTCGAGAGTCTCCTCCAAGCGACTCGTCTTCTCCTTGAAACGGTTCCGATGTTCGAGCTCCTCGTCGTGGGGGACGGCCCCGCTCGCGGCTCGTTCGAGGCGCGAGCGAAGGCACTCCTCCCGGCTCGAACGGTTCGGTTCGCGGGGGAAGTACCCCACACGGACGTCCCTTTCCACATCGCAGCCTCAGACTTCGGGCTCCTGCCTGAGCGAGTTCGTTCCCTCGATATCTCCCCCCTCAAGTTATTCGAGTACCTGAGTTGCGGTCGTCCCGTCGTGGCGTTCGATGTTCCCGGACTTGACATCGTGAGGACTCTTGGCACCGGGATTCTCGTCCCACCCGGTGACCCAGGAACCCTCGCTGCGGCGATGGCCCGCCTGATCGGCTCGCCTGAACTCGTCCGAGAGATGGGGCGGACCGGGCGTGCCTTTGTGGAGCGCGAACGCTCCTGGTCGTCCGTCGCCCGGAAGACTTCCGCGTATCTTGCGGAGAAGGCTGCGAGATCTTCATGAGGATTCTGCACGTCGTCGAATCCCACACGATTCACACGTCGCGGGTCGTCGATCATCAGTTGGCCCAAGGGCATCAGGTTCGCGTGGCGACGGCCCACGATTTCGTCGGGATGGGGCCGGTTTCCTTGTTCGAGATTCGCCCCTGGGCCACCCGCCTCCCGTTCTCGCACCACTGGGCAGGGATCCTCCAGTTCGCGTCCATGGCCAGGGGGTTCAAGCCCGACGTCATCCATGGACACTATCTCTCGACGGCGGCCCTGTTCCTCGCCTCCGCGCCCGGGGTCCCCTGCGTCGCGAGCGCCGTCGGGTCCGACGTCCTTGTCGACCCACGAGCCGCTCACGCTCGGTTGCTCATGCGGCTCGTCTCCCTGTGGGTCGATCGATTCATCGCGGTGGCGCCGCATGTCCGGGATCGCATGATTCAATTGGGGATCGATGTCGCGAAGATCGAGACGTTGCCTTGGGGCGTTGACGCGGAGATGTTCCATCCAGCCGAGACGATGCCGCGAGGCCCCTCAGTCATCTCCACGAGAAGCTTCGAGGCCGTCTATGACCTCGACACGCTCCTCCGGGCAGCAGAGATCGTCGGCCGCGCCGGTACCCGCCTTCGACTCGCTCTGTATGGGGATGGCTCCTTGCGAGCGGCCCTCGTCGCGAGGGCTCGGGAGTTGGGCATCGTGGAGCACGTTCGGTTCGAGGGCCGCGTCGCCCCCCGCGTCCTTGCCGGGGCGCTTCGCGGCGCCTCGGTGTACGTGTCGACCGCGCTCTCCGACGGCGCATCGACCTCCCTCCTGGAGGCGATGGCGACGGGCCTCGTGCCGGTCGTCGCCGACATCCCGGCGAACCGTGCTTGGATTTCCCACAGGGAGAACGGAATCCTGTTCCGCCCTGGAGACGCGGGAGCGCTCGCGTCCGCCTTGGAGCAAGCCCTATCCAACCCGGAATTGCGGGCGAGATGCTACGAGGTCAATCCGGCACTCGTCGCCTCGAGGGCGACGTGGGCTGCTTGCATGGAACGGTTGGAGGCCATCTACCGGGAGGTGACCTCGTGAGCTCCTTGACGCTCACGGTCATCGTGATCGCCCGGAACGAGGAGCGGACCATCGGCGCCTGCCTTCAATCTTGCATCGATGCGGTGGCCCGAGCTCGTGAGGCGGGTCTTGTCTCGGCCGCGGAGGTTGTCCTCGTCGACTCCGCTTCCACGGATCGCACGACCGCGATTGCTGCGGGATTCCCCATCCGCACCCTCTCGCTCCCCCCCTCGTGGCCTCTCTCGGCCGCGGCAGGCCGGTTCATCGGCCTTCGCATGAGCTCGTCGGATGTAGTCCTGTTCGTCGATGGGGACTACGTCATGGATCCCGACTGGCTCTCGACCGGGCTGCGCGCGCTCCACGGGCCCTCGATCGCGGGGGTCTGCGGCGTGGATCGGGAGTCGCTGCCGGGTCGTAGTCGGATATCTCGCTACACCTTGGACCTCGTCGAGCGTTCGATCCCTCAGACGGAGGTCGCCGAGACGGAGGCCATCGCCGTCGGGCTCTACCGCCGGACATGGATCGAGCGAGCGGGAGGGATCCAACCTTTTCTCCGAGGGGCCGAGGACCGGGATCTCGCGATCCGGGTGAGGGCGCTGGGCGGTCGACTCCTCAAAACCCGAGCGGCAATGGGGACCCATCACTGGGCCCCCGGCGCGGATCTGACCCTCGTCGAATATCTGCGCTCGGTCGCGGGATGGAGCTTCGGGGAGGGTCAGGCGGCACGGCGAGCATCACAAGAGCCGACCATCCGGAACGTGTATCTGGCCCGCTACTTCCATCTGCGTCACCTCCTCCAGTTGGAACTCGCGCTCCTCCTCGTTGCATGGGGTAGCCTCCTTCTCGCGTCATTGGCGACCGCGTCCTTGTGGCTCGCGGGAGTCGGCCTGGCCTCCGCTTCCATCCTCGTTCTCGGCTCGGTGATCCGCCGGAGGGAATCCGCGCTCGACGCCCTCTTCCGGCTGCACGTTGTTCCCTATGTTGCCGTTCGAGTGTGCTCGTTCTTCCTCGGTTGGCTGAGGCCCCCTCGCCCCACAGAGGAGTATCCGGCCCCCTCGTCGTTCGGGGCCTAGCGGGGATCGTCCCGTCGGCCAACCAGGTCCTCGAGGAGGCGCCGAAGGAATGCCCGATCCCGTTCGGTGAACGCTTTCGCATAGATTCCGACCGCGGTCGCAGCGACCGTTCCGATGGCGATGACGGAGGCGATGAACGGTTCCAGCCGGGCGAGGAGGAGCCCCGCCGTGAGGACGATGCCGCTAAGGCCGAGCGCGACCGCGGTCATCCGCCGGTATCGAGGATCCGGGAACAGGGCGCCGTGGAGGACCGGCGCCAACGCAATCGTCACCGCGTAGTACAGGAGATACGACCACGCAAACCCTTCGACCCCGATCGCCGGCACCAGGAGGACGACGCCGACGGTCGCCGCCGCGAATGCCGCGGACGTCAGCGCGATCTGCCGCCGCATGGCACCCGTGACGTAGAAGACGAGGATCGCGGGAGAGAGGAAGGAGGCGAGGAGCGACGCTCCAGCGAGGATGGGGAGCAAAGCGGCTGCCTCTGCATAGGCGTCGGTGTAGAGGACCCCGACCAGGATCCTGGAGAAGGCCGCCACGATTAGAGTCGCCGGGAACGAGATGAGGAGGATGTACCTGAGCGTGTGGTTAAGGGTCCGGGTGAAGTCGGAAGGACTCGTCTGGTAGAGCCCCGTAGCCATGGGGAAGAACGGGACCACGATGGCGCTCGGGATGTACAACACGACGAAGGCGAGGCGTTGTGCCACGCTGAAGTGCCCCAGGGTTTCCACACCGATCTGGCCCGCGACGATGGTCGCCCCGATCCAATTGAACGCGACGAGCATGACGCCGGACATGAAGGTCGGGACCGCGTAGAAGAGGATCTCCGTGACGTCGTCGCGGCGCAGGCGCCATCCGTCGAGCCGGAACGGGCGGACGTCTTTGAACAGCGCCGCGTAGGTCAGGCACTGGGCGGCGTTTGCGACGAGGCTCGCGGTGAACCCACCGACGAGTCCCCACAGAAGTACGAACACGACGAGCAGGACCGAGTGGCTCGCACCGAACACGAGATTCATTCGCGCGAGCAGCCGAATCCGCTCGAAGGCCTGCATGAGGGCCGCATAGCATGCCACGAGGGTAGAGAGGAACAGGCCAGCGATCGAGAGCCAGAACAAGGGGAGGAGTACCGGATCTCCATAGAGGTCGGTCGATAGCCATGTCGCGCTCCCGGCGAACGCCAACAGAACGGGGAGGGACAGGAGTAGCTCGAGTACGACATAGGTTCGCGACAGGCGCTGGGCGCGTTCGGGATCGCTGGCACGGGCGGCGGACACGAGCCGGACGGCGGCAGTCCCTGTTCCGAGTTCGATGAACATCCATGCCAGCCCCGTCACGGACGTCACGAGACTCCACTCGCCCAGCTGGTACGGGCCGAGATGGCGCGCGATGAGGATCGACGCGAGGACGGACGTCCCTTTCAGGGTCAGGGATGTCGCGAACACGGCGGTCCCGCCCCGCGCGATCCGTCGAGCTCTCTGCTCCATCGGTGTGCGGCCGGCCTGGCTCTCGACCAACGCGAAAGGCTCCTTCCCTCCCTCCCGCGATCGTAGGCCCGCGCCTCAGGGGCGAAATCCCGGTAGGGCACTCCAGACCATGGCGATGGGGGTATGGCCCTTTCGTCATTGTTATCGAAGGTGAAAACGAGGGCCGCGGGGCTTAATAGTCATCAGGCAACCACGGACGCGCCATGGGACCCTCCTCTCGGCCTACGCCTTCGAAGGTCCTTGCACTCGGTGCCCATCCCGACGACATCGAGCTCGGGTGCGGGGGCTCCCTCGCGAGGTTCCGCGACGAGGGATCCGAACTTCACAGCGCGGTCTTCTCCACGTGCGGCGACGAGACCCCCGCCGATTCGAAGCTGCGAGCCCGGGAGTACGCCGTGGCGGCGAAGTCTCTCGGAGTCAAACGACCCGTCGTCTACGGCTTCCCCAATCGCGAGCTTCCCGAGCATCGCCACAAGATCATGCGTGAGATGGAGCGTCTCCAGGAGGATCTCGGCCCGGACCTCGTCCTCATCCCGTTCCTGGAGGACCCACATCAGGACCATGAGACGGTGGCTCGGGCCGCGATCCGTACGTTCCGCCGTCGGGAGACGATCCTCCAGTTCGAGATCCTGCGGTATGGCAGCCACACCTTCACTCCGAGCCTGTTCATCGACATCACGGGGACCTTGGACCGGAAGCTGGACGCCCTGCGTCGCTACAAGAGCCAGTTCGGGCGCAGAGCGTACTTCGACGAGGAGAGTTTCCGGAGCTTGGCGCGCACTCGGGGCGCCCAGAGCGGCTACAGCTATGCCGAGGGTTTTGTAGTCTACAAGATGTTCTGGTGAGCCGGTGCCCAGCTCAGAGCGCGCGATGGCGGAGGCCTGCCGCCGGTACCTCGATGAGGTCGTACTCCCCCAGGGCATCCTCGCGGGACGCGATCGGATGGCCGGGTATCTCGGGGATCTCTACGCGAGGCGGCTTCGACTGCCCGGCGCCCGCGAAAGGACCGAGGCGGCGACGTCGCGCCTCGAGGACCACCGGAGCGTCCTCGTGGAAATGGCGCACGACGGTCAACTGCCCCATCTCGGCATCGTCCGCCTCGTCCTCAAGGCTCGCGAGGTGGCGTCCCTCGCGGGCAGCGGCATGGCCCTGTACCTCGTCGGGGACCACTACTCCGCAGACATGCGACCGGAGAACCTGTTCCTCGGGCTGCCCTTGAGAGGGGCGGATTCCGATCACGCCAAGAACCCTCTGACGATTCCGATCGGCAGGAAGTTGCGGCACGTCCCCTTCTTTCGCCTCCCTCCGCCCTCGGAGGGGGCCCTTGACGAGTTGGACCGGCGGGCGGAGGCATGGGTCGTGAACAACGCGACCTATGTGGACCGAAAGGCGTCCCTTGGGACGTTGGTGGGCCGCCTTCGCGATCAGATGGAGAGGTTGCATGAATCGGCACGCCTGACGACGTCCCTCGGCGATTGGCTCATGCGGGTCCAAGTGATCTGGTTCGATGATCTCTTCGGCGGGATCCCCGACGGACTCGCAATCCTCCCGATGAGCGGGATCATGGAATGGGTCCCCGAGATCCTGTCCGGGCTGCTCGAATCCGACGAGGAAGTCGCACGGACGAAGATACGGATCAGCGAGGAGCAACGAGGTCGAGGGGAGATTCCGTATCTCGCCCCCGAGAGTTCTCCGTCGCAGTTCTGGATCTACTGTCCGAGATGCTGGCGGAGGTACCGCGCGGCCTTCCACGGGACTCACTTCACGGCGGACTGTGGCACGTGCGGCAAGTCCGTGGAGGCCACATGGCCCGGGGAGGGGCGCCTCATGCCCGACATCGTCGCGTTCGAGTGCGCTCTCTTTCGGACGGGATTGTCGGGATGGATCGTAGGCTCCCAGGCTTCCTATCATCCGGTCATCGAGAAGGCGTATCAGGTCCTCCACGGGGTGGAGATGCCCCCGAAGCGCTTCGTGACATCGATCCCCCGCTTCCGCGGGATTGGAGAACCGCCCGAGGGCCACACGCGCGCCCGGCTTCTCCGCGTCCTCCTCGAGGTCGACGCACCTGCGGTCCGGGACGCGTTGACGGTCTCGTGGGATCTCGACCCCGAGATTGTGTCGCCTCATCTCGGGGCGTCCGCTGAGGCGGGCACGAGGGCGCAGAAGTGAAGGTGGTCGAGCCCTCGGAAGAATGCGGGAGCATCCGCCCCCGCGTTCAGCTCCGTATTGCTGCGCCAGAGCAGGATGCGGCCTCCGGCCCGCCGGACATCCTCGACGAACTCTTCGAACCGGTAGAGGTGGAAGGGGACACGTCGCCCCGTACCGGCTCCAGTCCCCGACGGAGCGAGGAGGACATCGTCGCCCTGCCCTTCACCTCGAGCGCCTCGGTCGACGAGGCCCCGGACGAACCGCCTCGCCCGGTCCGACTTGCCGCGGACCCAAGCGCGGATTCTCCGCTGGAGACCCCGCTGGCGGGACGGGCGCGGGACCCCGGGGAGTGAGGCCGGCGCGCCGGAGATCCGCCGGCGACGGCTCGCGATTGACCACGCGCCGAGCCACAGGCTGTAGTCCTCGACGGCCCCTGAATAGAAGCTCATGAGGACCGCTCCTCCCGGCCGAAGGACCCGCAAGGCTTCCGCGAGGGCGGACACGCGATCGGCCCGGGACGCGGCATGGCCGAGGACCTGGTTGAACATGAGGACGGCGCCGAAAGAACCCGGCGCGAAGGGGAGCCGAGCCATGTCCGCGAGGACCACGCAGTCCCCTAAGGATGGCGCCTCGCGTCGGAATCCCAGGACCAGCCCACGGGAGATTTCGATGCCCACGCCTTCGTGCCCCATGGAGCGGAGGGCGACGAGCTCGCGTCCCCCGCCCGAGCCGACGACGAGGACCCGACCGGGACCCTGGAGCATTTGTCCCGTGAGCCGCCGCTCGGCCGCGGTCCAGCCCGCCTGGAGGCTGCGCGTCCATCGGTCAACCTCGCCCGGCGTCTCATAGCCGACGACGACCTGCCTGCGCCACTCCCGCATGCGGTCCGAGGACTCCACGGCGTCTCCCTCCGATGCATCCGTGCCCCGAAGATGTACCGGGACGAGTTCCAATGGCGGGAATCATTGTTGATTTTTCTGAACCACCCATTTAAAAGCCGAGGGAAGCCCAGTATCTCCTGCAGCGGGGGATGCCCCCGTCTTCAGATTCCTGCGCCTCTAGGCGGAGGTCAATCGAGTGCCAAGCGCGCCCCGAATCCAGCAATCCTCTCAGGGCCCAGCCGAGCAGCTCCAGACCCTCCTGACGGGCTTCCGGGATCGCGTCGACGGCGTGCGGGGCGTAGCCGTCGCGGACCGCAGCGGACTGCCCGTCGCCTCGTCCTTCGACACGCGGGCGAACATCCTCACGATCACCGCGATGGCCACGATGGCCGTCCAGTCGTCCCAACGGGTATACCAGAACCTGGCCCTCACGGGCCCCACGGACATCGTCATGGTCGGCCCCGACTCGACCGTCTTCGTGTCCACCGTCGCGGAGAGCCAGCTCTCCGTGATCGTCGTCCTCGAAGGCTTCGCGAACCTAGGCCTCGTCCGAATCGAGGTCGAGCGTCTCAGCCGCGAACTCTCCGAGGTCCTCGGCCTCTGAGCCTCACGAGCCGGCCGGGGCCGCCTTCTCCCTCGACCATGGCGCCCCGCAGCGCGGGCACCGCCCCTCCTTCTCCAGGCACGCGCGATGGTGCATGGCCCCGCATCCGCACCGGACCGCGGGGACCGCCGGCGTCAGGGCCTCCCCGCACACCCCGCATCCCGCCTCCCGGCGCTTTGTCTCCTTCGCTCCGGGGGCCGTCCCCGCCCCCTTCTCGACAGGGAGGAACCGCAGGAGGATCCCCCAGAACAGGGCGACCCAGCCGAGGAAGATGAGCCACCCCGCGTAGGAGTGGGCGACGAGCATGTTCTGGAGGTCCGTTTGGTTCGAGTCCGTGTAGTACCCGACGAGGACGATGACGACCATCCGGAGGACGTTGGCCACGTACGAGGCGAGGAACCCGAGCCCGAGGAGGGCCCACAGCCGCCGGGTCGGTCGCCCGTACTCCGTCAGGATGAACGCGACGAACGCGGACGCGAAGATCCCGAACGAGTAGATCCCCGAGCACGCAGTCGTGATGACGACGGTCACGGGGATCCCGAGGTTCTGCGGGACGAACGTGATCCCCGGGGCCGTGGACCCGGCGACGGGGTGGAGGGTGTTCGACACCCCGAGGAGGGACAGGATCCCGCTCGTCTGGGGCGCGAGGGCCGCCCACGAGTAGACGTCCACGGAGGCGTCGAAGTCCCCCACGAAGGCCCGGGCCGCCATGAGCGGGAGGACGAGGATCGCCACGAGACCCAGGGCGAACAGGAGGACGAAGTCCCTCTCCCGCGCGTACCGCGCGGGAACGAAGCCGTACAGGATCAGGGCCGCCCCCGCGAGGAGGACGATCGTGTCCTCCGTGAGGAGGGCCGGCGTCGCGGAGAGGGCCACGTTGTACGCGAGGTCCGCGACGATCACGACGATCCCGAGCGCGGGGAAGAACGGGATGAGCCGGCCGCCCCACGTCGCCCGCCGGAGGAGCGCGGAGGCGAGGGAGCCCTCGGCCGCGGCCGGCGCGCGTCCCTGCGGCCAGACGGCCCAGGCGAACAGGAACGCCCCGAGGGCAAGGACGGGCAGCCCGATCCAGGTGAGCCCGGACCCCTTGGGCCGGTTCAGGAGGAGGTCCGCCCCCGCGAACGTCGCGAGGAGGGCGACGAGAAGGAGGACCTTCCGGTGCTTCGCCGCGATGCCGGACCCTGGGAGGAAGGCCATGCCTCTCCTGGGCCCGCCCACGCCCTCCGGGCGTATATGAACGCTCCCGGGCTGTTATCGTGCCCGGAACGCCCCGCCGGTCGTTGGATGGCCGTAACATTTAACTATCACATGTAGCATGGAGATGGACGATGCGGAAGAAGGTGGTTCAGACCGACATGGACGAGGACGCCTATGCGTTCCTCCTGAAGACGGCGGAGAGCAAGGGGTTGACCCTCAAGCAGGCGCTGAGGGAGGCGGCCATGGAGTGGGCGGCGCGCGAAGGGGATCTCTCGTTCGACCCGCTCTTCGACTTCACGATCACCGTCGCGAAAGGGAGCCGTCGGTACCCGGACCGCGAGGACGAGACCCTCTACGGCGGCGAGGACTCGTGAAGCTCTTCGTCGACACAGGCCCCCTGGTCGCGAGGGTGTACCGGCCCGATGCCCACCATCGCGCAAGCATCGATGTGTTTCGGAGGCTATCCGCCGGAGACCTGCCGTACCGGCTCCTCTACACCTCCAATTTCGTGGTCGACGAGGTGCTCACCCGTCTCCTCTACGAAGGCGGACACGCGGGCGCCCTCCAAGGACTTCGCCTTCTGCGGGATTCCACCGTGCTCCGGATTCTGCACGTCACGGAGGAGGACGAGCGGGAGGCGGACCGGGTGTTCTCGCGCTTCTCCGACCAGCGCATCTCCTACACGGATTGCACCTCGAAGGTGCTGATGGACCGGCACGGGATCGCCACGGCGTTCTCGTTCGATCGCGATTTCGAGATCATGGGATGCTCGCGGATTCCGTGACGGGTCCCCCCCGGGTGGGAGCCCCCCTCTCAAACCCGGACGGGGCGGCAGGCTTGAAATAGGCCGTGCCGCTTGACGCCGCCGTGAAGGTCGTCGGCGGCTCCGCCTCCCTCCCCCTCGCGAGGGCCCTCGCGCGGGAGCTCGGGGTCGGGGCCGTGGACGTGAGCTTCGAGCGCCACCCCGGCGGCTTTCCGGACGGGGAGCGGTACGTCCGGCTGCTCGGGCCCGTGGCCGGGGAGCACGTCGTCCTCGTCCAGTCGACCCATCCCGACCCCGCGATCGTCGAGTTCCTCCTCCTCGCGGACGCCGTCCGGGACCTCGGCGCCCGCCGGATCACGGCCGTCATCCCCTACTTCGGGTACGGCCGGCAGGACAAGCGATTCCTCGACGGCGAGGCCGTCTCCGCGCGGACCCTCGCGAAGCACATCGCCCTGAACGCGGACGAGATCCTCACGATGGCCGTCCACAACCCCGACCTCCTCGGGACGTTCCCGGTCCCCGCCCGGGAGGTGAGCGGGATGCCCGCCCTCGCCCGGTACATCCAGGGGGCCGACGTGGACCTCGTCCTGGCGCCGGACGCGAACGCGGTCCGCCACGCGAAGGAGGTCGCGGGGATCGCCGGGAAGCCGTACGACCACCTGGACAAGGAGCGCCTCGACTCGTACACGGTCCGCGTGAAGCCGAAGGCCCTCGACGTCCGCGGGAGGTCCGTGGCCATCGTGGACGACGTGATCTCGACGGGCGGGACGATCGCCACGGCCGCGAAGGAGCTCCGGGCCCAGGGCGCCCGGCGGGTCGTCGCCCTGTGCGTGCACGGACTCTTCGTCGGCAACGCCGAGGAGAAGCTCAGGGCCTGCAACGAGGTCGTCGCCACGGACACGGTCCCCTCCGCGCACACGAAGGTCAGCGTCGCGCCGGAGTTCGCGGCGGCGATCCGCGCCCTCGCCTGACCCGCGGGCCCGCCCGACGGATCAGAACGTGATCGCGGCGAAGCCGATCAGGAGCCACGCGCTGAAGGCGAGGAGCAGGCCCGCCCAGATGAACAGGCCCAGGTTCTGCATGTCCGTCGTCCGCTTGCTCCCGAGGGCCCCCGCCACGCTGCCGAAGGCCCCGACGAGGCCGCCTGTGCCGATGAGGAACTTCGCGAACGTGTAGGCGCCGCCAAGCCCCGAGAGCGCGAAGAGGAAGCCCACGAAGATGAGGAGCAGCCCGATCCCGTTCATCCCGAGGATCATCCGCTTCTTGAGGAGTCCCTCGACGTTCACCGGCGGGTAGTACACGGGCCCTTGGTAGGGCGGCGGTCCGTACGGTTGGCCAGGTCCGGGAGGCGGTGCACCCATCTCCTTCACCGGGTCGCGCCATGTCCCTCGGATTATAAAAATATAACCCCATGAATATTTAAGGTCCCGTCGGAGCGGTTTTCAGCGCCTCCGACTCCCTGGGGGATTCCCGACGGGCCTAGGGCGGTGCGGGCCGGCACAGGTTCGAGGGCTTCTCGAGGTACCGGTTGAACGCGATGACCGCGATCGAGTGGGCGTACTCCGACATCTTCACGATCCCGTTGATCACCGTGCGGAAGGGGATGATGATCCGCGGGTCGTCGTACTCCTTGAGCATGAGCCGCGCGAGGTCCTGCTCCCGCTTCATGATCGCCTCCTGCTGGTGGATCGCCTCGTTCGCCTGCTTGATGTCACGGGACAGGAGGCCTCCGAGGGCCTTCCCGTACGCCTCCGTGACCGCGTCCGCGAGCTCCTTGAGCTGCTTCGCGAAGGAGGGGCTGATGTCGACCTTCGTGTTGAGGAGGGTGAGCACGGCCCGGGCGATCTCTTCCGCGTGGTCCGCGACCTTCTCGAGGTCTCGGGCGATCACGCGGTACCCGGGGATCTCGAGGCGGGAGCGCATCCCGAGCTGCTCCACGAGGGCCTCGTCAATCTGGGCGCTCAGGACGAGCCGGAGGATGAGCCAGTACATCATGTCCGCGTCATCCTCCCTCTTGATCGCGTCCTCTGCGAGCCGCCGGTCCCCCGTGACGACGGCCTCGAGGGCCTCGTCGAGCATCGTGGCCCCGAGGTTGAAGAGCCGCTTGATGAGCGCGTCGAGGGGGTAGTTCGCGGGGTCCAGGGAGCACTGGAGGGTGATCTTCGACGCGGTCTCCTCGATGATCCCGAGGCCCATGAGCTTCTTCGAGGTCCGGCGGACCTCCTCGATGTGCTCGGACCGGAGCCGCGTGGCCGACTTGACGATGAGCTTCTGCCGCCCGAGGACGTAGTTCCCGACGATGATCCGCTCGAGGAGGCCCGGGTCGTCGCACATGTCCGCGTCGATGAGGTACTGTTCCCACTGCCGCTTCCGCTCCTCCATCGCGGGGCCGGGCATGATCCGGAGGGTGTCGCCCTCCTCGACGAGGAACACCTGGTCCCCCTTCTTCAGGTTCCGCTGGGTGACCCAGTCCTTGGGAAGGGAGATCGTGAGGGTCGCGGCCCCGACCTTCTGGATCTTGCGGCTCTCCATCGCTCGGCCTCCGTCGTCCCCTTGGGACGTAGGGTCGTAGAGGGTCGAAGTAAATATAATTTTGCGGAAGAGGGGTTGACCTATACACCGAAATGACCGTGGGGTGGGGTATGGTCGGGGGCCTTCGAACCGGTCGTGGATCGCGTGCGCGCGTGCGGGCGCGTCCGGATAGATCCGAAGCCTCCTCGCGCACGGTCGTCCGTCGCGACCCGGGAATATATTGTACGCTCGGCAGGCATGAATAGCGACCGCGCCTCCTTGTGCTACGGGGTCCCTTGGGATCCCCAAGGAACGGGATTCCGACGCGATGGAGAGCGCAGCGCCCCTCGGGCGCGAACTCGGCACAGCGGGTGATGACGGTCGCCTTCAACGGCCTTCCATCGCTTCCCCTCCTCGTTTTTGGCGATCGCCATCCCCTCCTTTTTCCCGCCTGACGGGAGAGAGGATGCCGGGGCCAGAAGGGTCGGTCATCGCTTTCCGGGCCCGTAGTATATGCTGACAGTGTTCTCCCGCGTTCATACATAGCGAGTCATTTTTTGCCCCCCGCGCCTCGGTCACCTGATGCGGTTCGAAGCCCCCTGGTCGTATCGAGGAAACCGACCCCTTCATGGGGTGGGAACGCCCTGGCAGGCGCGCCGCGGGGAAGCGTGATGGGACGTGCCCACTGACGTCGAGCTCGCGCTCATGGCCGTCTCGGCGACCGCGGCGGTCGTCCTCGCCGTCGCCGCGGTCCAGCTCAAGAACCTCGTCCGCGCGGTCGTCGCGTACGCCCTCGCGAGCGTCTTCCTGGCGGCCCTGTTCTTCCAGCTCGCCTCGCCCTTCGCGGGCGCCCTCGAGCTGACGGTCGGGGCGGGCCTCGTGGCCGTCCTCTTCCTCGTCGCGATCACCCTCGCGGGCGGCGAGGAGAGGGAGGTGCCCGGATGAACGGGAAGTCCATCGCCGGCGCGGTCCTCGGGATCGCGTTCTTCGCCCTCTTCGCGGCGGCCGCCCTGCCAGGGACCCTCGCGTGGCCAGCCCTCGCCCCCGGCGACCCGGGGGTCGGCCTGGCCCTGTGGTCGGACCGAACCTTCGAGGTCCTCGTCCAGGCCATCCTGCTCCTCGCGGGGGTCGTCGCGATCCTCCTGCTTCTCGAGGCCTCGATCGACAAGGAGGCGCGGGCATGACGGACGTCGCCGTGCTCGTCAACCTCCTCGCCGCGGGCGCTCTCTTCGCGGTCGGGCTGTCCTGCCTCATCTCGAAGGCCCACCTGGTCAAGCTCGTGATCGGGGTCGAGCTCCTGGGGAAGGGCGCGAGCCTCGTGTTCGTGCTCGGCGGCTACCTCGCGGGGGACGTCGGGACGTCCCAGGCCGTCGTCTTCACCCTCATCGTGATCGAGGCCGTCGTCGCGGCCGTCGCCCTCGCTCTTGTCGTCCTCGTCAAGCGGACGTACCTCACGCTCGACGCCTCGGCCGTCGCGGCGAAGGCCCGCGGGGGTGAGCCGTGATGGACGCTTCCCAGGTCGTTCTCCTCGCGACGGTGCTCCTCCCCTTCGCGGGCGCCGGGGCCGTCATCCTATTGCGGAAGCTCCCCAACGCCCGGGAGGGCGCCTCCCTCGCTGCGGCCGTCGGCACCTTCGCCCTCGCCGGGATGTCCCTCCCCGCCGCCTTCCAGGGCGGCCCCGTCGAGGTCACCCTCGCGGAGATGCTCGAGGGCCTCTCGCTGAGCCTCCGCGCGGACGGCCTCGGCCTCCTCTTCGCGGTCCTCGCCTCGTTCCTCTGGATCCTCACGACCGTGTACAGCGTCGGGTACATGCGGGGCCTCAAGGAGCACGCCCAGACCCGCTACTTCGCGTGCTTCGCCCTCGTGATCGGCGCGACGATGGGGGTCGCCCTCTCCGCGAACCTCTTCTCCCTGTTCTTGTTCTACGAGATCCTCACCGTGGCCACGTACCCCCTCGTCGTCCACAAGGAGACGGAGGAGGCCTTCGCGGCGGGTCGGAAGTACCTCGTGTACACCCTCACCGCCGGGGTCGCGATCCTCGCGGGGATGACCCTCCTCCAGGGGATGGCGGGGTCCGTCGAGTTCGTCGCGGGCGGGAACCCCGCCCTCGCGGGCCTCGCGCCGGAGTTCGCGAAGGTCGCGTTCGTGCTCCTCCTCGGCGGCTTCGGCGTGAAGGCGGCCCTCGTGCCTCTCCACGGCTGGCTCCCGACCGCGATGATCGCCCCGACCCCCGTGAGCGGGCTCCTCCACGCCGTGGCCGTCGTGAAGGCGGGCGTCTTCGGGCTCCTCCGGACGATCCTCTTCCTCTTCGGCCCCGGCCTCATGGTGGGCCTGGACCTCCAGGTCCTCGTGATCGTCACGGCATGCGCCACGATCCTGGTCGGCTCCCTCCTCGCCCTCGTCCAGGACGATCTTAAGGCGCGCCTCGCCTACTCGACGATCAGCGCCCTGAGCTACATCCTCCTGGGGGCCGCCCTCGTGGACCCGACGACGGGGGAGTACCCGACCGCGGCGATCGTCGGGGCCACGTTCCAGATCGCGGCCCACGCCTTCGCGAAGCTCACGATGTTCTTCGTCGCGGGGGCCATCGCCGTGGAGACGGGCAAGACGAGGATCTCCGAGCTCGACGGGATCGGCCGCCGTATGCCGGGGACGATGGTCGCCTTCACCGTGGCGACGATCGGCATGGCGGGCCTCCCGCCCCTCGCGGGCTTCCTCGGGAAGTGGTACCTCGGCGTCGGGGCGTGGGGAGCCTTCGGCCAGGACGGCTGGCCCCTCCTCCTCGTCCTCGCGACCTCGTCCGTTCTCAACCTCGCGTACTTCCTTCCCATCGTCGTCCGCGCGTTCTTCGGGCCCTCCGAGGGACCGCGGACGGAGGCCCGCGGCATGCTCCTCGGCCCCCTCCTGGGGACCGCCGTCGGCGGTCTCGTCCTGGGCCTGTGGACGTCCCTGCCCTACGGCCCCTTCGAGCTCGCCCGTCTCATCGCGGCCGACGTGACGGGCGCCGGCCCGGCCGCGTTCACGTTCGTCGCGGACCTCGTCCTCCCGGTCCCGCCGTTCCTCGTATTCCTGATCGGCGCGCCCCTCGTCCTTGCCCTCAAGGGTCGCGCGCGTCAGGTCGCCCTCGTCGGGGTCGCGGGCCTCGGCCTCGTGGACGTCATCCTCATGCCCGCCGTGGACGCAGCGTGGACCGTCCCCTTCATGGACGGCGAGCTCGTCCTCCTCCACGCGGACGGCCTGTCCCTCTTCGCGGGGTACATCTTCGCGATCATCACGTTCCTCGCCTGCCTGTACGCGGCCGCGTTCGCGAGACCCTGGCTCCACGCGTACGCGCTCCTCTACGCGGGCGCCTCCCTCGGGGCCGTCTTCGCGGGGGACTGGATATCCGTCCTCATCTTCTGGGAGGTCATGGCGGTCGCCTCGACCCTCCTCGTCTGGGAGAGCCGCGGGGAGGCCATCGGGGCGGGGTACCGGTACCTCCTGTTCCACGGCCTCGGTGGCGCCCTCCTGGGCGCGGGGATCGCCCTCACGTTCCTCGAGACGGGGGACCTCGCCCTCGGGGCCATGGGGAGCGGCTGGGCCGCGGTCCTCACGACCCTGGGCATCGGCGTGAACGCGGCGTTCATCCCCCTCCACACGTGGCTCCCGGACACGTACCCGCGGACCCATGTGGCCACGAGCGTCTTCCTGAGCGTCTACACGACGAAGGCGGCCGTGTACCTCCTCGCCCGGACGTTCTACGGGGAGGCCCTCGGGCCCCAGGACGCCTTCCTCGTCGTCGCGTTCATGGGCGCGGCGATGGCCGTGTACGGCGTGTCGTTCGCGGTCGTCCAGAACAACATGCGCCGCCTCCTCTCGTACCACATCGTCTCCCAGGTCGGCTACATGATCGCGGGGGTCGGCCTTGCGGGGACCCTCGGCGCGTACACGGAGGTCGGGGCCCTCGGCCTGAACGGCGGAATGGCCCACATGTTCAACAACCTCCTGTACAAGACTCTCCTCTTCATGACGGTCGGCGTCGTCGTCTGGCGGACGGGGGAGCAGACCCTGGACCGCCTCGGGGGCCTCCAGAGGCGCATGCCCGTGACCGCGTGGGCGTTCTGGATCGCGGCCCTCTCCATCTCCGGGGTGCCCCTCTTCAACGGGTACGTGTCGAAGGGCATGGTCATCACGGCCGCGGAGGACACGAACCTCGTCCTCTGGATCCTCCTCGAGATCGCCTCCTTCGGGACGTTCCTCTCGTTCCTGAAGATCGGGTGGTTCGCGTTCCTCCGGCCGAGTCCGAAGGAGTCGTGGGAGCAGGCGAAGGACCCGCCCCCCGTGATGCAGGCCGCGATGGTCGGCACGGCGGCCCTCTGCGTCGTCCTCGGGGTCTACTACGCGGCCCAGTTCGCGGTCCTCCCCATCCTCGAGGTGGAGGGCGCAGCCTTCCACTATGAGCCGTACGACCTCGTGCGCCTCGCGTCGACCCTCCTCGTCCTCGGGGCGGCGGCCGCGTTCTTCTTCGGCGTGGGCCGGAAGATCCTCGCACCCCACGACACGCGCCTCCGCGATGCCGACGTGGCCTACGTCGCCGCGGGCGTGGGCCTCGGCCGGGCGTCCGCGGCCCTCCAGGCGTCCTTCGGCGGCGTCTACGCGGGCGCGGTCGCGACCGCCGCATCCCTGTTCGCCGCGGGCCGCGGGGCCATGCGCCTCGAGGACCGGGACGTGAACTGGAACGTCGTCGCCTACGGGGCGGCCCTCGTCGCCGTCCTCGGGCTCCTCTTCCTGGGGGTGGGCGCGTGAGCGGATCCGGGCTCGCGACGTTCGTCCCGCTGTTCCTCGCGGCGGGCGGCGTCGTGACGTACGCCGTCGCGCGCGTGACGCCTACGCCGGGGCGACGGTGGGCGGGGACCCTCGCGGCCCTCTGGCAGGCGGCCGCCTTCGGCCTGCTCCTCCTGGCCGTCGACATGGGTCTCGTGGCCTCCGACCGGCCCCTCTTCTCCCTCCTCGACGCGACGAGCCTCGGCTTCGTCCTCGGGCTCCTCGCGACGGGCCTCGGCGCCCTGGCGGCCCTCGCTTCCCAGGGCCGCGTGGACCCCGCGGGGCCCGTCCACCTCTATTACCCGCTCTTCCTCTTCGCGATCGCGGGCGCCGTCGCCGTGGGCTTCGCGGGGGACCTCTTCAGCCTCTTCGTCGCGGTCGAGCTGTCCGCCCTTCCGTCCTACGCGCTCGTCGCGTACCGCTGGCGGGAGGACCCGCGGGCCGTCGGGGCGGCGGTCAAGTACCTCCTCCAGGGGGTCACGGGGACCGTCACGGCCCTCTTCGGCGTCGGCCTCCTGTACGTCCTCGGCGGGAGCCTGCGGATCGACCCCGCGGACCCCCTCGCCCTCCCGAGCGCCCTCGCCGGGGCGGACGCGGGCCTCGTCGCCCTGGGCTCCGGCCTCCTCCTCGTCGGCTACGGCGTCAAGCTGGCCGTCGTCCCCATGCACACGTGGCTCCCCGACGCGTACGTGCGCGCGCCCGCCGGGGTCACGGCGATCATGGCGGGGGCGACGAAGGCGGGGGCCCTCGTGGCCCTCTTCCGATCCTTCGCGGCCGTGCCGACGGACGTCCTCGCGCCGGCCACGATGGGGCTCGTCGTGAGCCTCCTCGCGGTCCTCACGATGACGGCCGGGAACCTGCTCGCCCTGAACCAGCGGGACCTGCGGCGCATGCTCGCCTACTCGAGCGTGGCCCAGATGGGCTACATCCTCCTCGGGTTCGGGATCGGACTCCAGCACAGCGTGGCCCTGGGCTTCGCCGCCGGGCTGTTCTACGCCGTGGCGTACGGCGTGATGAAGGGCGGCGCGTTCCTCTGCGCGGACCTCCTCGCGGCCGCCGCGGGCACGCCGGAGACGGCGCGCATGCAGGGGGTCGGTGCCCGCCATCCCGTCGTCGGGCTGTCCTTCGCGGTCTTCCTCCTCGGCCTCGTCGGGGTGCCGGCGACCGCGGGCTTCCCGGGGAAGCTCCTCCTCTTCCAGGCGGGGATGGAGACGGGGGCCCTCGGCGGGGTGGTCCTGGCCCTCGCCCTCGCGGCGAACAGCGCCCTGTCCCTCGGCTACTACGTGCCCGCCCTCAGCACCCTCCTCTTCCAGGGCGGGGAGCCCTCCGCGGGCGCGGACGGGAAGGTCCCGCGGACTGCGGCCGCGAGCGTGGCGGCCCTCGCTCTCGCGACCGTCGTCCTCGGCCTGTTCCCGTACCTCGTCCTGGGCTGGGTGGATGAGGCGTCCCGCTACCTCAATCCGTCGGGAGGCGTCCCATGATCGAGGTCCTCGCCTCGCCCTTCGTCGTCTTCGGCCTCGCGGTCCTCGTCGGATACGCGATGTATTTCTGGTCCCGCCGCGTAGCCCCCGCGTCGACGTACTCCGTCGCGAAGACGATGCCGTATGTGGGTGGGGAGCCTTTCTCGGGCCAGGCGTACCAGCCCGGGTACCAGTTCTACTACGTCGCCCTGTTCTTCACCCTCATCCACGTGGCCGCCCTCGTCCTCGCGACGATGCCCGCCGGCGTCCTGCCGTGGGCGGCCGTCGGGTACCTCGCAATCGTCGCCCTCGCCGTCCTGATCCTGAGGTGGAAATGATGACCCTGAGCCAGCGCCTCGTGAACTGGGCCCGCCTGAAGTCCCCGTGGATCACGATCTTCAACAGCGGGGCCTGCAACGCGTGCGACATCGAGGCGATTGCCGCCCTGACCCCTCGCTTCGACGTGGAGCGGTTCGGGATCCTCGCGAAAGGCTCCCCCCGCCACGCGGACATCCTCGTCGTCACGGGCCCCGTGACCCGGAAGCAGGCCCTCCGCCTTCGGAACGTGTACGAGCAGATGCCCGATCCGAAGTACGTGATCGCCACGGGTGCCTGCGGCGCGTCGGGCGGGGTCTTCAAAGGCCTCTACCACGTCGTCGACAGCGTGGACGAGGTCGTCCCCGTGGACATGTTCATCGCGGGTTGCCCGCCCCGCCCCGACGAGATCATCGACGGGGTCGTGAAGTGCCTCGCGCTCCTCAAGGAGGACCTCGCGCACGGAGGGAAGGAATGGCGGCGGAAGGCGCGCGCGCCGCCCGCGGAGGCGAAGCCTGCGGAGGTGACCGCGTGAAGGCCCTGACGAAGGACGAGGTCGCGAAGGCCTTCGAGGGCCTCGGGGCCGTGGACCAGCCCCGGGGGAACCGGATCCGGCTCGTGACGACGGTGGACCGGGCGCGGGAGGCGATCGGCCGCGCGACGACGGCCCTCCGCTGCGACCACCTCATCCAGATGAGCTCCGCCGACACGGGCAAGGCATTCGACCTCGTGTACCAGCTTACGGGCCCCCACCGGACCGTCGTCTCCATCGCCGTGGAGATCCCGCGGGACCGGCCCGAGGTCCCGAGCGTCGCGGACCTCCTCCCGCCCGCGGGGATCTACGAGCGGGGGATCCACGACCTCCTCGGGATCGTCTTCGTCGGGCATCCGGGCCTTAAGCGGATCATCCTCAACGAGGACTGGCCCGAGGGGGAGTATCCCCTCCGGAAGGACTGGAAGCCGGACCCCGCGAAGTTCTACGGTGGGGTGCGCGAGGGGGTTGGCTGAGATGCCCGAGGTCGTCATCCCCATCGGGCCTCAGCATCCGGCCCTCAAGGAGCCCGTGAACTTCAAGGTCGTCGCCGATGGGGAGATCATCGTCCGGCTCGAGCTCGACGTCTCGTACAACCACCGCGGGATCGAGAAGGCCGCCGAGCAGCGGGATTTCGTCCGCGTGGTCCCGCTCCTCGAGCGGGTGTGCGGGATCTGCTCCCACAGCCACACGACCGTCTTCGTGAAGGGGATCGAGGAGGCGATGAAGCTCGAGATCCCCCGGCGGGCCCAGTACATCCGCACGATCGTCGCGGAGCTCGAGAGGATGCATTCCCACCTCCTGTGGCTCGGGGTCGCGGCCCACGAGATCGGGTTCAACACCCTCTTCATGTGGACGTGGCGGGACCGGGAGCTCGTCCAGGACATGCTCGAGGAGCTCACGGGGAACCGGGTCAACTACGGGATCAACGAGGTCGGCGGAGTCCGCCGGGACCTCACCCCGGCCCTCGTGAAGGCGTCCCTCGACCGCCTTCCGTACCTCGCGGAGCGGATCGCGAAGTACACGGCCATGGCGTCGAAGCAGCGCACGATGCTCCTCCGCTTCCAGGGCGTCGGGAAGCTGACGGAGGCGGAGGCCCTCAAGTACGGGGCCGTCGGGCCCACCGCGCGGGCGAGCGGCGTGGACTACGACGTCCGGAAGGACGACCCCTACCTCTCCTACCCGGACGTCCCCTGGAAGGTCGTCACGGACGACCACGGGGACGTATTCGGCCGCACCCTCGTCCGGGTCGGGGAGCTCGTGGAGAGCACGAACATCGTCCGGCACTGCCTCGAGAACCTCCCCGAGGGCGCGATTCGCATCCAGCCGCCCCGGGCCGCGCCGAAGGGGGAGGTCCTCAGCCGCTACGAGGCCCCGCGCGGGGAACTCGTCCACTTCATCCGGACGAACAACACGGACAAGGCGGAGCGGCTCGACATCCGCACGCCGACCCTCGCGAACTGGACGTCCGTGGCCGTGTCCCTCGTCGGGCAGAACCTCGCGGACATCCCCGTCGTCGTCGCGGCGATCGACCCCTGCCTCTCGTGCACGTCGCGGATCACGATCGTGGACCCGGAGGGCGCGGAGACCGGGACGATGACGTGGGACGAGCTCCGGGCCCACGGGATCCGGTTCTACCGGGAGAGGGAGGGGATCTGATGGAGCCCTGGCTCCTCCTCCTGTACCTCCTCGTGTTCCCGGGGTTCCTCTTCCTCCTGACGTACGCCCTGTTCCTCCAGTACGCAGACCGGAAGATGAGCGCGAGGATGCAGGCCCGGGTGGGCCCGCCCCTCCTCCAGCCGTTCGCGGACCTCGTGAAGCTCCTCGGGAAGGAGGTCATCACGCCGAAGGACGTCGACGCGAAGGCCTTCGGGGCCGCGCCCCTCCTCGCCTTCGCCGCCGTCATGACGGCCTTCTTGTACGTGCCCGTCGTCGGCCTGAGTCCCTTCGCGTTCCAGGGGGACCTCGTCCTCGTCCTGTACCTCCTGACCCTCCCGACGATCGTCCTGTTCGTCGTCGGCTGGCTGAGCCGGAACATCTTCGCGACCCTCGGCGGGGTCCGGGCGGTGACCCAGATGTTCATCTACGAGGTGCCCTTCTTCCTCGTCCTCCTGGGGCCCGCCCTCGCCGCGGGGACGTGGTCTATCTCGGAGATCGTCGCGTGGCAGGCGGACCACGTCTGGTTCGCGGTCCTCCAGCCCCTCGGCCTCGTGATCGCTCTCATCGGTCTCCAGGCCAAGCTCGAGCGAACGCCCTTCGACATCCCCGAGGCGGAGACGGAGATCGTCGCGGGCCCTTGGACCGAACTGACCGGGCGGAGGCTCGCCCTCATGCATCTCACGATGGACGTCTCCCTCGTCGTCGGCTCGGCCCTCGTCGCGGCCCTCTTCCTCGGCGGCCCCCTGACCCCCTGGGCGATCGAGCCCGCCTGGCTCTCCGTCCTCGTCGGGTTCGGCCTGTTCCTCGCGAAGACGTTCGCCGTCCTCCTCGTCCTCACGACGATCAAGATGGCCATGGGCCGGATCCGGATCGACCAGCTCAACGACTGGGGTTGGAAGTACCTCGCGAGCCTCGCGATGCTCCAGGTCCTCGCCGTCCTGCTGCTCAAGGGGTGGTCCCTCGTATGAAGCCCGCGAGCGTCCTGAGGGAGATGTTCCACAACCTCGGCGCGAAACCCGCCACGATCCTGTACCCCACGGAGAAGGTCCCCGTGCCGGAGGGCTTCCGGGGGCGGATCGCGATCCTCGACGAGAAGTGCATCGGCTGCTCGAAGTGCGCCATCGTCTGCCCGACCCAGTGCATCACGATGGTGCCGAGCGAGCGGCCCATCGAGGTCAAGGGGAAGACGATCGTCCGGAAGAAGAAGCCCGAGGTGCACCTGTTCGCGTGCATCCGCTGCGGCCTCTGCGAGGAGTACTGCCCCACGGACCCGAAGGCGATCTACCTCACGACGGACTTCGCGGGGTCCGGCACGGACAAAGACCTCGTGGTCCGATGACCATCCCGCCAACGGCCATGGAGTTCGAGGGCGAGCTCGCGAAGCGCCTCGAGGGGGTCCGGCGCCTCGTCGTCCTGGGGATCGGGGACGAGCTCCTGCCCGCCGACCGCCTCGGGATCCTCGCGGCGCGGGAGATCCAGGCCCTCCGGTTGAAGGACGTCCTCGTCCTCCTCGCCGGGACGACGCCGGAGTCCTTCACGGCCCCCGTGCGGAGGTTCCGGCCCGACCGCGTCCTGCTCCTCGACGCCGCCGACCTGGGTGCTCGGCCCGGGACTGTGTGCCTCATCGCTCCAGGTCGGGTGGCCGGGGCCCGCCTCTCGACGCATGCCCTCCCGCTGACCGTCGTCATGGGGTATATCGAGGAGACGGCGAAGGCCCCCGCGATCCTCGTCGGGATCCAGCCGGACCTGCCGGCCCAAGGACCCTCCCCAACCCCCGCGGAGCAGGCGGGCCTCACCCGCCTCGTTGCGGTCCTCCAAAGGCTCCTGAGCGAGCGCCCCCGGATGGGCCGCTAGCCCCCACCGGCCGTCGGACGCGGGTCCGGATACGTATGGGTGCGTATCGAAAGGACGGAGCGGCCATATATCATCCGCCCGGTGGTCGGGGGCAGACCTCAGGCTCAAAGAACTAACCTCGATACGACCCCACCTGCGAGGAGGAGCTGCACGCGATGAGGCCTCGCCGGTTTTTTCCATGATCTCACGCGGTGGCGGGTTCGCTCGATTGCCTCCGCCCGTTCGAATCCCGTGGGATTCGTATCCGGTACGCGGCGGCTCTCGCTGGAGCGGCCCTACGGGTTCGACGCCTCTGCAGCGAGCAGTCGACTCCAGTGCGCATCGACATCGGCCTGGATCGCCGCGATCTCCTCCGTCGTGAGATGACCGAACCGACCCTGGGCCTCGAGGTACTCTCGGACGGGCTTCGCCTTCCCGAGCTTCCGAGTGATCCGGGTCGTCCCCGCCTCGATCTCGTAGAGGGGGAAGACGTTCGTGTCCGTCGCGAGCCGGCCGATCGCGATCGTCTTCTCGGGCGGGTAGCGCCATCCGGGCGGGCAGGGGGAGAACGCGTGGAAGAACCTGGGGCCGCGGATCTCCCTCGCCTTCAGGACCTTCTTCAGGAAGTCCTCGGGGAAGGCCACGTTGACCGTCGCCGCGTACGCGGGCCGGTGGGCCGCGACGATCGCCATGACGTCCTTCTTGGACTCCGCCTTCCCGCGGGAGCCCTCGTCCACAGGGGTCGTTGTCGTCCACGCCCCGCGAGGCGTCGCCCCGCTCCGCTGGACCCCCGTGTTCATGTACGCCTCGTTGTCGTACATCACGTAGACTCCGTCCGTCCCGCGCTCGAGCATCCCGCTAAGGGCCTGGAGGCCGATGTCCGCGGTGCCTCCGTCCCCCGCGAAGCCGACGACGGTCACGTCCTTGATCCCGAGGGCGTCCGCGGCCGCCCGAAGGCCCGAGATTGAGGCGCCCGTGGCCTCGAACGCGCAGTCGAGCATGGGCACGTCGAGGGCCGTTGTCGGGAACGGGGTGCCGATCACGGTCCAGCAGCACGCGGGGACCGTCATGATCGTGTTCGGGCCGAGCCCCTTGAGGATGTACCGCATGACGAGGGTCGCCCCGCACCCCGGGCATGCGGAGTGCCCGGACCGCATGTACTCCTCTGCGGGGATCGTGAGCCTAGCCACGCCGGACCACCTCCAGGCGCCGCTTGAGGTCGGACCACTCGACCTCGGGACCGCCCGTCTTCAGGAGGGACGCGAACATCCCCTCGATCGTCCTCGGCGTGAGGTCGCGCCCGCCGAGCCCCGCGACGAAGTCCCGGAGGGCGGGACGGTGCTTCGCGGTGTAGAGCGAGGCGGCGACCTCCGTGAAGGCCGCGCCCGCGGCGCCGAACGTGAAGGAGCGGTCGAGCACGCCGATGCGGTTCGCGTCCTTCGCAAGCTCCCGGAGTTCCTTCGCGGGGAAGGGTCGGAACCCGCGGAGCTTCGCGAGGCCCACCTTCTTCCCCTTCGCCCGGAGGGCGTCCACGACGGACCGCGCAGTCGTCGTCGCGGTGCCCATCGTCACGAGGACGGCATCCGCGTCCTCCGTCCGGTACGTCGGGAGGAGCCCGCCGTGATGGCGGCCCGTGAGCCGGTGGTAGTCGTCCTCGATCTCGACGAGGACCTCCGCGGACCGGTCCATCGCCTTCGCGATCTTGTGCCGGAACTCCTCGTACATGTCGGGCATCGTGAAGGAGCCGATCCGCCCGGGCGTGCGGAGCCGGAGCCCCTGGCGGCGGTCCCGGGCCGGCAGGAAGGCGTCGACCTCCTCCTGGCCCGGCACGTCCACGGGCTCGACCGTGTGGGACAGGTAGAAGGCGTCCTCCGTGACCATCGCGGGCAGCATGACGTCCGCGTGCTCCGCGAGGCGGAAGGCGATGAGGACCGTGTCGAGGACCTCCTGGTTGCTCTCCGCGTAGAACTGGAGCCACCCCGTGTCCCGCTGGGAGATCGTGTCCGCGTGGTCCGTGAAGATGGACCACGGCGGGGCCACGGCCCGGTTCACGACCCCCATGACGATGGGCGCGCGGGCCCCGGACGCCCAGTGGAGGAGCTCGTGCATGAGGAGGAGGCCCTGGCTCGACGTCGCCGTGTACGTCCGCGCGCCGAGGGCCGCCGCACTGATGCACGCCTGGAGGGCGCTGTGCTCGGACTCGACCTTGATGTACTGGGCGGGCAGCTCGCCCGAGGCGACGAACTCCCCGATCTTCTCCACGATCGACGTCTGGGGGGTGATCGGGTAGGCGGAGATGACCTGGACGCGCGCGAGCTTCGCCGCGTAGGATTGCGCGTGGTTCCCGGAGAGGACCATTCGGACCATGGGATCACTCCTTGACCATCTCGATCGCGCGGGGCTTGCACTCCTCCGCGCAAATCCCGCATCCCTTGCAGTAGTCCAGGTCGACGTCGGGCCATCCCGCCTCGTCGATCCCGATCGCGACGTCGGGGCAGAACTTCCAGCAGACGTAGCACTTCGTGCACGCCTCGAGGTGGACGACGGGCCGGAACGTGCGCCAGCTCGCCGTCCGGATCACGTCGGACGGGACCGTGGCTACGGGCTTCTCCGGCAGGTCCTCCTCCCCGATGTACGCGAGTCCCTTGTGCCCTTCCGACTCGTGTCCGGTCACGCGGCGACCACCTCGGGGACCTTCACCTCGCGGTACGCGAGCCTCGCGGCCTCCATGTTGGCCTCCTGCTTCGCGGGCACGAACCGCTCGATGGCCTGGAGGACGGAGTCGAGGGAGACGATCTCGGACGCCCGCGCGAGGGCCCCGAGGACCGCCGTGTTCACGATCGGCGTGGACCTCGAGCCGAGGCCCTGGGCGAGGGCGATCGCTGTCGCGTCGACGGTCGCGATCCGCGCGGCGACCTTCGCGTCAAGGCCCGACACGACGCCGTCCGTGTTCACGAGGAGGAGCCCTCGCCGCTTGAGGCCCGCGGCCACGCGGATGGACCGCATGAGGCCAGCGTCCAGGACGACGACGATGTCCGGCTCCGTGACGCTCGTGCGGACGCCGATGGGCTTGACGTCGATTCGGGTGTACGCGGTCACGGGCGCTCCGCGCCGCTCGACGCCGAAGAAGGGGAAGGACTGGGGGAACTTGCCCTCGAGGAAGGCGGCCTGGGCCAGGAGCTCGGAGGCGATGACGGCGCCCTGGCCCCCGCGGCCGTGGAAGCGTAGCTCGATCACGATCCCGCCGGAGGAACCCACGGACCCGCGTTGACTTGAAATCCCCTACCATAAAATATGTATCGAACCTATAATCGTCTCCGTGCCGTAATCGCCCGTGAGAACGAGGTCGTCGACGATGTGCCTGTCCGTGCCCGCCAAGGTCCTCGAGGTTCGCGGGGACCGCGCCGTCGTGACGTCCCGGGGCTGGACCCGGGAGGTCGACGCGAGCCACGTCGAGGCTCGCCCGGGCGGGTACCTCCTCGTCCAGGGGGGCGTCGCGATGATGGCGATCGACGCGCGCGAGGCGGAGGAGATCCTGGCCGCGTGGGACGAGGTCGAGGCGGCCGGCGATGCATGAGCTCGCCCTCGCCCAGCAAGTCGTGAGGGCCGTCCTCGCGGAGATGGATCGCCGCGGGGCGTCCGCCGTGCGGGCGATCGACCTCGAGGTCGGCGGCCTTGAAGGGCTCCGGCCCGAGGACGTCCGGCGGGCGTTCGAGGTCGAGGCCGCGGGCACGGTCCTCGAGGGCACGACCCTCCGGATCACGCTGGGCGGTGTGCGGGCCTTCTGCCCCGCCTGCGGGACGCCGAAGCCGTTCGAGCTCCCGGCGGCCCACGTCCCCGCCCCGGAAGGGGTCCTCTGCCCCGACTGCGGGGCCGAGATGGATCTCGAGGGGTCCCGGGGGGTCGTCGTGCGGAGCGCGTCGATGGTCCTAGAGGATCCCTAGGGGCGCGAGGGCCTCTGAGGCGGCCTCGAGGGACCGCATTGTGTACTCCCGGAGCCGCGCGAGCTGGGCGGGCTCGAGGCGCATCGCGGGCCAGCCCCAGTGGAGGGCGACCCAGTCCCCTTTCCCGAGGCCTTCGAGGAACCGCGGGTCGTAGTCGTACGCGGCCCGCGCCTCGGGGCCGAGGCGGAGCCGGCCCCCGTCGAGGGCGAGGGACGGCTTCTCCACGACGATCTTCCCCTCCGCAATCTCCGCGACGCGGCCCCACGAGGGCCGGCACATCTCCATGTTCTCGAGGGTCGTCGCGACCTTGCCCGTGACGGCCCCCACGCCTACGAAGGACACATGGAACGCGTGGTGGGGCAGGGGACGCTCGGGGAGGGCCGCGCCGAGGCGCGCGACGATCCCCCGCGGGAGCCCGCGGCGATGCAGGACGTCCAGGATGCCCTGGAAGTCCTCCCGGGTGAAGGACTCGAGGAGCTCATTGCCCAGCCAGTACGCCTCCACGACGTCATGGTCGAAGGGCTCGAGGCCGTGCTTCGCGGCGAGGGCCGTCAGGTAGGGCTCGAGGGCCTCGAACCCCGCGAGGGCCTTCGCCGCGGCCTTCTCG
>Ga0209751_10000477_pt1 | contig 42896 bp, 40 predicted proteins | sample RifCSP13_1_FD_184019 | JGI IMG/M metagenome (GOLD analysis project Ga0209751, IMG submission 184019) | Soil microbial communities from Rifle, Colorado - Rifle CSP2_sed 13_1 (SPAdes) (version 2) | ecosystem: Environmental > Terrestrial > Deep subsurface > Rock core/Sediment | place: Rifle...
GTTCATGGCGGCGACCATCAGGTCTTCCGGCGAAGGATCGAATGAACATGCGCCTGCGCCGGTGGCATCGTAATAGGTGGCGATTCCCTGGTGGATGGAGTTGGAGTTAACCTGTGACTTTAACACCACTGGCAGCCAAACCGGATGGCTGCCGGGCGTCCCCCCGCTGGCCGGCGAGAAGCCCAGCGCGGCGATCAGAGCCAGCAGGAAGGTTGCGAAGCACTTGCGCATGGTGTAACTATAATGTATTTGAGGCTGGCCTTCAATCACTCGCTAGTCCCGGCTGCGGCTAATCTCAAGCCTGTATCCTGCGGGTGAAAATATCCCCGGGGCACACTTCACGCCGAGGGGCGCGAGTCCCCCTCCGGGGTGGTTTTTATGTTATAATGATGGTGGAATTTCTGGAATTCTGAAAAGGAGATTCTCAGCGATGGCAGTTACAACTACTTTACAGATCCGGAGCAAAGGCGCTGTGACGCTCCCCATTGAATTGCGGCGAAAATATGGCTTAGGTGAGGGGGATATCATCACATTGATCGACCTGGGAGAAGGCTCACTCCTGCTTACACCCATCGTGACACAGGTGAATCGTTTAGGGGATCGGATCACTAAGGCGATGGCGGAAGAAGGAGTGTCTATGGATGAAATCCTGACCGCCCTGGATGAGGAACGGGAGGTCTACTACCAGGAACGCTTTGTCAAAGATTAATCTATTCCTGGATAGCAGCGCTCTGTTTGCAGGGATCGTTTCTGCAACCGGCGCAGCGCGGGTTTTGCTTCTGTTGGCTGAAACCGATCAGATCACCGTCACGATCTCTGAGCAGGTGGTGACTGAAATTGAACGGGTGATAGCCCGAAAGGTGCCCCATGCTTTAAACGATCTCCGCCAGGCCATCCTGGCGTCGACGGCGCGGATTGTGCGCGATCCATCTTCAGAGGAGGTCAGGGCACATCTGAACCTGATATCCCACCCTGCTGATGTTCCGATTGTATTGGCAGCCATGCGTGCTAAGGTAGACTACATGGTCACGCTTAACCGAAAGCATTTCATCGATGATCCGGAGGTTGCTCAACAATCTGGATTGAGAATCGGAACACCCGGGGAAGCCCTAAATTGGGTGCGGGGACAGATCTCCGCCGAGGATCAATGATAAGTCTATATCTTGGCTGCCCGATCTGGGCGTATAAAGGATGGGTTGGCAGCTTCTATCCCAAAGGGACGAAGCCGGTTGATTTCCTGAGGGAATACAGCCGGCGGCTCACCACGGTGGAGGGCAACACGACTTTCTACGCCACTCCCGCGCCGGGCACGATCCAGCGCTGGGTCGAGGAAACCCCCGAGACCTTTCGCTTCTGCCCCAAGCTGCCGCGCAGCATAAGCCACGCCGGGAAGCTGGTGGAGCACCTGCAGGAGGCGAACCAGTTCCTTGAGGTGATGAGTCAGCTCGGATCCCGCCTGGGACCCCTGTTCCTGCAGCTCCCACCGCGCTATTCCCCGCTCCTGATCGAGGACCTGCGGGCATTCCTGGAAGCCTGGCCGCCCCAGGCGGGACTGGCGGTTGAAGTGCGGCACACCGGCTGGTTCGAGGCCCTCCATCATGATGCTCTGCATGCCCTGCTCTCCGAATACGGCGCGGCGAATGTGATCATCGACACGCGCCCGATCCGCAACCTGCGCGGGGATGGAATCTTGCAGGGTAGCGTGTATCAGCGCATGCTCGCGGCGCGCGAGCGCAAGCCTGACCTGCCTATCATCCCTGAACGTACAGTAGACTTCGTCTTCCTGCGCTACATCGGACATCCTGAGATGGAGCTGAACGCGCCTTTCGTCGCTGAATGGGCAAGTCACCTGGCTGGATGGCTGCGGGATGGGGCGCAGGCCTTTGTTTTTTGCCACTGCCCCGACGAGCGTCTCGACCCCTGGCTGTGCCGGGAGTTCCACCGGCGGGTGAGGGAGAAGGTACCCATCCCCGCGCTGCCTTGGGACGAGGTCGATTCTGACGCCGCCCGCCAGGCACGTCTGTTCTGATTCTTTTTCGGATCACGCTCTGGCCTCCTTTCGATCCGTCTGCAAATCCCCTCGCAGGGAATTTAGTTGCTTACCCTTCCAGAATCTTGTACAATATGATGCGGAGTTACGTCAGCTGGGTATCTTGATGATGACCAATTTCTCTTAATCCTTAGATCCCGATCGGAATCTTTCCAGCCGAGGACTCAAAAAAGGAGATCAGATGGCGCGCTCTGAACCTGAATTAATGGAAGGGGGAGAGCAGACCAACCAATTGCCCCTGGTGCAGAGGGAACCACTGCTCAGGACAAAGCTGTTTGTCCCGCCCATTCGACCCAACCGTGTGAGCCGTCCTCGTCTGATTGAACAGATCAACAAAGGCCTGGACAAGGCGCTCATTCTGATCTCAGCCCCGGCCGGTTATGGCAAAACCACTCTGGTAAGCAGCTGGCTGCACGAAACCGAAGTCCCTTCGGCCTGGCTTTCGTTGGACGAAGGTGATAATGATCCCATTCGCTTTCTGCAAAATTTCATAGCAGCTCTACAAAAAATCATCCCTGCTATTCAGCCAGATATGTTGAGCGTGCTCCCAGGGATGCAGCCAGCGCCATACAACGCTGTGTTGAATATCTTAATCAACGAGATTGCCGAGCATTCTGCATCGTTCGTTCTCGTCCTGGACGATTTTCACGTAATCCATGCTCAACCCATTTTGGAGATGCTCGCCTTCCTGCTCGAGCATGTGCCGCCCCAGATGCACCTATTGCTCCTTTCTCGGACCGACCCACCTCTGCCCCTTTTCCGGTTGCGCGCCCGCGACCAACTGGTAGAAATCCGGGCTGAACAGCTACGGTTTACAAAGGAGGAGATCACCGTCTTTCTGAACGAAGTGATGGAATTGAGACTGTCTGTTGATGACATTGCCGCCATGGAGGCGCGGACAGAGGGATGGATTGCCGGCTTACAATTGGCGGCCCTTTCGATGCAGAGTTGTAAAGATATCCACGGTTTCGTATCGGAGTTCACTGGCAGTCATTACTACATCATGGACTACCTGACCGAGGAAGTGCTCAAGCTCCAGCCTGAGAGGGTGCGCTCGTTTTTGCTGCAGACGTCCATTTTAACCAGCATGTGCGGTTCACTGTGTGATGCCGTCACCGGGGATCGAGAATCGAGAGTCCAGGGTGGTGACGAATCTATTTTCTCAATTCTAGGCTCTCAATCTATCCTGGAATATCTCGAACGCTCTAACCTGTTTGTCATCCCGCTAGACGACAAGCGGCAGTGGTACCGCTATCACCACCTTTTCGCTGATGTGCTCAATCTGCACCTGGAGCACCTGTTTCCACAGCAGCTCCCCGAGCTGCACCGCCGCGCTTCCCATTGGTACGAGCAAAATGCCATCATCCCCGAAGCCACCTACCACGCCCTGATGGCGGAAGACCAGGCTCACGCCGCTCAACTGGTCGAGCAGCATGGCTGTTCTGTCCTCATGCAAGGCGAGGGTTTCACACTTCTGAAGTGGGTCGAAGCTGTCGAGTCTTATTCGCAGACGCATCCCTGGCTGGCCATTCTGAAAGCCTGGGCGCTCGCACTGACCGGACACCTGGACAACGTAGAGCCAACACTTCAGAAAGCTGAGACAATGATTTCTTCGCCTGAACCAACCATAGAAGTCAAGATTATGTTGGGGAGTATGGCGGCTGTTCGAGCTTATCTGGCAAACCTGCAAGGGGAAGCGCGCCTTGCTATAGATTATGCTCAGCGGGCATTGGAATATTTACCCGATAGCAATGCTTTCTCTTGTAGTTTACGCAGTGTGGCTATTTCGATCCTCGGGGATGCCAGTTGGATGACTGGCAATTTGGAGGATGCCAGGTATGCCTATCTTGAAGCAGTGCGAATCAGCCAGGCAGCAGGCAGTATTTATATGACCATGATCGCGAACTCCAACCTGGCCGATGTTTTGATGGAACAGGGGGATCTCCACCAGGCTGCCAGGATATACTCTGAGACCTTAAGGATGGCGACACGTCCAGATGGACAGAAGCTGCCTTTAACCGATCGCATTTATGCCGGGTTGAGCAGAATAACTTACGAGTGGAACCAACTGGAAACCGCAGCTCAGTACGTTCATCATTGCATTGAGCTTTGCCAGGAGTGGGGGAATTCCAACTTGCTGGCCGAAGGTTACGTGATGTTGGCGCGGCTGGAGCGGGCAATGTGCAATCTGGAAAAAGCCCAAGAAGCGATGCGCGCTGCGGAACAGATGGCTAGCGAGAAACGCCTTTCTCCCAGGCAGTCCGTATGGGTGAAGTATGCCTGCGCGTGTTGGTGGATCGCACAAGGGAGTCTGGAGAGAGCTTCCCATCTTGTTCAGCAGAGCGGCGTGACGCTCGACAGCATCACCCGGGATGCCGGAATCCCTTACTGGCGGGAGCCCGAGTATTTACTCCTGATCCGTCTGCAGCTGGCACAAGGCGATTATGAGGCTGCCCTGTCACTGGCCGAGCGCTTGCTTCCGATGGCAGAGGCTACGAAGCGGATGGGACGGGTTATCGAGGTCCTGGTTCTCCAGGCGCTCGCCTTGCAGGGGCAAAAAGATATAACGCGGGCCATGGTAGTTCTGGGAAGAGCGCTCTCGATTGCCCAGCTGGAAGGGTATGCCCATATTTTTCTGGACGAAGGCGAACCCATGGCGAAATTGCTATACCAGGCTAAATCGCATCGGGTTGTAAACGGGTATACATCCGGGTTGCTGTCTGCACTGGGCAGGATGTTGGGAAAAGAGCTGCCCCCTGCTCAACTCCTGATCGAGCCATTGACCCTGCGCGAGCTGGAAGTGCTTAAACTCATTCAGGCCGGATATTCCAATCTGGATATCGCCGACAGGTTGGTAATCTCCGTTCCCACAGTGAAGCGTCACATCAGCAACATCTATGCTAAGTTGGGCGTGAAAAGCCGGACGCAGGCGGTTTCTCTTGGGAAAGAGCTAAGACTCTTCGAGTAGTTAGAAAACCGGATCGTTAGTTCGCCAAGCCGGCAGTGGATGACCTTTCACTGCCGGATTTTTTAACCGAACTCCTGCATGAATACAACCCCAACTACAACCCTAAATGCGACCTTCGGACGATGACTTTGCCTGCGAAATCTGTAAAATGATTAACAGGAGGAACAATGGCGAACAAGCAGGATAAGAACAGGTTGGATAGCCCTTCACTGGACAGAGAGGATCAAAGCAATCAAATCTCCACTACCGGAGAAGGGTTTTTCGAAATCCATGTGAAAGGCCATCTCAATAGCAAATGGTCAGATTGGCTGGAAGGTTTGGAGATGAAGTTATTGGATAACGGAGAGATGATCCTTCTTGGACCCATTGTCGATCAGGCCGCACTCATGGGTGTCTTGAACAAACTGAGTCGCCTGAACCTGACTTTACTATCCGTCAATGAAGTGAAACGGAAAGTTTGATAGGAGGCACAATGAATAACACACAAACATTGAACTGAAATGCTGATCACGCTTGGCGTGCTCTTGCTGGGGCGTGAACTATTCCGAATCAAAACCTAATGAGAGGAGGCAACCATGGATAGGATCTTCACGAATGCAGAGGTGGGCAGGAAGAATATTGGTTTTGGCATTGCGCTATTTCTGTTCCTCGGAATGGTGGTTGGGATTCCACTGACCATCGATTTCTTTGGTGGATCGATTCTTACTGGCGATCAATATCAGACCTGGAAAGTCGTACATGGGTATGGTGTCTTCCTGGCTTTCATCAATTACTTCTTAGGCCTGTGCATTGACCGGGTGAACCTGACAAGACAGCAAAAGGAAATCACAAGCTGGTCATTTTTGCTTGCCGGATTAGTTGGCGGAGTAGCCAGAATGGTCCTGGTTCTCACGTCGGCCTTGAGTGAATTTGGTATTTATGCTTCGCTCGGGGAGACGGCGTTCTTTATCCTTGGAACGCTAATCTTTGTGCGTGGCCAGATGAAGGGACAGCCCACTCAATTGCTGGAACGGACCGCGAATAGGCGCTATTCACACGCCAAATAAATAGTTCGCTTATCTCCGCCATACCCTATGCCCGCGAACAATCATGATCGTTCGTGGGCTTTCACTATAAATAGGGCGGGATCGCTGGACCCATTCCACTCCTTGAACGTATTATTGGTGACACCTGGCTTCGGTGGGGGAGAACTGGCCAATGTAATCCATTGACGGCATTAGCGAATCTTTGCTACAATCCTAGGCGAAGAACAAAGGAGTAATGATGATTCCGATCCGAGACCAGATTCCTACCCGGCATGTGCCGGTCATCAATTATTTGCTGATTGCTGCGAATATCCTTGTCTTTGTGTTGCAGTGGCTGGCTGGGCCTTACCAGGAGTCAATGGTTTATCAATATGCCTTGATCCCGGTGCATTTCACTACCGGTCTGAATCTGGGAGATATTGCTGACATTTTTACTGGCATGTTCATGCATGCTGGGCTGGCGCATCTCGGCGGTAATATGCTCTACTTGTGGATATTTGGCGACAACGTGGAGGATAGCATGGGGGCGGCCAAGTATCTATCCTTTTATTTGGTGGGGGGTGTGGTGGCTTCATTGACGCATATCCTCACCAATCCCGGTTCGCAGATCCCGACCGTGGGGGCGAGCGGCGCGATCGCGGCGGTATTAGGCGCTTACCTGGTGCTTTACCCCCAAAGCCGCGTGCTGACGATCATCCCGCTGGGATTTTTCCTGCGTATGACGCTGGTCCCAGCGAGCATCGTGCTGGGGTTGTGGTTCGTACTGCAACTATTTAGTGGATTCCTTTCTTTGGGCGGACCTGATGTAGGCGGAGTGGCTTTTTGGGCGCATATTGGTGGGTTCCTTTCCGGGGTGGTGTTAGCCAAGTTGCTCGGCAACCGCCGCAGGCCGGAATATGTCCCGCGCTGGTAAAATTTGCCAGATATCGTTTAAGTATAATTCAGATTGAATTAGTAGCAAATATAATAACTGGGCTTGTGGAGATCGAAGTGGCCCTAACGAATTTTCCTGTACAGTTGACAAGTTTCATCGGGCGCGAGCGGGAGATAGCTGATGTAAAGCGCCTGCTATTCAGCTCGCACCTCGTCACACTCACGGGCGCGGGCGGAAGCGGCAAGACGCGGCTGGCAATCCAGATTGCCAATACGGTGAGCGAAACCTTTGAGGATGGCGTGTGGCTGGTAGACCTGGCGCCGCTGCGCGAGCCAGTACTCGTACCGCAACTCGTCACACTGGCGCTCGGCTTGCGCCCGGCCGCAGACCAGCCTCTGCTGGAGACGCTGCTGAGTTTTGTGCGGTCTAAACAGTTGCTTCTCATTCTGGATAATTGCGAGCACCTTAGGGATGCCTGCGCGCAGCTTGCCCAAGGATTACTGTCCCAGGCGCTTGAGCTACGAATTCTGGCGACCAGCCGCGAGCCATTGGCGATCCTCGGCGAAACGATTTATCCTGTCTCCGGGCTTGCCTGGCCTTCTGTTAATGCGAAGCTAGAAGACAACCCGCAAGACTTGATGCAATATGACGCCGTTCGTCTGTTTGTTGAGCGAGCGCGTGCTGTCTCGCCCAATTTCAACCTCACCCTTGAAAATGCATGGCCAACCGTCGAGATTTGCCGTCGGCTGGATGGCCTACCCCTTGCGCTGGAGCTGGCCAGCGCAAGGGTCAATGTGTTGACTGTGCAAGAAATTACCGCACGCCTTAACGACCGTTTGGCTCTGCTCATCTCCGGTCAGCGTACAGGATTTGAGCCGCGCCACCACACCCTGCGCGCGGCAATCGATTGGGGTTATGCGCTGCTTCCGGTTGATGAGCAAGTTTTGCTGCGGCGCCTGGCGGTCTTTGAGGCCGGCTGCACGCTCGATACCGTCGAAGCCATCTGCACAGAAGAAGGGATCGCCTCAGAGCACACACTGGATCGGATCTCCTCTCTGGTAAGTAAATCATTGGTCGTGGCGGATACGATTGGCCGCGCCCAGGCGCGCTACCGCCTGCTCGAAACGATCCGTGAATATGCGCGCGAGAAACTGGATGAGGCGGGTGAAACTGTGCAGCTGTGCGACCGCCACCTGGACCTGTTTTTAGGCCGGGCTGAAGAGGCCGCGCCGAAACTGAACGAGGCATACCAGCAGCTCTGGCTGAACTGGCTGGAAGGCGAGCATGACAACTTGCGCGCCGCCCTGGCCTGGGCGCTGGAAAGCGGCCAAATCGAGGCGGGACTGCGCATCGCCACCTCACTCGTTCGGTTTTGGGAGATCCGGGGCTTTGTGCAAGAAGGCCTGGCATGGTTCCAGCGTTTGCTCGCCCAGGCGGACGAGAGAATTTCTCCTGCCGTCCGCGCGAATGCCCTGGTTTATGCAAGCTTCCTCGCAATGTTCCTCGGCAAAGCTTCAACAGCCACGGCGTATGGGCAGGAAGCCGTTGCCTTGGTCGAGGCGGCCGGAGATCAGGGCAATCCGATCCTTATTCTTGCCCTGGGCAGCTTAGGTTCTGGAGCAAGAGCGGCGGGTGATTATCAAACCGCTTACACACTCGGGAACCGTACTATCCAACTGCTGCGTGATTTGTCCGGGCCACCGTTCTATTTAGGCATGTCCTTACTGGCCCATGGCGGGGTAGCGATTGAGCTGGGTTTCTATGATATTGCCCGTGCATCGCTGGACGAGAGTCTGTCAATTGCCCGAGAGGCGGGCGATGCCTTTCGGATTGCGCATGCGCTGAACTCAATTGGTGATCTGGCGCGCTGTGAGCAAAAATACGAAGATGCCCTTACTGTGTATGAGAACAGCGTAGCGCTGCTGCGAGAGATCGGCGCCCAGCATGATCTGGGCTCGGTTCTGCATAATCTCGGGCACACCTGCTTGCATTTGGGAGATATTGAGCGCGCCCACCTCCTGTTCCGTGAGAGTATGGCAGCCCACCAGGGGGTGCAAAATGTGTCGGGCATAGCAGAATGCCTGATTGGCTTCGCTGCAATCGCACTCATGCGGGGATTGCCAGCTGTTGGTGCACGTTTGCTAAGCGCATCTTCGACGATTGGCGGGCAGCGTATCGCCATGGCATCTGTATGGCACGCCACCCGAATGGAGTACGAACATTATCTTGAGTTGGCTCGGATGAGGCTCACAGAGGCGGAATTGCAGGCGGAGCAGTCGGCCGGGCGTGCCATGTCCCTGGAGCAGGCCGTGGACTACGCCGAGAATCTCCCGCTCAAACCAGGAATTGCACTGGCAACGGCGCGCTCGCGCCCAGAAACGCTGGATGGCCTGACCAGGCGGGAGCTCGAAGTCGCCGCGCTGATCGGGCAGGGTATGACAAACGGCGAGATTGCCACCGAACTGGTCTTGAGCAAGCGCACGGTCGAGACGCACGTCAGCCATATCATATCCAAGTTGGGATTGACCAGCCGCGCCCAGATCATGCGCTGGGCGATTGAACATGGATTGACCCAAACCCCCGCATAGTCGTCGGCCATATTTCAGTCAAGTAGCGACCGCGCCTCGAGACGTGGCCGCTTTATGTTGGTTACCTCTGGTTCCGGTCAGGGAGGGTGCCAAAACTTTTGACACGGATTCGCACGCACTTCAAAGATACGTGTGCATATCCGTGTGTTCACTGACGATATTTTAGGTCTAATATGTCATAATAGCAGTGTCGTAAGAAAACCACACAATTAATCGTTTTCACAAGGAGTATCAAAATGGTTAAAAACGAAATGAGCATCATTATCCATCGACCCATCGAGGAAGTTTTTGCTTATGTTAGTAACCTCCAGAATGGACCACAATGGCAAACCGGACTTTTTGAAGTGCGGCGTTTAACCCAAGGTTCGCTAGGTATCGGCTCTCAATTTACGTCTGTACGCAAATTCCTGGGACGGAAGCTGGAGGGCGGTGTTGAAATAGTAGCTTATGAGCCGAATAGTAAGACCACCATTAAAAGCACTTCAGGATCTGTTCCTTTCGAACAATCGTTCCTCTTCGAGCCTACGGCTGAGGGTACCAAACTCACTACGGAGATCGAACTGCGTACGGTAGGCTTTATGGGTCTGGCAGAACCTATGATCGCGGGAAGTTTAAAGCGGGAGATGGAGGCTGCCTTCGGCGATCTGAAGGACATGCTCGAAAGCCGGGTTACCGCGGCCTCGTCATAATCCAATTAGTAACCCATGTCATCCTCTCAATCTACCTATGTAAAAGGAGTTCACAATGTCAGTAAGTACTATTCCCGCCCAAAAAAACCTTTATAAAATCGGATGGATCATCCTGCTCATATCAGCCGCTCTGATGACTTTGATGCATTTTAGCCTGATATTCATTCTCAAAGATCCCCTCCTTTTCTTCGGCTTTGCCCTTTTCAACCTGTACGCTTTGATAGTCATCTTGATCCCATTCCGGCGGGGAGAAAAATGGGCCTGGGTTGCCACTGGGCTGCTTCCGATCGGATTAGCCCTTCCCGGATTTATGACACAGGGCTCCGAAATTGCATTTTATTATGGGGTCGCTGCCGTATGCGGATTGGGATTGTTTCTTACGATGCGGGACTTCTTTTCGAAGAGATAGTAATCCTCGCAATGCTGATTATTCCGTTCTGCATCGTCTGATAACCCTTCTGATCGTAGTCGCATGGCTATTGGAGTAAATAGGAATGAAAAGAATGCGCATTCCCTTAACAACTGTCCTGTCCGTCGTCGTCTACGTCGATGCTTTCATGTGGCTTGTCGGTATGGTTCCCACCCTGTATTACGCATTCTCGCAAGGGCACCTGCCAACATTCGGAGGCATTCGACTCCTGAGCGGGCCTTTTGAGAAGCTCGGCCTCGAAGCCCTGATCGTCGCCGGGATCGGGTACATCATTGTCAGCGCACTGAAGATCCTGGCAGCGTACTGGTTATGGGGCTCCAAGAAGGACGGCGCGATCCTAGAGCTGATCCTGCCAGGCCTGAGCGCCATCTTTTGGTATGGTTTCGCCCTGCCCTTGGGGCCGCTCCTTGGAATCATGCAGGTTGTGTTATTAGCCCTCGCCTGGAGATCCCTGGATTGAAACAAGCTTTGTCCGTGTTTTCCATCATAAATGAACTACAAGGAAGCTGAAAGCGATGCCAACTGGCCGATCCGATTCTCTCATCCGCCGAATTTTCGAGGAGGCTTTCAACCAGGGCGACCTGGCTGTTGCAGACGAAGTGCTAACTCCCGATCATTTCGCCCATACCGCCTTCGGCGGTGCTCCGAATGGCCCACAAGGACTGAAGTGGCTGATCGCCATGTTCCGCACCGCCTTCCCCGATCTGCACTGTACCGTCGAGGATGAAATCCAAGAGGGTGGTCAGTTTGCGGCGCACTGGACGCTACGCGGTACGCACAAGGGATCGTTCCTGGGCAACCCGCCCACCGGCAGGTCGGTTGTGGTGCAGGGGATCATCTTCGCCCGCACCGAAAACGGCCGGATGGTCGAGGACTGGACCTTGATCGACCACCTGGGCATCCTGCAGCAGCTCGGATTGGTTCCGCCACCGGCACGACATTAAATGATGAGCTTAACCACAACGACAGGCCTTGTTCTAATTCTGAGCACGCTCATATATCATGGCGGTCTTGCCTTTCTCTTCACCCGAGCGCAATTTGGGGAGGTGTTGAATCTTCCCCGCAGGGAGAAGATCTTAATCATTGCCAGGCATACCGATGAATATCGATGGGGATGCCGCATCATACTGATTGGATGGGTTGTGGCGGCTATGGGATCTGTAATGCTTGCCGCCCTTCTTCGTGATGCAGGAGATCTGATAACCTCCACACTTTCCGCGGTGTTATTTCTAATCGGGATTGGCGCGGCAGTCGTTTTTTGGGCGTTTCATGTATCGCCTACGCTATTGGCCGCGGAAGAAACGGCCCGCACCTCAAATGTACCAGCGTACTACGAGATCCTTCAAGTGTCGGCGGAATCTTCTTTGGGGGTTTATCAACTGCTCGGATTAATGGCTACGGCAGGATTTGGATGCGCTCTGCTCCAGACCGGTATGCTACCGAGTTGGGTTGGATGGGTTACCCTTGGATGGGGCCTGCTCTGGGCAGGATTATTCTTGAAGACTTCCGAGGGAATTCCATTACTTCCAATGGTGATGCAAATTGTGATTGGTATATCCCTGCTACTTAGATAAATGAACAACTTAAGGAGACACTCGCATGAAGATTCTTTTCGCCACCTTGCCATTCGATGGCCACTTCAACCCACTCACTGGCTTCTGATGGGAAAGACCGAAACGTTATTCGTGCGTCACGGCTGGAAAATATTGATAGCCGTGAGCTTTATCCTGGGCATTTTCGGAGTAAGCGATATGGTGGGCGGCGCTTCGGACCTTCAGAACGGCGAAACGGTTTTTATGCACAGCATTACGGGCATGAGTTGGAACGAGCTAAAGGCTGTAAGCCCAAAGGTCGCCAACTTGATTGATGTGAAGTTCAGAATGGACGGCGCCGCAATTACCACAATTGCCCTCTTGAGCATTGTGGTTTGCCTGACTGGCTTTCGACGAGGGGAGCGTTGGGCTTGGGTTGCCCAGTGGGCAATCCCGTTATGGATGATGTTGAGCGCTATTTTCCTTCTGACCGTTAATAAGCTGCCGGGCTCAGGTACTCCCGTACCGGTCATTTCAGGATCCATCTTATCCGTGATATGTGTGTCCATGCTGGGGCTGTCCTATCGCAGGTTCTTTCGTTCCAAACCCGAGCTAATCGAGGAGAAAATGTTATGAGAAAAATATTCAAATGGACGGGAATTGTGCTGGGCGGCCTAGTAGGGCTGTTGGCGCTGGCCCTTGTGGTACTTTATATTGTCGGTGGAGCGAAGGCCATCAAGAAATACAATGTGCCCGTCGAGGCCAATACCATTCCTACGGATGCGGAGGCCGTTCAACGCGGCGAGCACATTGCGACCATCTACATCTGCACGCGCTGCCACACCGAGAATCTCAGCGGTGAGATCTCCTTTATTGTTCCAGGCATGGTGAGCATCCCTACACCCAACCTGACCTCCGGCGCAGGGGGCATCGGTGGTTTCTATACCGAGGAAGACTGGGTGCGCGCCATCCGGCACGGTGTGGGCCATGACGGCAGAGCGTTATTTATCATGCCGTCGAATACATTCTACTATTTAGGCGACGAGGACCTGGGCGCGCTGATCGCTTACCTGAAAAGCGTTCCGCCGGTAGATAACGAGCTGCCAGAAAGGCGCATCGAGCTGCTTGGCCGGCTGATGATGGCGGCAGGAATGTTCCCGCCCCTGGCTGTCGATCGGATCGACCACACCAGCCCACCGCCGGATGTACCCGAGGCGGGAGTAACGATTGCCTACGGCCAATACCTGACGCGCACTTGCACGGAGTGCCACGGGGCTAACCTGAACGGGGCGCCGTTTGGTCCTCCCGGCCAAGAAGTCCCGACGCCGAATCTGACGCCGGGAGGTGAGTTGGCATCCTGGTCTGAGCAGGACTTCTTCACGGCCATACGCAGAGGTGTGACGCCCGGCGGCCGCCAACTGAATGAGGAAATGCCGTGGAAGTATTACGGCCAGATGAGCGATGAAGAACTGATGGCGATATGGCTGTACCTGCAATCGCTGCTCGCTATAGAGCAGGGCGGATAAGGTTGACAGATTGGCAACGTTGGCGGTGTAGAACTTGTCCTCGTTAAGGCAGCTACGTTGTCCCGCACCCGCATGGTCTGGTGCCAGTCTTAGTGCGTGGTGCGGAGGGGGAGTATATCGAGATGGATATTTGGGTTTTACATGAGCTGCGATGACTAATACAGTACCAGCAAGTTCCGTTATATTCACCCACTGGCTCTGCTCAAGATTCGCCGCAAAGAAGCGCGGATAGCAGTCCAGGTGACGTTGTAAGCGCCTGGCTCTGTGGCCGTCTATTTTTTCGGTGGAAGGTGCATTTTCTTTTTGTATTTGTTCCGCCGCGCTGGTCAAGGCACCTGCGGAACAAGTTTCGCACGACATCTGCATCACGATTTCGACACCGGTATTCACTTGTCCGATGTCTACCTCTAAGCCACAATTGTCCTCTTGAACATGCAAACTCTCTATCCAATAGCGCCGTTTTCCATCCGGACGCAGCCCGTCCAGGATTGAAAACAGTGGTTCGTAGTCCGGGCGGGCTTTTACCGATAAAATAAGCTCGCTCCCGCCACACAAGGTATTGGCAATCATGCCTACACCGGTGAGGAGCAAAAAATAGCCAGTGGTTCGGATACGAGGGAAGGAATGCGGGAGACGCTTAGCCCATGACGATATGCACGGTAACTATGCCGCCATCCTGCGAGAGAGGGATCAACCTGTCCGGGAGCGCCCGGCCATTCAAGGAAACTTGCTGCACTCCCTGGTTGACGTGGCCCGGATTCTGCACCTGAAACTCATAGGTTGTCGGTCCAAACCGGTAAGTGAAGCGAAAGCCAGGCCAGTCCCGAGGAATGCGTGGGTCCACTTCAAGCCGATGATCTCCTCTTTTCTTCAAACCCAGAAACCCCTCCACGCCCAGGCGGTACATCCAACTGCTAGACCCGGTATACCACGTCCAGCCGCCCTGCCCGGTGAAAGGCGGAGCGCCGTAAACGTCCGCCGCAACCACATACGGTTCTACCCGGTAGTGGGCGGCTTTTTCAGAGGCGTCGGCGTGCAGGATCGGGTTCAGAAGCTGGAATAATTCAAAACCTTCCTCGATCCGTCCCAACTCGAGAAAAGCCCAGGCAGACCACAGGGCAGCATGTGTGTACTGTCCGCCGTTCTCACGCACACCGGGAGGATAGCCTTTGATGTAACCAGGATCGCGCAGCGTCTTGTCGAAGGGAGGCGAAAATAGCAGGACCAGCCGCTGATCGCGTCGCACCAAGCGCTCGGAGACTGACTGCATGGCCTGAGCGACGCGCTGCGGGTCCCCGCCGCCGGAAAGGACCCCCCAGGATTGGGCGATTGAATCGATCTGGCATTCCTGGTTCTCTGAGGAGCCAAGGAGCGAGCCGTCATCATAAAAAGCGCGCAGATACCATTCGCCGTCCCAGGCGCTGAGTTCGATAGCCTGGGCCAGATCAGAGGCGCGCTGGCGATAGCCGGCGGCTGGCTCGTCCTGGCCACGCCGCTCACACAGGTCGGCAAAGCGGTTGAGGGTGCTATAAAGAAACCAACCCAGCCAGGTGCTCTCGCCGCGGCCTTCAATCCCCACCCGGTTCATACCATCATTCCAATCTCCGCTACCCATCAAGGGCAGGTTGTGCAGCCCGGAAGTCATCCCCTTTTCCAGCGCACGGCGGCAATGCTCGAATAAGGTATAAGTTGCGCTGGTTTCCGGGTACTGCCCGTAGCGCTCGTCTTGCCCCGGTTCCAGCAGGGGTGCACGCCGGAAGGTAACCTTCTCGGTCAAGACCGTATCATCGCCGGTGAGGCTTACATATTCGGCGGTCACATAAGGCAGCCAGAGCATATCGTCGCTGTTCCGGGTGCGCACACCGCGCCCAGAAGGCGAGTGCCACCAATGCAGCACGTCCCCGGCCTCGAACTGGTGCCGGGCGGCGCGCAACAGGTGCTCGCGGGCCAGTTGCGGAGCGACGTGTAGCAGCGCCATTACGTCCTGGAGCTGATCGCGAAAACCATATGCTCCGCCGGATTGGTAGAAGGCGGTACGCCCCCAGATGCGGCAGGCCAGAGTCTGGTATAGCAGCCAGCGGTTGATCAGCAGGTCAAAAGCGGGTTCGGGGGTGTGAACCTGCACCACTCCCAGCAGGTCATTCCAAAACCGGTTGTTGGACTCCCAGGCAGTCTGCACTTGCTGCGGATCCTGGTAGCGGCGTACCAAAGCCAGGGCTGCATCCCGGTCCTCGGCCTGGCCCAGCACGAAGTAAATTTGTTCCGTAGCGCCGGGTTGGAGGTCGATGTGGAGTTGCAAGGCGGCGCAGGGGTCCAGCCCCACCTCCACTGTCCCCGCCAGGCCAATCCGCTTGAGGGCGGCCGGCCCCTCCAGGCTGCCCAGCCGGCCGAGGAACTCCGTCCGGTCGGCGGTCAGGCCATGCAGGGGGTTGCTGGCTGAAACGAAGGCCACGCGTTCTGAGAACTCGATATTATACGGGTTGCGTACCAGCAAAGCCTGAGGGTCGCTATTGAATTCCGGGATCAAATACTGCTGAGAGCTTTCTCGGCTTACCCCCAACACCCATTCGACGTAATAGGTGGCGGTGATGCGCCGCGCCCGGTCCCAGGTGTTTTCCAAATGGAGCTGCAGGATTTTAAGTGGAGCATCCGGCGGGGTGAACACCCGTAGCCGCTGGCGCAGGCCGTGACTGTGGTGCTCGAAGATTGTGTATCCGGCGCCATGGCGCGCCAGGTAGGGGGCCGGGGCAGGAGCCGGCTGTGGGGTGGGCGACCAGACAATGGCCGTTTCTTCATCCCGCAAATACAACGCTTCGCGTGGCTCATTGGAGACCGGGTCGTTTCCCCAAGGACTCAGCCGGTTTTCGCCGCTATTTTCGGCCCAGGAAACGCCCAGCCCGGACTCGGATGCCAGGAAACCGAAGTGCGGGTTTGCGATCACGTTGACCCAGGGGGCAGGAGTAACCTGTCCGGGCGCCAGGTAGATGCAATACTCGCCGCCATCCGGGCTGAAACCGCCCAGGCCATTGTCATAAAGCAGGTCTTGGGGACGGGGCAGGGGCACAGTCGGCTGCGGGTCTACCCCGTCGGGCAGCGCCGGAGATAAGGGTGGCAGCCGGGACGGCTTATGGTCGAGTGCCGGAGTGTGCTGAAGATGTTCGGCCAATGTACCCCGGGCTCCGTCCAGCACCACCCGCGCTGCTGTTTCCAAGAGGATCCGGTCCGCCTCCCCCATCTGGTCTGCATGGAGCAAGAAAATGCCCCCGCGGCGGTTAAGCCATCCGTCGCTCTCCGTGCTCGCGACCAGGCGGTAGAGCTGCGAGCTGAGCTCCTGGTTATAGCTGGTACCTTGCTTGTCCAAGAACACCAGATCGATCATGAGTTGGCGCCTGCGCCAGTAGGTGTGGGCCTGGAGCAGCTCCCGGGCCAGGGTAAGCTCCTGCTCGGCCCCAATCTCGGCCAGCAGGATGGGGTAATCCCCGGAAATTGCAAAAGGCCACAGTCCTGGCTGACCTTTCTGATTGGCAGCCAACCGCTCGGGGCTGGCCCGCAGAGCAGAAGATGGAAAAACCAACAAAGACAATAGGGTTTGAAAATCTTTCAGCTGGGCGTTGGAGATCTCCAGTTCGTTCATTTCTGCTTCAGCGAGCGCCCTGGCCCGTTCTAGAGCTGCCTGGATTGCACCCAACGACGAATAGCGGTCTATTATGGCCTGGCAGCTCTCTGCCGAGCGCGCTGCGGCCGTCAGGAAAGCCAAGCGGGAGGTGCCATGCGGCGGCAAATAGACTACCTGGCTGATCGAAAAGATCGGGTCCAGAGAAGGTACGGTCCCAGGCAGCGAGCCGGCTTCCAAAGCAGCCGGACGTCGAGCGGTGCGGCCGCGCCCCAGGAACCGGCCGCGATCAGTTTCCAGCCTGGGCCGCACAACGGTTATCTCGCCTGGGCTGGTCACCACTGTATGGGCCAGATAAGTCCCTTCTTCCGACTTGGAACGCGGCCGGCGGCGGAACAGCAAACCATTGCCCCTTGGCAGCGGCTCGCTTTCGATGAACAGCTTGTTGTACGCCGGATGGCGGGCGTCGGCGACCTGGGGAGCGAGGACGACCTCTCCATAGCTGACCAGCCGCAGACGCCGCGGCTGGTCTCCATTGTTCGTCAGTGTCACCAGGCGAACCTCCACATCGTCTTCCGGGGCGACGAAGACCTCAGTCACCTGAGCCAGGGAGCCGTCTTGGCGGCGGAACTCGGCAAAGTGACTGCTAAAGAAGACCTCATGCTCATCGCCAATCGCTAAAGTAGGGTGGAGGCCTGACGACCAGGCCGCGCCACTCTCCTGGTCCTGGATGTAGATCCAGGACCCCCAGTTATCCAGGGTGGTATCGGGCCGCCAACGGGTCAGATCAATGTCCTCCCAGGCGCTGTACCCGCCGCCCGCGGCGGTAATCAGGATGCTATAGTGACCATTCGAGAGGTAATGCGCCCTGGGCTGCTGCGCCTGCGGATCCACTTGCCAGGAGCTGGCAAGGTTGCGGGGACGGATGGCGCGCAATCCCGGCGAGCCTTCGGTATTCGGCCGTTCGATAGGGGCATCTCTTGGAATCTGCTCCAATAACAGCAGTTCTACACTTTGGATACGCGGATCGCGCTGGAAGCGCCGGACCATCGCATCCCCCTGCAAATAATTGACCAGTGAGAGCATGATCATCCCCTGGTGGTGGGCCATATAGGACCGCACGATAGCCAGCTCCTGGCCCAAGGCAAGGCGTGCCGGGGTGAAGTCGGCTGCTTCATAAAAACCGTACATCCCCAGCATGCCCAGCCGCCTGAAGCGCTCCATATTCTGGAGGACCGCGTGCGGACGCAACGGCAGCGCGAGCAGCGAGGCGTGGGGGGTGATGACCAGGTCATCGGCCAAACCGCGCTTGTAGCCCAACCCAGGCACCCCAAAGGCGCGGTATTGATAGAATTGGTTAGCGTCAAAGCGGTAGTACCCCGATTCCGAAATTCCCCAAGGGACGTTTTTCTCACGCCCATATTCGATCTGGCGGTCGGCTACCACTTCCAGGGTCTGGCCAAGCAGGGTGCCAGGTTCGCTGCGCACCATCAGGCGCGGCATCAGGTACTCGAACATGGTGGCGCTCCACGAGATGAGAGCCTGCCGCCCGTCTACACGCGTAAAGGGGCGGCCGAGGTGCAGCCAATGACTCTGCGGGACCTCGCCCTTGGCGATGGCCACCAGGCTGGCGAGACGCGCTTCCGATGCCAGCAGGTCGTAATAATTCAAATCTAGGCCGCCAGTGGTGACGTTGTAGCCGATATGGAAGACCTGGCGCTGAGGATCAAACAGGAAGGTAAAATCCATCGCCTGGAAGAGCGCATCGCTGCGACGCGCCAGGTCGTTAAAATCGTTCACAAGGACCTCGGCCTTCATCTCGCCAGTATCCAGCGTGTCCTCGAGGCTTTGCACCCAGCGGCGCGCATCTTCCCAATCTGCACCGTCCTGAGTATTCATGGAATCCTTGAACTGTCTCAATGCCAGGCGGCCTGTGCGACAGGCTGCAGGGATCTCGGAAAGAGACAGCTGCTCGGGAAAAGCCACCGTCAGCGCATGCCACGCCTCCGCCAGGCCGGGCGGTAAACCGCCATCGCGGAAAGGAGCCGGCAAATTCTGGAAAGAGGCGAGCCAGGGTAGGAGCAGATCAATACAGCGCTGGATACTTTTGAGCTGCTGCCGCACTCCCCGGTTATAAAATCGCAGGCGGCGCAGGTTCTCGACACCCAAATCCTGGGCGTAGTTTTCCACCAGCCCTACAATGAGCCGGTCGAGTTCGGACCAGCTCGGCGGGGAAACCTGGCTGTTCCCACTGCTGCCCAGATCGGAGAGCAAACCCACCCACTGTGCGGGCTCTTCTTTCACGGATTGGATGGTTTGAACTATAGAGCTGAGAGCACCCCTCAACTCATAGATCGCCGGCCGCAGAGATGGGGCGTCCAGGTCACGGAATACTGCATCCAGCAGATCAATGGCGTCCAGCAGCCCTTCGAAGGAATCCCAGCGCAAGACCGGGTTGCCAGGGACTTCCAGGCAGCCCTGGCGCAGCGCCAGCAGGCAGGCTGCCAAGTTGCCGCTGTCCACGGTGGAAACATAGCGAGGATGCAATGGGTCCAGACTGCGTGTGTCATACCAGTTAATAAAGTGACCCCGATAGCGCTCCAGCTTCTCGAGTGTGTCAAGGGAGGATATCAGACGCGTGGACAGGGTCAGCGCCTCAAGATAACCAAGGTCGTACGCCCCCAGGGCGGAAAGCAGTGCCAGGCCAATATTGGTCGGTGAGGTGCGGTGGGCGACGATCCCCAGGGGCGCCTCCTGAAAATGGTCGGGGGGCAGCCACTGGTCCTCAGGGCTGATGAACTGTTCAAAGAACAACCAGGTCCGCCGGGCCAGCCGGCGCAGCTCTCGCACCTGGCTGCCGCCCAGCTTTACCTCACGCCGCGGCAGAGGCTGGCTGACCCACACGGCTATGCCGGGTGCCAGGAACCAGGCCGCCAACAGAGGGGCTGCCCAGGCCAGGGCAGCTGGGCGGAGCAGGGCGACCAGGATAACCAGAACGATCGCCAGGATGGAAGAAAGGGCCATCTGCTGCCAAGTCGCGCGCGCATCCCCGTCTCCCAGACGGCGGGCAACCTGGTCGCTGGTAGTCCAGCGTAGCAGGCCGCGATGGGTGATACCCAGCCGCACCAACGTCCGCACAATTGCGTCTGCGGCAATCTGCACCTCGTAAGGTAGAAAAGCCAAGGCCAGCAGCCAGCGGAAGAAACTGTTCTTTAATGACGCCTCAGTCTGGCGCACCGGCTGGCCGCTCAATCGCCGGCGTAACGCTCCGAAGAATCCAGTTAACACAGGAATGGCCAGGACGAGCGCTCCAGCAATTGTCCAATATCCGGGAGAGGAGGGTTGGACCAGCCAACCGAACAGGAACCACAGCAGAAGAGAACAGGCCACCAGGCTACGTCTCAGGTTATCCAGAATCTTCCAACGGCTGATTGCCGACAGGCGGCGCGAGAACAGCCACGGCAGGAGCTGCCAATCGCCACGCATCCAGCGGTGCTGCCGGCGGGCATACACCACATAGTTCGGCGGCATGTCTTCGATCAAGACGGTACTGGTCACCAAAGCAGTCCGACCGTGAATGCCCTCTAGCAGGTCATGGCTGAGCAGGGAATTTTCGGGGATACAGTTCTTCAAGCTGTGCTCGAAGCTGTCGACCTCGTAGGCGCCCTTGCCGACATAGATGCCTTCTTCGAAGAGGTCCTGGTAGACATCGGATACAGCCCGGGTGTAAAGGTCAAGGCCGGCATCCCCTGAGAAGATACGAGTGAAGTAAGAGGCTCCGCTGCTGAGCGGATTGATATCGGTGCGCGGCTGGAGAATGGTATATCCCGAAACGACTTCGTCGCTGCATTCACCCGCACCTACAGGTTTGAGGCGGGCGCGGTTCAGGGGATGCGCCAGGACTGCGATCAATTCCCGGGCAGCGTCGCGCGGCAGGATCGTGTCAGCATCCAGGGTGATGACGTAGCGCACGTGCTGAAGGAAAGATAGATCCCCCTCGCAGATTGGGAATGAGGACATAAGATCAAGAGAGCGGTTGTCCAGGGAAACGCCTCGCGCCCCCAGGATTAAGCGATTTAGCTCGTGCAGCTTGCCGCGCTTGCGCTCCCAGCCCATCCAAACACCTTCGGAGGGGTTCCAGCGGCGCCCCCGGTGAAGGAGGGCAAAGCGCCTTTCAGTGAAACGACCCGGCCCTGCCCGCTGATATTTTTCATTCAAACCGCGAATCCCCTGCCGCGCCCCTTCGACAAGGTCGGTATCACCGGGTTGGTTTTCCGTAGGGGAATCCATGTAATCGGTCACCAGGGCAAAGAAAAGCCCTGGGTCGGGGTTGCGCAGATAGTGCTGCTCCAACTGCCCCACCAGCGAATCGACCTCATCCGGTCCGGAGAGCAAGGCCGGGATGACAACCATGGCCGCACACTCCTCCGGCACGCCCTGGCTGAAATCCATACGTGGTAGACCCTCAGGCTTGACGACCTGGGTGGCTGCATAGTTGACCAGGTCCACAGCAATTGTTAACGCTAGAACCAAGGCGAGAATGAAAACCAACAGAAGTTCTGCCGCCGGCGCCCCGACCATGGCGGCAAGGGCCAGAGGGATAATCATAAATCCCAGCGAGAGGCTTGCAATCGACCCCAGGTAAAGTTGGGTAGGGTGGCTACGGATGAAGCGATCCAACCGCCGCCAGCCTTTCGGAGTGTACCCAGCAGCCTGTTCCAGCGCCGGACGGCCTTGACCCAGAAGATAATACCCGATATGCGCGCCAGGTTGCGAGCGGAATCCATCCCAGCCGTCCAGCTGATATTTCAGGACTTTATGACCATCCGGATCTGGCGATTCTTGCGAGGCAGGCGCAGGATGCGGGGTAAGCTGGTCTACCCCGGTGCGTGCCAGGCTTACGGCACCTCGGGCGACTGCCAGTTCATCACCCTGCCCAGAATTGGCAATTTCTTCCACGGCTTTCCGGTAACGGTCGCGTGTCTCAAAGTCCATCCCGGCATACAGCCTGGCCGGGTCCTCGCGCAGGGTAAAATCAACCAGACTTAAGGTTTCAAAGAAGCGCTTCCAATCATAAACTGCCAGGGCTCGCAAGCTGCGGATACTGTTTTCCACAATGAGCTGGTCGTCGAGTTGCCCAGGGGACTTCAAGACGGGGGCAATCTCTGTAATCGCCTCCCCCGCGAGCTCTGTGAGCCGGGCAACCGCCGCCAAAAGGCATTCCAGAATCCCCAGGCGAAGCATGGTCGGCAGCGCCCACAGCTCACCCATCGTGAGCGGGAGCATTTCCTGGTAGGCTTCTACGAAGCGCTGGACACGCCTGAGGTCGAGCAGGGCATTCTCGGTTTGGATTATCTGTGTGGCAAGGTCGTAGATGCGCGGGTGCCCGGCTTGCAAGCTGGGGAGCTGGCGCTCATAGTGCGGCGGCAGATCTTGCTGCACTTCGCGGAGCGCCTGCGCCGCAATGTAATAGTTGTCCAGCAGCCATTCAGCAGCCGGCGAGAGCTGTCCAGCTTTCGAGGTTTGCGCTTGCAAGCGATTGGCAGCTTCTTTCAGTATTGAGGTAAAACGGGGGAGACGCGCCGACAAGAGCACTGCCGGGTGCGGTGAGCTGTGACCTGTACCAGACGAGCGGGTGCGTGCGCCGGGCGATACCTGGGCATGACGGCGGTGATCTTCAGCCAGCCAGCGACCTTGAGTCTCCAGGTTGACAGGCGGGTTGTCCGGCTGGGTCTCGGGCGGCGGCCCGGCCGGCATGATGGGAGCCTGATCCAGCACGGCCTAGCGGCCTCCGGTTTCACGGGCGGCGATCTCCGCCTGGGTTGGCTCAATCCGGTTGGTCGGCAGATCCTGCAGGATCAGCAGCGGTGTGCTGCCGTAAACGATGAAGCCGAGCCCCACGCTGCCATAGGGCCAGCGTGTGTCGCCAGAATAACCGTGGGCGCTTAAAATCGTCAGATCTACATTGTTCTCATCAGCGATCTGGTGCAAAGAGCGGCTAATACTAGGGCTGACCTCCAGTATCGTCTGGATGGGCATGTCTATCCGGGATTTCAGGTCTTCCAGATATTTGATCGCTTCGGCTCGATTGCGCTCCGTCAATTGGTTGACCAGCAGCAAGTCTTCCTGCGAAGCGGACGTCCGGCGAGGCAGTTCCGGCTGCCGAACAACGTGGGCAGCCAGGAGCTCGCTGCTGTGGGCACGTGCCAGAGATTCGGCTAACGTCAGTGACATTTCCGCTCGCTGGGAACCATCCAAAGGAAGGAAGATCTTGCGGTAACGCAGGCCTGTCAGATCTGCGGTCACGGGTTGGTAGGCTCGGATGATCATCAGGGAACGGTGGGCGCGCAGGATGACCTGCTGCACAACACTGCTGACATTCCACGGACTTAAACCGCTCTGCCCGTGGCTGCTCATCAAGATCAGGTCTGCATTCCAAGAGTGGGCAACTTCAATAATCTGTTCAGTGGCTCTGCCATCATAAAGATGCGTGGATACCCGCAGACCTGCATTCTGTAAGCGAGCAGCTATACCAGAGAGATAACTCACAGCCTCAGCTTTCCGGATCTGCCAATCCACGGGGTCAATCATGCGCAAGCGCGCCGTCACGCCAAAAGGCTCCGAGACGCGCAGCAACTGCACCTCTGGCTCACAAACCCGGGCAATCGCGACCAGATGCGGCAAAACACACTCCGCCAATTTTGAACTATCTAACGGGAGGAGGATCCGTTTAAACATCGCCCTTCCTCAAATAATGACACAAACCTTACGGAGAAAAGAGCCTGGCTTCCTGGCGCCGGGCTGTAGGATGACTTTACAGAACCAATTTTAGAGGGTAGTAATGAGAAGTGTTAGTTCTCTTTTCTGGGTGCTTAATTATACCCCACTGGGTTGGCTACTTACCGCATCCATCAGGTATATAGAAGATATTCGGGTGAATACTGGCTATTTTAGGTGCATGCCATATAATTTGAGTTTAGAGTTCTGAACGAAAAACATGGGGCTGAACACCAGCCGCTCGAATGACTTGGTTGGCGCCGAGCAGTGGATGTGGATGTGAGCTCTATCTTGTTGCTTGTTGCCGTTGGGCACACCGGCTAAAGCACCCAAAATCGCCGGAAACTGAACTTAAGTTTGAAAATGCGATCAGGTGACAGTTGCACTAGTCTGGGGTACACTATATTCTATGTCTCCTTCGGAAGATTTCTATGCGCTGTTGTCCAGCCTGCTCCAGCAAACGGCTAAGAACCCGGATGCACCGCCCGCCATTCCTCTCAAGCGCTGGTCCGCTGGATCACCAGAACAGTTCTTGCTGGAGGATCTTCAAGCTGCGCTGGCAGCGCTGCAAACCGGCAACCAAAACCCCCCATCTCAGGCTAAAGAAAGGGAACAGCGTTATCAGAGCATCTTCGAGACCGCCAGCGACGGTTTGATCATTAACGATGTAGAGACAGGTCGGGTGGTTGAGGCCAATCCTGCGGCGTGCACGATGTACGGCTATGCTCGCGATGAATTCATTGGCCTGCACCCAACCAGCTTCATCCACCCTGACAGTTCTCACCAGTTCACTAAGTACGTCCAGGCGGTTCAGTCTCAGGGCGTGTACGTAGCGCTACAGGTCCACATGCGCCGGGATGGCTCACAGTTCTATGTAGAACTGAGCGGGACAGTATATACCGATCAGGGCCGCTTATATCTCCTGAGTGTCGTTCGTGACGTCAGCCAGCGAGTCCATTCAGAGCGGCTGCTCCAACAGCGAGTGGAAGCGCGCACCCGCGAACAGTCCACCTTGTTGGAGATCTCCCAAACACTGGCTTCCGCTCTCGAACTGCAACCGGGCCTGATCCTCGACCAACTGCGGGTGATTATCGATTATTCGCATGCCGGACTTTTTAAGCTGGAGGGCTCAACCCTGGCCGCCCTGGCTGTGCGCGGGCCACAACCGCTGGAGCGGGCTATGCCTTTCCGAATCCGTCTGCAAAGTCCGGAGGCTCTGACGATGTTGTTCAACGAGCGCCGGTCTACCCGGATCGCCGATGTGCAAAGCTCTGACCCGCCGGCACGGTTTCTCCGCTCACTCCTGGATGATCAGGCGAGCATTCTACTGGAGGGTGTGCAGTCGTGGATGTGGGTCCCACTGGCCATCAAGGGCCGCGTGATCGGGGCCGTGGGCGTTGCTCATGCCGAGCGGAATTTCTTCACTGCTCACCACGCCGTCCTGGCCCTGACCGTGGCCAACCAGGCGGCGATCACGATGGTCAATGCCGAACTTTACGAACATGCGCACACGCTCGCCGCGCTGCAGGAACGGCAGCGCCTGGCGCGAAACCTGCACGACGCGGTCAACCAGTCCCTCTTCTCTGCTGGCCTGATCGCCGAAGTTCTGCCGCGCCTGTGGGAGCGAGACCCGGATGAGGGGCGCCAATCCCTGGAGGATTTGCGCCGGTTGACGCGCGGCGCGCAGGCCGATATGCGCCTGCTGCTGGCCGAGCTGCGGCCTTCGACCCTGACGGACGCCGAACTGGGCGACCTGCTGCGCTTGTTGGGAAATGCGCTGGCAGGCCGGACGAACATCCCGATCAGCGTGACCGTGACAGGACAAGAGGCCTTGCAAGAGGAAAGGTCCTTGCCCGCTGATGTGCAGGTGGCGCTATACCGCCTGTGCCAGGAAGGGTTGAATAATGTTGCCAAACATGCCGGAGCCAGCCGGGTGGACATCCAGCTACAATATGAGACAGGTGCGGTTGAACTACGTATTCGAGATGACGGCCGCGGCTTTGACCCCGAACAGATGCCCCCCGGCCACTATGGGTTGAGCATGATGCGTGAGCGCGCCACAGCCGTGGGGGCGACGCTATCCATCACCAGCCAGCCGGGACACGGCACCGAAATTGTTATTCGCTGGGTGGAGACCCAGGAACAGAAGGCCGGTTAACGATGAGCCCTTCCCAACCGATTCGAGTGATGTTGGTCGATGACCATACGATGGTGCGCCGGGGATTGGCAACCTTCTTGAAGGTCTTTGACGATCTGGAACTGGCGGGCGAGGCCGATAGCGGCGAGGCCGCCGTCCAGCTCTGCGGCCAGGTCCTACCCGATGTCATCCTGATGGATCTGATGATGCCGGGTATGGATGGGGCCACCGCCACGCGCCTCATCCGCCAGCAGTTTCCCAAGGTGCGGGTCGTTGCCCTGACAAGCTTCAAAGAGCAGGAGGTGGTTCAGAACGCGCTGCAGGCCGGGGCGATCGGCTATTTGCTCAAAGATGTGACGGCGGATGAACTGGCCCGAGCCATCCGCGCAGCGCACTCGGGGCGCGCCACCCTCTCTCCAGAGGCTACCCAGGCGCTTGTAAACGCGGCCAACCAGCCGCCCGCGCCTGGCCAGGATCTGACGGAGCGCGAGCGGGCTGTGCTGGCTTTGATGATCGAAGGATTAAATAACACGCAGATCGCCGGAAGGCTGGTAGTCAGCTCGTCCACTATCAAAACCCACGTCAGCCATATCCTCTCCAAGCTCGGTGTTGCCAGCCGTACAGAAGCCGTGGCGCTGGCCATGCGTCACCGGCTCTTCCCCTAAGCGACCGTTGCGACCCGACTCACCTCCTTAATCTCCCCCAACTGGGGGAGACAAACACCCCCCGACGGATGGATGCGGCCGGGGTGTGTTTGTTATAGAATGATGGTATGAAACGTGTCTATTTAGCCGATGCTCAGCCCGATGAGCGCCTGGCCTTCCGTCTTATATTGCAAGATCTCAAAATGCAGGTCGTTGGCGAAGCTGCCGACTGGCCGACTGCGTTAGCCCAGGCTCCCGCCACCAGCCCCGACATGTTGATGGTGGATTGGGATCTGGTCGCTGCCGGATCTGGCGCAGACCTGGCAGAACTGCGCATGGCTTGCCCAGCTGCAGTTGTGATCGTCCTCATCAGCCATCTCAGTGCCCGTGAACAGGCTGCCTCATCGGCCGGAGCGGATGCGTTTATCAGTAAAGACGAGACGTCCGACCGGGTGGCTGAACGCCTGCGAGACGCGGTAGCGAGCATTCCTTCAAAATGAACCTGATCGCCCAGGCTGGGGTTCCCTTTGATCGTGGGATAGGCACACACCACCGGTTTCGTCATGCAACCGCTGAGAACCCGGCGTTGTATAGCACTCTGAAAGGAGAAAGTGAATGAACCTGATAAATTTCATTGTATGGCTCTCCGCCGGGGTTGTTATCGGCTGGTTTGCCAGCCCCGGATGGTTAAGGTAGAACACAGGCGGACCCACAAACCATTGCCTGGCGCGGATCGCAGCTCTGAGAAGAGCTAAGCCTGCTATTGAGGTTCATTAATAACAGACAAAACAATTGGAGGATTATTATGGGAATACTATCCTGGATTATTGTTGGCTTGATCGCTGGATTTTTGGCGGGACAAGTCATGCGGGGTGGGGGCTACGGTGTAATTGGTGACATCATCATCGGCGTGCTGGGCGGTTTGGCGGGAGGCTGGATTGCTTTCTATTTTTTCCACGTCGGTGACCCGATGTCGGGGATCAACCTGACGTCGATCCTGATTGCGTTCGCCGGAGCGATACTGTTGATCTTCATATTGCGCATGGCAGGCGGTAGAGGGCGTTATAGAAGGGATGGATAAGGTCAGGAATGCCTCCTCCGCAGGGTCGCCGGTGGGAGATGACACAGCATGTCCCACGGGGAGGGAAGCTCAACGCGGTTAGAAAACCGGCGCACTACGCTGTCCCGAGCGCCGGCATAAACTGGGGCAGCTTATCCGAGATGAGGCAGAAAACGACTGGACTGGAATACAACCCGCGGTCACAGAGACTTACGACAAAGATACCCATTGAAAAGCAAGTAAGGGATTGGCGAAGCAAGGAGAGGTGTAGGCCACGCTGAGAGCCTCCACCCCGCTGTATCAGTGGGAGTCGCTGGACAAGGAGAATCCCAATGGACGAAAAAGAATCCATCCTATCCGAGGCCAGGTTTGAGACCCGCCCGCAAAAAAAGTCAGTGCAAGTTGCCCTGCGTTGGGTGGTGCTTGCGCTGGTAGCGTTTTGGCTGGGTGCGCTGTTGATCGTCTTCCTGCTCTACGATCCCACCCGAAAGAATCTGGACTCCGCTAGGCTGCATATGTACGTGCTCAAGGCGTTGTCGGGCGTGCGCGGAGCCAACCTGGCGTTGGCCGCCGACGATTACGCCGGAGCGCGCCTGTCTTTGACCCAGACCTCCGCAGCGCTGGATATCCTGTCCACCCTGCTGGGAGCAGATCACAAAGACGTGCTCACCGCCATGCAAATGAGCGCTGCTCAGGCTTTGACCGATGTAAAGACCGATCTCAAGTCAGCGCAGCCGGAGCTGGATCAGTTGACGAAAAACTTGGCGCAACTGGAGGATAACCTGTTCCCCAACCCGTAAGATGGACAGACAATTCAAATTCCCGCCCACACAAGAAAAGAACGCAGTTTGAAAGGCTTCCCGATGAACAAAGCGGCGTATCGCGACGATGATGATGTTAACCCTTATGGTTCTGGCGCTGATGGCGTGTGAAGGTGCCACTCCGCCCGGACCAGGAGGCCGTTTGCGTACCTCCGATGTTCACCGAATTTGTTGAAGAGGCCTAACTGATTCTTAGAAACGGATGGAAGGCCGGCGCACTGCGCTGCTCAGAGCGCCGGTGTAAACAAACGGGGGCAGCTTATGCAAAGGATTAAGAGGATTACATTATGAACAAGGATATCTTCGAAGGCAAGTGGAAGGAAATGCGAGGCCAGATCAAAGAGTGGTGGGGCAAACTCACCGACGATGACCTGGAACAAGCGGGCGGCAATGCCGAACAAATCGTCGGCTTGCTCCAACAGAAGTATGGCTACACCCGCCAGCGCGCCGAAGAGGAATTCAACCGGCGGATAAAGGAAGTGAAAGAGGCAGTTGATAAAGTCTGAGGCCCATGAAAGCCGTGTCCTAGCGGCGGGCTGAAAGCCAGGCTTGTGCTCTGGCTGGGACCGTGCCCCTTCTCGCTGGAGAATGGGCGCTGAAGTAGGCATCGAGCACGGATAGCCTTGCATACACGGATGGCCCCGTGTATATCAAACACTCACAAAGAGTAGGGAAAGCATGGCACTCCAACCACCTTCACCACCGTATGACTGGACATTTCGGCGCGTCATGTGGGCGACTCTCGTCCTCGTTTTTGTCGCCCTCAGCTTCTGGCTTCTCTATCGCTTTAACCAAGTCGTTTTCATCTTGTTTATCGCCATCGTGATGGGCACGGTGATTAGGCCAGTCGTAACCTGGTTGCATCGGCGAGGACTCCCCCGGATAGCGGGGGTCATTCTTGTCTACCTCCTGCTGCTCGCCCTGCTGATCAGCTTTCTGCTATTGTTATTCCCGTTGATTGTCGAGCAAGGTACAACGATTGCTGCCGCAGTGCCGGGTTACTACCAAAGCCTGCGCGAGTGGATGGCCAATTACCCCAATCAATTGATTGTGCGCTTGAGTGAGTTCCTCCCAGCGACACTACCAGACCTGGAGCCGGTACAGCAAACGGGACAGCAGATGCTGGCTTCTGCAGGGCAAGCGTTGGGTTACGTGGCATCGGCGGCTAAGGTCATCTTTATGGCCACAGCTATCCTGCTATTGGCCTTGCACTGGACGCTCGATGGGCCGCGAACCATCCAGTCATTGTTGCTGCTGGTCCCAATGGGCCAGCGCGAGAGCATTAGCGAACTGATTTCGGCCATGGAAACCAAGGTTGGTTTCTACATTGCCGGACAAGGCGTCCTTTGCCTGGTCATCGGCATCATGGCGCTGGCTGCCTATCTGCTCATCGGCTTGCCCAATGCCCTGGTGCTGGCGCTCGTGGCGGGCGTGCTGGAGGCCGTCCCGATGATTGGGCCGCTGCTTGGTGCCATTCCTGCGGCGGTAATTGCCTTATCCATAGCGCCTTCCAAGTTGGTGTGGGTGATCGTCGCCACGCTTGTTATTCAGCAGGTGGAAAACAGTGTGCTGGTGCCGCGCGTCATGCGTAAGGCGGTGGGGGTCAATCCGTTCGTCTCCCTGCTGGCGATTTTTGCCTTTAGCTCCTTGTTCGGCATTGCCGGCGCGCTGATGGCAATTCCCATTGCGGCCATTATTCAACTCTTACTCGATCGCTTTGTCTTTCATCCAGCAGCGATGGAGCCGGAGGTCTCGGCCGGGCGCGACTATGCCAGCCGGCTACGTTATGAAGCGCAGGACCTTGCTCAAGACCTGCGCAAGCAGGCGCGGCTCAAGAAAGGGGGCTCGGACCTAAGGGTCAAGCAGATCGATCAGGTGTTGGATGAGATTGAGACCATAACAACCGACCTTGACGCTCTGCTGGCACAGGTCAATACTTCAGGTGCACCATGACAAAGCAACTGGTAGGGTTCAGTACGGCGGTTATGACCACGTTGCTGGCGCTGGTGGTGCTGTGGCAGTTCCGGATTGTCGTCGTTTACGTGTTGATCTCGCTAATGCTTGCAGCAGCGCTACGCCCATTGGTTAAACGCCTGGTCGGGCGAGGCTTCGTGGTGCGCGTGGCTTGGATTCTACTGTACCTGGTGGCCCTGGGCAGTTTCGGCTTCTTACTCTTCCTAACCAGTAAGACCGCGATCAATGAGATTCAACAGTTGGCCCATAGTGTATCGGTGCAGGATGAGTGGAGGCTGCCGGTATGGTTGGAGGGCAGCTCGTTCCAACAAGCGCTGGTTGCGCGGCTGCCACCGCCGAGTAAGCTCTTCGAAGCAGTTACCGGCGACCAAGGGCAGCTCGTGCTGCCGGCCATACTCGGCTTCACGCAGGGCATTGCCGGCGTCGTGAGCGGCGTACTCATCGCTCTGTTCTTGAGCCTCTATTGGATCGTCAATCAAATTCATTTTGAACGACTCTGGCTCTCGCTGCTCCCATCTGGCCAGCGCAAACAAGCGCGTGATATTTGGCGTACAATCGAGCCTGACCTCGGCGCTTACATACGCAGCCAGGTAGTCCACAGTCTCCTGGCCGGGTTGCTATTAGGCCTGGGTTACTGGCTGCTCGGGTCCCCATACCCAGCGCTCTTGGCGCTGGCTGGCGCTCTAGCATGCCTGATACCCGTGGTTGGGGTAGCCCTGGCGGTCATTCCAGTGCTTTTGGTGGGGCTGCTGACGGGTGTGCAGCTTAGCCTGTTTACGGCTCTCTATGCGCTGGTCGTCTTGATTGCCTTGGGAGTATGGGTCAGGCCACGGCTTTTCAACCGCAGATGGGATAATCCCATTCTGACCGTAGTTCTGCTCATTGCCCTGGCAGACGCTTTTGGCCTTGTCGGCATCGTCGTCGCGCCGCCCCTCTCAGCCGTATGCCAAATCCTATGGAATCTCCTGGTCAGCCACCGCCTTGCTTCAGGGGCTGCGACCCAGGTTTCAGACCTCAAAGAGCGGCAAGCACGCGTGTGGGACAATATAAGGGCAATGGATGGACCGCCTCTGCCCTTGGTGACCAGCAGCATGGAGCGGCTCACCCTTCTGATTGAGAAAGCTGAGCCCATTCTGCAAGCCGGTCTGCCGGCCGAACCTTCCGAGCCATTCCACTCGCCCCAGCCTGTCACCGCTGAAGGTGGGTCACCTGTTGTGTCCACAAAACCCTGAAGAAACAGACGATGACCGTACCCAGAATGGTTAGAACTATGGCACAGCTTTGGCAGCAGGGTATCCGCAGCGCGCGCAGGCTTAATGAGCGTACACACGGCTGGTTAGGGGTGTTGGCGGGCGCAGCCAGGGAGTCCTTAAAGCCCGACTCGGCGATTACGGCCGCGGCGATTGCCTACTTTGCCCTCTTCTCCCTATTTCCCCTCACCCTCTTGAGCATTTCCATTGCCAGCTTCAACCTTGGCCCGTTGATGGACCAGCAACTCATCGTACAAAAGCTAGAGTTTATTGCACCGGCCCTGGGCCAGTTGTTGGGCCAAAATATTGATGAAATCATCCGGGCACGCGGACCGGTGACCAGTGTCGCTTTAGTTGGTCTGATCTGGTCTGCCTCTACAATTTTTTACACGCTTACCCAAACCCTGAATGAAATTTGGGGCAATAAACGAAGTCGCCCTGTTTGGAAGCGGCGCGGTCTGGCAATACTATTTGTCCTGACCTTCGTTGGCCCGGCTCTCTTCCTGGCTTCGTTTGCCGGCAGCATGATTGCCAACCTCCGCACCTGGTTGCCCGACCAAATCATTCCGATCGGGGGCGGTATCAGTTTTGTAGTAGCTATCTTGCTCGATGTTGCCTTATTCATGGTGCTCTACATCATGCTCCCCCATGGAGCTTCTTCCTGGCGTGAGATTTTAACTGGCGCGATTGGGGCCGGTCTGCTCTGGGAGCTTGCCAAGAAAGCCTTTTTGTTCTTTGTTTCCAGCTACATCTCCGTCTCGAACCTGGTCTATGGTTCAGTGGCAGCCATTCTGGCCTTCCTGGCCTGGGCCTATCTGAGCGGCCACATCTTTCTCTTTGGCGCTTTCTTGAGCGTTTCTCTTTACCGGCTAAAAGAAGCGCAGCAAGAGGCGGCAGGCCAAATACAGTTTAACGGCCAGACTTTATAGCAGGCTGAGACAAACTCGCCCTGAGCTAAATTTTGATCTCCCCCAACTGGTGTACCGAAATATCCCCTGACCGGTGGATGTGTCTTGGAGCCTTTGGTTATAGAATGAATTATGCCTGCTTCTTGATCACATCACCGCCTCATCCAGTCCCTTAATGGTTTTATAGGGGGAGAAGCAGTTTGAAGATCCGGCGCACTACGCTGTCCCGAGCGCCGGCGTAATCTGGGGCAGCTTATCTAAAGAGATTCAGGAGGATTACGTATTGAATCAAGATGTATTTGAAGGCAAGTGGAAGGAAATGCGCGGCCAGGTCAAAGAATGGTGGGGCAAGCTCACCGACGACGACCTGGAACGGGCGGGCGGCAATGCCGACCAGCTCGTCGGCTTGCTCCAACAGAAGTATGGCTACACCCGCGAGCGCGCCGAACAGGAATTCAACCGGCGGATAAAGGAAGTGAAGAAGGCGGTTGAAAAAGTATGAGGCCCACGAGAGTCGTGTTCCAGCGGCGGGCTGAAGGCTGGGCTTTTAACCTGGCTGTCATGTCGCCCCTTCTCCATCGAGAAAGGGAGATAGCCTTGCAAACACGGGTAACCCGTATATCTTAAACCTTCAAATAAGGAGAGTACAAATGAACATCATCATATATCTCATCGCTGGCGCGATCGTCGGCTATATAGCCAGCAGGATCATGCGGACGAGTTCGCAACAGGGCTTACTACTCGATATCGTGGTAGGCGTTGTTGGCGCGTTCTTGGCAGGGTGGTTCCTTTCCCCCATTTTTGGCGTCGGGACAATCAACGATGCGATCACCCTTCCAACCATGCTGGTGACGCTGGGAGGTGCCATCCTCCTCTTGTTTATCGTCAAACTCATCCGCCGGTGAGGGATGTTTTCCCGCTAACGGTTTCGATAAACCTCGGGGCTCAATAAGCAGGCAGCAGCGCTGCGCCCCCCCGTCATCCATCCTCGGGGGGGCTTTTTCGCCGGACTTCTGTTAGGGGTTTGGCCGGCACTGTGGCGATACTGCTGTGGGCGGCACGTGCCAGAGAATCGGCAATCGTCAGTGACATTTCCGCTCGCTGGGAACCATCCAAAGGGAGGAAGATCTTGCGGTAACGCAGGCCTGTCAGATCTGCGGTCACGGGTTGATAGGCTCGGATGATCATCAGGGAACGGTGGGCGCGCAGATGACCTGCTGCACAACACTGCTGACATTCCACTTTGTGTTTCGAGAACAGCACACAATTCTGGAGCGAATCCTAGTTGATCGCTATCTGGCACTTGCAGGATAAGGCTTCCGACATGTAAATCCTAAAGAACCAAAAATCGGTAATATGATATAATTTATACTATCTTACTTGGGATTTGTGGAATCGCCGCCAGTCCTGCACAAGGACAGGCGGCTTTCTTTTTCGCTACTTCATTAAATCGACGACCCGATTGAATATTGAATTCTTATACAGTAATTTCCGCGTATTGCTCGGGGGTGAGATGATCAATTGGAGGCTTATAGTTTTCATGCATCTCTGATTCGGTTTGTCAGCGAGAGGATGCAAAAATGAACTTCAATAAGGGCGATCGTGTTGTTCACAAGAACTTCGGAGTGGGAATCGTTATATCGATCGAAGGTATGGATTTGTCCGGCTACGGGCAACACCTCTTTTATCGTGTAGATTTTTTCAAAACCACCGTTTGGGTGCAAGTAGGCAATCAGCCGGAGGGTGGGCTGCGGCCTATCACACCAAAAGGCCATCTCGATCGGTACCGCGCCTTACTAAAAAGCTCACCAGTATCATTAGATGGCGATTTCCGTAAACGGCGTAACGAATTGGAAAAGCGGATGGATAGGGGTACCTTCCAGGGTTTATGTGAGGTTATTCGAGACCTCAATGGACTCAATGCCGAGAAACCATTGAACCACTATGAAAAAACCCTTTTTAAGCAGACCCGGGAAGCCCTGGTTTTAGAATGGTCTGTGACGAGTGGGGTGTCTCAATCCGAGACAATCGGTGAAATTGATGGGTGCTTGGGATATGGAAAATGAGTTCAGACAATGAGTGAGCGGGATATGTCTTTCCAGGTTGGAGACCAGGTGATCCATTGGGTGTACGGTCTCGGGAAAATTATCCAGCTGGATGAGAAAGTATTGTCCGGACACACTGGTAAATACTATGTTGTGCAGATGCGCGATCTAACACTTTGGGTTCCGCTTAATGAAACTGGTGGGCACTGCCTGCGTTTCCCCACGCCAGCGAGAGATTTCCAGAAACTCTTTCGTATTCTGGCCAGCCCCGGGGAGCCGCTCTCGCCTGACCGTTTTATGCGGAAAACACAGTTGACGGAGCTTTTGAAAGACAGAACGCTCGAATCGATTTGCCGGGTGATTCGCGACCTGGTGTATTATAAGCGGACTAAAAAGGTAAATGAAAATGATAATTCTATCCTGGCTCACGCCAGAAATTTCCTGCTGAATGAGTGGAGCGTGGCTTTATCAGTTCCAGTCCAACAGGCTGAGAGCGAGTTGAGGAATTTGCTGGAGACGGATGGGTTATAATTCAATTTAACTTGCTATTGGGTGCAGTAATCGCCGATCCCTTCTGTGAGGCCGGCGCTTATTTTTTAACACCTTAAAGGAGATTTTTTGGATTGCTGTGAATTTTGATATATTTTCAACCTCGTCGCATGCATCATTTCTGATAATTTTCAGTCTACGGCCCGGGTGGAAATTGGGCGGCGCCGTTAATGGTGCCGTTTTCGAGATGGGGGATGCCGCTATCGATGAGCTGGTTGCTGTAGTAATCGGTCACCCGAAAGGTGTATGGCCCCGGCCCCATACCCGGGTTGGTCTGCACGAAATAGTTGTAGGGGGTGCGCGGCACCATTACCCATTGGTCCCCATTCAGGTATTCCAGCTTTGTGATAGGGTTGCGATGGTTGCGAATCTGCACCGCAGTCCACCACTGATTGCTGCCGTCTTTGAAGTGATAGGCGATCGGTCCGTTAAGGGCGGGGCTGACCAATTGCCAGGTGATGGGCACCCGACCTTGTGGATGTTCGGCAATCTGAGCAAAAGCCTCCCGGCTCAGGTCGAGGTGACCGGCCTGGCATTCCGGGCATAAATCCACGATACGGACGGTGACCGCGCCCTTCGGTCCAGTGACGTACAGATAGGCTCCGCAAACGGCGGCGTTATCGTATTCCTCGGCGTTCATGGCAGCGACCATCAGGTCTTCCGGCGAAGGCTCAAATGAACACGCGCCTGCGCCGGTGGCATCGTAATAGGTGGCGATTCCCTGATGGATGGGATTGGCCTTTACCTGAGATCTTGACACCAAGGGCAGCCAAACCGGATGGCTGCCGGGCGTCCCCCCGCTGGCTGGCGAGAAGCCCAGCGCGGCGATCAGAGCCAGGAGGAGGGTTGCGAAGCACCTGTGCATGGTTTAACTATAATATATGTGAGGCTGGTCTTCAATCACCCGCCAGTCCCGGCGGCTAATCGCTTTATCTATTCTAGAACCATTGGGCGAGCACCTGTCCATGCGGGCGCTAGGCAAACAAAGTTTGCCCGCTTTCTCGGCGCGGTAGGGAACAGTTCACAGCCCCAGGCTATGCCCTGAGGCTCAGCCTGAAGGGTCTCGCAGTGGGCGTGACAGGTCACGCCCATACAATCCCAGGAGGTACACGGCGACTCGGCGCTGGGGTCAAAAATCGCTCAGGCGATCGAGATTTAATAATCCTGGTGTATACTGTCTGAGCACCTGTATGGAATTTAAACACGTCATATGTTCAAGCAGGAAAACAAGATGAGACAGAAACATCAATCGAAACAGCAAGAGGAACTTGCGCAGCAGCAGGAACAGAAACGAAAATTGCGGCAAGAGGAACAACAGCAACTGGAGCAGCAACAGGAACAGGCAAGAAAACTACAGCAAGAGGAGCAGCAGGAACTGGATCTGCAACAGGAACAGAAACGAAAACCGCGGCAAGAGGAGCAGCAAGAACTGGAGCAGAAACAGGAACATAAACGAAAGCTACGGCAAGAGGAGCAGCGGCAACTAGATCTGCAACAGGAACAGAAACGAAAAATACGTCAACAGGAGCAGCAGAAGAAGAAATAGCTAAAGCTGAAACCACATCGCCACCAGAACCCGCAGGACTCTTACATTGAGCTGCGCCAGGAAACTATCTGGGAACATGCCCACGTAGGTATACAGCACTGGGTAGATCGGTACTGCGATCAGATAATCTGTGATATGCATCTGCTGGCACTTCGCTGGCAGCTCGCGAATAGCGCTGATCCGCTCCCGCACGAACTGCCAATAGCTCATTCCATTCGCGCCATCCTGCTGCATCGGCTGCGAGCCTTTGTACACCACGAAGGCGGCAAAGAACAGCCCGGCGATCAAGACGAGTGCCAGGATCACATGGATGAACACTCCAAGGACAGAAAAATGCGAATATTGCGCATGCAGGAGCTGTTATCGCACACGACAAACAACTTACCACTGCTGGCCTGGCGCTGTTCGTTGTTCTTATCGGTATCGCGCTCGACTTCTACAAAAGCGGAGTGCCTTGCACATCGATCAACTAGGATGAGGATCTCCATCAATAAGCCTGTACTCGTCCGAATGAAGGACGGATACAGGCTTGTGTTAGAGCATTCTACTCACCGTGGGTAGGGCACCCACCCTCTCCGCAGGTTATATGATCCCCTTAGGCAGCGGCGTCACAAGTGACGTACTCTGCACTTGCTGCCGGACTTAATCGTTGTGGTGGTAGAACTGTCAAAGTGCAAGGGATCTGCGACCGAGATCGCTCATTGCCAGCTGGGCGACCTCAACTTTTAAGCGATCCTCCTTCTTTGTACGTACTCCTCGACGCTTGTAAAGGCATTGTGGGACATCAGAGACTGGAATTTGACTTCCGTCTCCACCTGTCCTATATTTTCCCCTGTGTCACAAGTGTCATCACCAGTTTCACGATAGGAAATCCAAAAGCGTGGTTCATGGTGAAAGGGGAGCCAATTGCGTCAGTAAAGAACACTGCTCGAAACCAAAGGGTTCAAGCTGTGAACTTATGCTTCCAACGCCTTTTGGGCATGTTCTAGTGCAATCCTTGCTTCCCCACTGTCGATTTCTTTCGTCGCCAGGCTGTTTAGAACGTCGGCTTAACCGCGCATCCCCGGTGGATGAAGCTGTGTAAAGATTGTACGGCTTTCTTCTAATAGAGGCAGGTCAGCCTGGATGTCGCTCTGGTAAATGGCTAACCAGGCCGAATCAAACAAAAGTTCTGCTCGTTCCAGCGTCACTTCTGATGCTCCGAACCTGGCAAGGACTGCCGATAAACGCTGGCGTCCTTCGTCCAGAAAGCCGCAATTTCCCCCAATCTGTTTAAGTGTTCGAGTGCATACTGGTAGGTGGTCTCCAGAAAGCGATAGCGAAATCCATTTGGCCTGCGATCCACAACCACCAGAGATTTTTCAACCAGTTGGGACAGCAGGCCGAACGCTTCAAGTGGCTGAATTTGATCATCCGTGCAGACGATTTCAACAGCTTCTAGCATCCATCCGCCGACAAACACTGACAGGCGGTTTAGGAGAAGGCGCTCAGTATCAGAAAGCAGGTTGTAGATTCAATCCATGCAGGCCTGCAGGGTCTGCGCACGGGACAGAGCTGTGCGGCTGCCACGGCTAAGCCGGTGGAATGAGTCAGCCATGCGGGCCGCGATCTGTAGGCTTGTTGCCGTAATGATCGGTCACCCGAAATATGTATGGTCCTGGTCCTATACCCAGGTTTAGTCTGCACGAAATAGCTGAAAACATCATCTCGTTTGTGTACCGGGAATTCAACCCGGTCTACATGGATTCTATGGCTCTAAGGCGGTTGAAGGTACTGGCGAAACATGTTTCGCACGACATCCGGAACGGGATTTCGACTCTGCTACTCACTTGCCCTGTATCTGCCCTTATGTTACAATTGCCCCTTTCCGGCTCTAAATACTCCACTATGTGATTATTATGCGGCAAAGAACGATACAGCAACTGAATAGAATTCGTGTTCGTTGGTACCAACCCGATAATTACCCGTACAAAAAGAAAGTACACTTCATGAAACAAAAAATTTGGTTTTCAACTGTTTTACTCTTGCTGCTCAGCGCCTGCGCGCCCTTCGTAATTTCGCAATCTACCGGAGAACAACCAACGCCCGTGATAGAGACCGTACCTGCTGTTCCGGACCAGGGATATCAGGCAGTGGCCGTGGATGGCGTTGAAGTGGAGGTCGGTGTCGGTTCCCCGATCCCCGTGCATGTGATTGTGAGTGGCAGCCTACCGGGTACCTGTGCTCAGATTGAGCACGTCCAACAACAACAGGATGGATCGACCTTCCGCGTATCGGTCTCAGCTGTCCCTTCAGTTGCTGAAGATTGTATCCAGGATACCCTGCCCTTCAAGATCGGTATCCCATTGAATGTAGTTAATCTCCCGGCTGGTTCATACGCTGTGGAAGTAAATGGGGTCAGCACGACATTCAATTTGGATACAGGCAGTACAGGCTCCGAACTGCCGACGACCAATTCACCGATCACCAAAGATGATATTCAGGTTGATACCGTAGATATTGATATTGGGGTTGGCTCGCCGATCCAGGTTCACGCCATTGTTTCAGGGAACTTGCCTGGTACCTGCGCACAGGTAGGTGAGATCCGAATGCATCGAGATGGGACAACATTTCTTGTGCGGTTAATTGCCGCCACGCCGGAGATCGGTAGTTGTACCCCAGACAGTCTTCCGTTCCGGCTTGAGATTCCGCTCAATATCGTGAACCTTCCAGAAGGACCCTACGAGGTTCATGTCAACGGTACGACGGCCAGTTTCGATCCCCGCGCAGTTCCTTCCGACGCCACGGAGATGGAGGACTACGAAAGCCGCTTGCAGGCGGCGCTCATCCAACGTGACGAGCAGGAAATGCAGGCATTGATGAGCGAGTCTTTTCTGATCGCCTTGTGGCAATCAGAAGGGGTGTTGTATCCTGCGCAGGAGGCCGTGACGCAACTGCTCACTAACTACGTTGGGTCAGACAGCGCGATTGCCTTCCAGGTCTTTCAAGATATGCCCGGATTCGACCCGCGAACGATGGTTGGTCCTGATGTGGACCTGGTAAAGACCATCTTCGTGACCGGCTGGGGCCTGGATGGCAAAGACGAGGCGTTATTACTCGTCGCCCGCCGACCGGATGGGTCGCTCTACTGGCATAGTGTATTGGTCGCACCGGAGGGCTTTTCTCCGCCGAATGGGTAGGTCGCCTGCGCCGATGCAGATGGCGGATGGAGACCCGCCGCCCGACATCACGCATCTTGATGCCTTGGTGCAATCTAGTTGAGTGACCAGTCCTTGACGCAGCGCAGGGAATGGTGGAAGCGTTGGAGATTTATCTAATGAAATCACATAGTATAAAAGCAACAATCATTATTCTTGCGTGTCTGGCCTTGGCCGCCTGCAGCTCAACCGCGCCTCGAGACTACACCAGCGCTGTTATCACCCTTGAACGCACGGTCTGTTTTGGGTTTTGCCCGGTTTACACCCTGACGATATACGGCGATGGGCGAGTGGAATATGAGGGACAACAATATGTAGAGGTCACTGGGAAGCAAACTGCTGTCCTTACACCTGAACAGGTGAAAGAATTGGTGAATGACTTTGAAAATGCCAATTACTTCGATATGGAGGACGAATATATCGCGCCTGTCACAGATCTCCCGACCACGATCACATCCATCACACTCGATGGCAAATTTAAGACAGTTCGCAATTATGGCGGGTGTCTGAGCGAGTCCCCTGTGAAAGCGCCACAAGCATTGTGCGAATTAGAAACCAAAATTGATGAGCTGACAAATTCAATCCAATGGGTCGGAGCGCCATAATCCGCCAGAAAAACAAGCTTTGGTGGATATTCCGTTCTCTTCACCGGTGTCTCAACGATCTTTACTGTATCCCAACTTGGGAATGATCACAGCGGGCAGTTGACTGCACTGCTTGTCTCGAGTTCGTCAGGCCTGCGGCCTTTTGGAACAGGCAATCCTTAGGATCATTACGATCTGCAGGTCGACACCGAAGAAGAGCAGCGCGCTGGGGATCGAATCGGCTTGGGTGGCGATAGAGAACAAATCAAAGCCGTTAAGAAGCTGTTGGGCGTGTAAGACATATCAAGCTTGACCAGGAGGCTGGCGATTTCGCCGTCGCCGCGGATTCGCCGATGCCATTATCCCGCTGCCCTGGCCATGACCTGTGCCGCCGTTTCCCTAATCCTGGGCATACGTTCCACCAGTCTATTCTGCAGAAAATGCTCCATGACTCGTACGTCCATAGCCGCCCTGGCTTGCATGGGTGCTTTCATTGCAGTTCTTCGCCAGGGTCCGGTTGACTGTGCTGAAAACAAACATTCCGAATAGGGCGACAAGCCCCGAATTGACAGCGCAACAGCCTCGAATCAGGTAAAATCGTGGCAACGCCGATGGTCAATTGGGGTAGCGCCAATAGCGATAAGTACGTGCGCCTTGTATTTGCCAACGAGCCAGTTCATCGGTTGTGCGGGATTGCCATACGAGTGAAACAGGCACTGACCTAGATCAGTCCTCCCGACTTGGGTCTTTACCTGCCGAAGTTGCAGAACCGACCGTTGGGTACTGAAGGAGGGTAAGATGTCATACTCGAGTGTAATTCTCCCGTCTGTTTTGGACGCTATCGGAGCGACGCCACTTGTCGACCTCGGTCGGATCGCACGCGGCCTGGGTGGCCGCATCGTCGCTAAACTTGAATATCTTAACCCTGGCTTCTCGAAAAAAGACCGCAATGCACGCCAGATGATCGAAGATGCCGAGGGCCAAGGCGTCCTTCAGCCCGGTCAAACTGTGGTCGAACTGACGAGTGGCAATACCGGCACAGGGCTGGCAATTGTCTGTGCCGTTAAAGGCTACCCTTTTGTCGCCGTCATGTCCAGGGGGAACTCATTGGAAAGAGCCCGCATGATGTCGGCTCTGGGAGCAGAGGTCGTCCTTGTCGATCAAATGCCCGACTCCACACCAGGCAAGGTCTCGGGCGAAGATCTGAAACTGGTCGAGCAAGAAACTCAGCGCATTGTACAGGAACGGAAAGCCTTCCGAGCCGATCAGTTTCGCCTCCCCAGCAGCGTCCGCGCCCACTATCTACATACAGCGCAAGAAATACTTCGCCAAACAGGGGGAAGCATCGACGCTTTCTGTGATTTCCTCGGAACTGCCAGCTCCTTTGCCGGCTGCGCCGCCGCCTTCAAAGAGTATGATCCGTCCATCAAATGCTTTATCGTCGAACCGGTCGGGGCGGCCATTTTGGCTGGTCAGAAGGTCACCAATCCCAATCATCGCATTCAAGGTGGGGGGTATTGTATGACAGATCTGTCGTTGCTGAAGCAGGAGCATGTGGATGGCTACGTCCAGGTGACAGATGATGATGCGATACATATTGCCCGCCGTCTGGCAAGGGAGGAGGGAATCTTTGCTGGATTCTCGTCAGGGGCAAACGTCGCGGCGGCAGTCGAGTTGCTTCAAACCACTTGCTCAGGCAAAACGATCGCGGTGATCCTGAGCGACTCAGGTCTAAAGTATCTGAGCACAGATTTGTGGCAATGAATTTGTACCTGAACTGAGGTCTGCGAAGGGATAGAGAAGCTGAAGACTCAACTTTTGCCAGTTGAACTGCGTCCAGTTGGTCAAGCCGTTCATTGGCGAGAACCTGACCTTGCAAACCACCGATGCCACGAGCTTTCTGCTGCGCAACCCCGGAGCCGCCGCTACCCCGATCACCTTCGCGGATTTGGCTGTCGGTTTGTGACTATACCCACGAGAAATGGCTCTTTGGGAAATGGCGGGGCACCCCCCAGATATAGGGAGTAAAATAGCGGACAATCTACTGGACAAAGGTAAATGGAGCGGATGAAAAGAGCACAAATCACGGTTCCTTTAGACATTCCCGAT
>Ga0209751_10000478_pt1 | contig 42866 bp, 42 predicted proteins | sample RifCSP13_1_FD_184019 | JGI IMG/M metagenome (GOLD analysis project Ga0209751, IMG submission 184019) | Soil microbial communities from Rifle, Colorado - Rifle CSP2_sed 13_1 (SPAdes) (version 2) | ecosystem: Environmental > Terrestrial > Deep subsurface > Rock core/Sediment | place: Rifle...
CGAAGTCTGATGAAAACATGTTGACATACCGGCCCCGCTAACCCAGGAACGGGCCTGGACACCTCTACCCCCCCAGTTAGCATCGAGTGCGAACTGGGAGGTTTCATGGCGGAGAGCATCTCGACCACTGACCGCGCGTCCGCCCTGAGCCGCCTCGTGTTCCGGGTCCTGCTCCCGGTGAGCGCAATCTTGGTCATCGCCCTTGGCATTGCCTACACCAGCGATGTTCCGGTGACCGACCTGTTGCGTGACCCGACCGCCACCCTCGACGGAGAATGGTATGTGGGTCTGGTCTCGATGGCGGGAGTGGCGTTGTGGGCGTCGGCCGCGGCGATTTGTCTCCTCTGTCTCGGCGCCGAGACCACGCCAGGGCAGCACTCCCTGTTGATTGCCGGGGCGGTCACCAGCGTCGTCCTTGGGGCCGACGACGCCTTTGTCCTGCACGAGACGATCAAGAACGGGCTGGGCATCCCTTCACCGGTGACCATCGGCGTCTACGGGGTGGTTTTCGTCGTTCTGTTCTGGAGAGCCTGGCCCTATCTCAAGACCCGGCCCGACCTCTCTGTCTTCCTGGTGGCGATTAGCCTTTTCGCCGTCTCCGTGGTCCTCGACGGCGCCGGGGAGGCCGACCTGCCCACACCTCCGTACTCGAGTGTGATCGAAGACGTGGCCAAATTCCTCGGTCTGGTCACCTGGGTCACTTTCTTCGGCGGCTTCGGGAGAGACCTGATTCGCGGTCCAAGCACCGACTGAGCTGTCAGCTCGCCTTCGTCCCCACCCCGCTCAGGACCGCATCCGCCCCCTTCGACTCCCCTGGTTCGGGACGGGGCAGGGTGACTTCGAAGATCGTCAAGTCTTCGATCCTCTTGTACACGAGTGTGCCCTCCATCCCCTCGGCGAAAGATCGGGCGATGGCAAGACCAAGACCCACACTGCCCTGGAGCAGGGCAGACCCGCCTTCGTGGACATAGCGATTGAAGAGGCGGTCTTCGATGTCGGTGGACACCCCGGGCCCGTCGTCGATGATCTCGATCACGACAGTGTCGCCCTGGCTGTAGGCGGTGACCGCGATTTCGGTCCCGCCGTACTTGGCGGCGTTGGACACCAGATTCCGGAGCAGTTGTCTCAGACGGAGACGATCGGCCCGAACCGAGATGCCAATTTTGTCGACTTCCACCGAAACCCCCCGTCGCTTGAAGGGCCGGATCACCTCTTGGATCTCTGGTTCCAGTTTCACTGTTTCGAGGTTGTACGAGATGGCACCGGCATCGATCCTGCCCGCGGCCACCAGGTCGTCGACCATGCGCGCCAATTCGGCTGCTTCGGTGACGATCAGGCCAACCAGCTCGCGTGAGGATGGGCTCAGCGTCTCGTCATCGTCTTCCAGGGCCGAAGCGAATCCGTAGATCCCGGTCAACGGGGTCCTCAGCTCGTGTGACACGTCGGCGATGAAGGAATCCTTCGATTGAGAGACCTGGCGCTCGTGTCGTAGCTCCTCGGTGAGGATTCGCCGTTGCGAGGTGCGCCGCAACGCCCGCCAGACACCGATCATAATCCCGAGAGGGATGAGAAACACGACCAGGAATCGCACCGCATCGGCGGCTCGGCCCACCCCTTCCCCGGCCAGAAGTATCTCCCCGGTCCTGGCGTCGCGAACATCGGCCAGGTCCGCGATCAACTCATCGTATGCCACGCCCTGGTTGGTGAGCGCCTCCGAGATAGCAGTCTCATCCCCTGTGTCCAACGCCCCCAGGACAGACTCGGTAGCTGCTTCGAAAAGTGCATGAGCCTCGCTGACCATGCTTTGCTGTTCGGGAGGCAGCTCGTCGACGAGACGCTCGAGGCGTGTGCGCAATTCTGCAGCACCCGTCTGTGCGCCGTGCCGGGCGTCGTCGACCAGGGAGTCGGCACTATTGCTGGTGGCCAGGACCACGGCGAAGTTCGATGTATTTCGCACACCAGCCGCCGCACTCAAGGCGGACTCGGAGAGAATCGCGGTCTGGGCGTCACTTGCTACCGCCCCGGAGTTCTCCCGGTTCACCAGGAAGACCGCCAGCACGAGCAGCGCCGTGAGCATCGCGCCCACGACCAGGATCTGGACGTAGTCAGAGTTCGGTTTGCGCACCCGTCCTGAATTTCGGCAGCAACCGGGGTCGTCTTGACCTGTCCGCTCAGGAAAACCGACACATTTGCCGATAAATGACCATGGATTCCGCTTGGGCGCGGCTCACAATGGGGGCAACGCTGGTTGCCGTGTTGGTGCTGGTCGCCGTACCCGTCGGCGCTACCCACACCTCAGAACATGTCGCCGATCAGATCTGGGCGGTCGAGGTTCAGGCCGAACAGGATATAGACGCCGTGGTGAGCGCCTTCGAGACGGAGATCGGTGGTCTGGGCACTGCGAACGAGGTAGCGGTTGCCGAGGCCGCGGCGAAGGACGCGGTCGATGCCATCTGGACCGATGCCCGAACCACGATAACCAACCTCGTTATGCTCTATCCGGGATTGGGAAGCATAGGGAATCAGGCCAAACAGCAGCTCTTGGAAAAGCGCAACGACGCCCGAGCCCAGATCTCGGATCTGGCCGCGGCCTGGGTGCCTGCGGTAACGACCACTACCACCTCCACCACCTCCACCACCACCACCGTGGGTCCGTCGACGACTACCACCACCCCAGCCACCACAACCACCACTAGTCATGGCCCGGGCTCAGGAGTGGTCCCACCCCCGCCGGGCAACGGGAACGGGGATGGGAACGGACAGGGTGGGCCAACCCCGACCACATTGCCGGGCATCGAACCCGACCCCACACCTCCCGGGGGCAGCGAACCGCCTAGCCCCTCCACGACAGACGATCCGGCGGGATCGAACGTGCTCGTCCTCGCCGCCCAGACACCGGATCAGATAGCGGCCGATAACACCTCAGAGGTCTCCGACACCCTCGAGACGAGCGGAGCCGGAGCCACAGCCGCGGTGTCGGCGATGCTCGAAACCGTTCTCCCCCCGGCAATGGTCGAGCTGGTTCTCTCCCCGCTGCTGATCCTCGAGATCCTGGTCCGCACCATAGGCGAGGGCGGCCGGCGAGTGCTGGGCCCGTTGGTGCTGCTCGGTCTCTCCGCTCTCCTCGTCTTCGCCTTCGATCGGGCCCGGGGACCGGCTCGTCTATAGACCCCAGAATCGGTCGGGAACCCGAACCCGGTGCCCGCACGTCGAAACGGGGAGAATGCGGAGGTGATCGAGCCCGCCGTGCGTCGACTGAGTGCCCTTGTCGTTTCCTTCTTCATCGCTTTCGGCTTGATGATCCAGGGCGCTTTGCCGGCTCGTGGATGTAGCTGTATGCCGCCGAACCCGTACGCCGGCCTGGCCCAAGCGGATGGGGCCTTCGTGGGAACCCTGGTCGAGGTCGACCGGGGCGTTGGGCCGATCTCAAACAGCGGGCAGCCGATCGATTTCTACTTCGAGGTCGAGGCCACGCTGAAGGGCGACATCAGAGAGACAGTGGTGGTCAAGAGCGCCGCTGATGGCGGTGCCTGTGGCATCGAAGTTCCTGTCGGTACCAGGGCCGGCTTCCTCCTCACCGCGGCTGGGGGCGAATGGGAGGGGAACCTGTGTTGGACCCTCGACCCCGACGTCTTGCTCTCCGCTGCCGAGGGCCTGCCCGAGCCGGTGACGGGTTCGCCACCCCACCTGATCGTGGCTGCCGATATGGGAGATGCGGGCTTGATGGCCCTCGACCGCCAGGGCCAGATCGTGGGCTATGGCGAGGGTCCGTTCCCCTGGATGGTGAGTGCCTGCCCCGACCACGAGACCTTCATCGGTGCCACCTCGGATACCACGGTCAAGGTCTGGTCTTTCACCAATCTCGGGGTGATCGACGAGTTTCAACTCGACACCACCGGCGGCGCTTGGCTCGCCGGCCTTCTCTGTGCCGGCCCCGCCGGCAACCCGCTGCTAGCGATCAAGGTGCTGTCGGGTGTCGAGAAGAGCACCCTGGTCCGTTACGCCGACGGCGTCACCGAGGTGGTGGCGGAGAACATCGAGAGACTGGTCGACACCGCCGACGGTCCGGTCGCGATAGGGAGTGATGGGACGGTCTACCGGGTCGAGGACGGCACCGGAATCCTGACCCCGCTCGGTGAGCCAATCGGTGATGTCCAAGGCCAGATCGTCGCTGCTGTCCCCTCCCCCGACGGGTCCCACCTTGCCATTTCCGCAGTGGACTGGGAATCGGCCGCCCCCGATGGCCGGGTATTCGTGATCGATCTCGAGCAGGGGACCTCTGCAAAGACCGGGTTCGCCTGCGACATCTATCCGGTGTGGATGGACGACGAAAGGGTCTATCTCCACGACTCCTGCACCTCTGACGTCGGCCTCATCTACTCCACGGACCTGGAGGTGATCGGTGAGGGGCAGCCGGCTGATTATGCCCACACCGCATATGTCACCGACGAAACGGGAGCAATCTTCTATCCGAGCGAGTTCGCAATCAACGTGGTCGAGGTAGGAATGGAAACCGGCTCGGAGTTGACCCGGCTCTTCACCTATCCCGGAGCCATGCTGTTGGTACCGCCATCTGCCCGCTCAAACTGGGAAGGATCGGTCTTCACCGCCGCCCCGTTGGTCGACACCCCTCCGACCACTTTCAGCGAAGCCCCGGCCCCGGGAGTGCCCGGACCCGACACCACTGACCCCGAATCGCCGCTCTGGCTGATGTTCGTGGGCCTGGCGGCGGTGGGCGGAGTGTCTTGGCTCTTGCTCCGACGCCCCGCGGCGAGCGAAGCCACGGAACCCCGAGGGTGAAGTTCGCATCCGGTCTCGGGTCCCACCCAGAGGTCACCCCGAGAGGTTGAAGCGGCGCTGGCCGTCGTCGCCGGGTGATGGCGACTTGGCGACGTCGGGGAGGATGAGAGGTGAGATGATGTAGGCGGTCACCGCGTCCAGGCTCTTGTTGCCCTGTCCAGGAGTACCACAGGTAATGGACCCGGGTGCGGCCGGGCAGGCTCCCGAGGTTGAGATCGCAGGGGTGTGCACTATGGCGCAGCTGCTGGCATTGCAGCCGTAGTAAGTGGTGTCAATGAAAACTGGCTGATAACCGATGATGTGGTAGTAAGAGCCCGGCGTGAGAAAGTCGGGCTCTGCCACTTGAGGCGTGAAACCGAACCGTGGAGAGTCGATGATTGACTCCTCGAAGATCACGGTGCTGGTGCTCTTGGCCCAACTGATACAGCTGAGCATCTCGGCGGGGGTATCGACGCCGGCACAAGCCCCTGGGAGACCCCCCTTCAAGTAATTCCATATGGCGCCGTTGTCAACCCTTGCCTCAGGATTGCCCCCGCCCGCATTGCGCACCTTGAACCCTGAACCATCCTCGATTCTCCCATTGTATGAGGTGCCGTCCGCCGAGTAGGCGCTGCCCCCGTAGAGCATGCCGCCCTCGAGGGCAGAGCCGACACCAGGCTGGCCTTGAGCCATGTCGGGCTCGGCGCCGAGGTTGGGGCAGTTATCGGGTTCCTGCGTCCCGGGGCCGACACCGGTGGGATGCAATCCGAGGGGGTGATCCACACCGCGGGCGATGTTGGAGAGGAGACGTCCGTTGGTGTCTCCACTGCATTCTGCCGTGGTGTTGCGCGCGGAGTTGCCATAGAGGAAGAAGTCCATGGAGCCGAAGTTGCCGGACGAGGGAAGGTCCGCACAAATACCCCAGGATGGATTGGGGCCGGTCTTGAGGCAGTTGTAGTCGGTGCCTGCGGCGTTGCCGGGGAGGAGGAATGGGAGCACCGGGCCCGGATTCACGAAACCCTGATCGGCGACTGCGGAGGCGGAGACCTTTATCTGGTCGCTACCCAGAAGCTTGGAAAACGAGGTAGGAGAAGCAATGGTGGGGATCCTTACCCAGGCACGTTGGAAGTTGTCGGTGAACGCCACGCAATCCGAGGTCGAAGAGGGGGTGAATCCCGCGGGAGGTGTGCCGCACAGAGCAGAATTGGACCAGTCGGCCAGCGAGGGGTCGTCCAAAGAGGCGTTGGCGACAACGATGGCGGCGTTGGCGCCGTTGGTCTCTGCCTGGATGAAGCATGCCGCGCCCGAGCAACCCGGGTTGGGCTGCGCCGACTGGACTGCGGCCAGGGCCCCGACATCGGCGGCAGACTGGTCTTGCCGCCGTTCGTTCATCGCCAACCCTATGTCCACTGCAAGCGCGATAAACCCCATGATCACCAACATCCCAATCGCAACCACGAGAGCGGTTACCCCCCTCTCGGAGTCGCCCACCGAAGCTTTGATTACGGGCACATTTGGACGCCAGTGGTGTTGGTCCAAGTCGCGGCCTGTTCCAGCCGGATCTGAACCGTGGAATTCAAGTTGAGAGTTGGCGGGAGAAGGAAATCGAGGAAGCCGGTGAGAGTATGACCCAGCGTGGTAACCGTCACAGTTGCAGAGTCGCCGACAGCACCTGTGCTGGAGATGGTGATGTCAGCGTCCGTTGGGGTCTGCATGCGCGCGCATACTTCAGCCACCAGCTCATCCCGATTGGCGTCGGAACGGGCCCCAGAATTCGGCGAGGGGCCCTCGGGGAAGTTCACCGCGGCGAGACGAGCACCTTCTCGCGCACCATGACGAACATCGAGGTTTTGAGCGAACAGCCAGCCGAAGTCGATGATGCCGCACAGGAGCAACACCAGGAGGGGCATGACAACGGCGAACTCAACGAGGGCGGCTCCGCCTTCTCCGCGAGATCCGCCGCGCGATGTGATCCAACTGGCCGGGGCAGCCGACCTTTTCCGAGGCCTGGGCAAGGCCCCAAATAACTTCATGTAGTGCTCCCTCTTGGGCGAGGACGGAGCAAACCCTTCAACCTGTTTGTCGGCATCAATCACGCAGAAGTTGAGCCACTTCTCTGCGCCCGCCGCGGCTCTCGCCGGGGTCAAGGAGGGCGCCGAAACGGGCCCCACAGTCCACCCCTGACGAGGGGCTGTCGATTGTGGGCGTTGACGGACTCGAACCGCCGACCCCTGCCTTGTAAGGGCAGATCAAGGGGTTTTGACTACCTGGTAGTTTCTGCAACATAGCCGATCTACCTGGGGATTTGGCTCTTGTTGGCTCTCACCGGTTTTCATCGTTTTTCGTCCTCTGACGGACACCTGACGGACACCACACGCCTCAGGTCAGCTATGACTATCCGGATCGTCGTTCATCCTGTCGCTCGAACCAGGCATCGACCGCGGCCTGGAGCTCTCGGTCGGGACTGCCATGACGTTTGTAGAGAGGCCCGCACGGAGTCTCTGACAACCGGAGTGCGAGGGACACCAGATCCACTCCCCTACTCGCCGGATGAGCCTCGGCCAGGTATCTGAACTCGTTCATGATCCCGAGCAGACTCCGACTCTCCGTCTTCGCGTACCGGCCATCCGTCATCTCGGCTGTCACGGCTTCGATGAACTCCTCCGAGACGCCGTGCGCTCCGAGAATCTGCCGCAGCGCGCCCGGGAACCGATCCATGAGCATTGCGGCCGGCGCCAGCGGCATCAGAATCGGATACAGGGTCTGCTCGTTGACCAGCAACGCCACCTGGGGCCTCCAGAAGAGCACAGTCCCATACCAGTTCCCCAAAGCGGTCGTCGGCTCAGAGACGACAGGCTCGACTGGCGCCTTCACTCTGTCGAGCAGCTTCTTCGTTGCGTGCAGACTGAACACTGACCTTCAGTCTTGCACTAGCCAGGAAGCCTGCTGGCTGCCTCCCCGACCACTTCTGCCTGATATCGAGAAAGGGGTTAGCACCGTTCACGGGTCGAACGAGCCTCTTTCCCTAGCTCTTGCCGCGTGGCACAATTGTGCCCATGACCAGTGAGTCTCTGCGCTCAGTCCGCGACCGGTTCTCCGAGTTCATCGACCGAGTCCAGAAACACCACGAACGGGTGGTGGTAACCCGCAACGGGACTCCGGCAGCCGTGCTCATCAGCACCGAGGACCTCGAATCACTCGAGGAGACCGTCGCCGTCCTTGGAGACTCCGAGGCAGTCGCCGAGCTCGTCGAAGCACACCGCGCCTACCTCGACGGTGATGTGGTCCGTGGCACCGAGGCGGTGAAGGCCCTCAGGCCCAAGTGAGTGGAGCGCGATACGAGATCGTTGTCACCGCCCCTGCCGCCAGGGCGATCCAAGAGACCCTCCCCGAATCAATTGCCTTTGCCGTCATCGACTTCATCACGGGACCACTTCTCGAGAATCCAAGGCGACTAGGGGTCCCGCTCCGAGGCGAGTTGGAAGGCGTCTGGAGTGCGCGGCGAGGTACCTACCGGATCCTCTATCGGATCGACGAGGAAAATCGAGAAGTCATCGTCCTCCGGATCGGCCACAGGGGCGACGTCTACCGCCCGCGCTGACTGAGAGTGATCCCTGCTCGGATCGGCTTATCACCCCTGATCCTGTCGGTTCTTGTCTAAGGCCTCGTCCAAGTCGAGGAAGCCTCTAGTCGCCGACCACAAGTGGTCTTCGGGATACCCACCAAACCCTTTGTGGTTCTTTCGCCAATCCCGGTCGTGATATGACTCGACGACTGACTCGAGATGTCGCTTCGAGGCCTCCCTCTCGATGCGAAGCTGGGCGAGGAAGGGACCTGGTCCTGCCGCCAGGCTCGGATCGAGGACCTCCGGGTCTTCCAAGGCGAGCTGGTGACGGTTGTGTATAGGGACTATCCGGCCTATTGGGACTGTGAGGCCGCCGAGTTCGACAAGCCGCGGTACTGGCAGTCCTCCGACGGTGCCGACTGGGTGGAGATCCCGGTTACGCTCCCGGCTGACTTCACTGGACGCTTCGACACCTGCCGCGACGAGTCCCACATCCTGGAGCTTGCTTCTTTCGGATGGGTGCTCACCCAGGTCATCGAGGACGCGGCGAATCGAGAAGTCCAGGTCCGGGTGTGGATCTCGACCGATCGGACCCGGTGGGAGCGAGTGGACGACAGACAGCTCGTCCTCATCGGTGACAGCCTCTTCCATCACGACATTGATGTCGTCGGTGACCTGGTCTCCGTCCGACTGTCCACCATCGACCACACCGTTGACCCTCCAGAGGGCGAGGGTGAAGGTGGCGACCGGAAGGCCAGATGGGTGGGGCGGCCCCAGGACCAATGAGCTCACTTGGGCCATGGACTCGACCGGCAGAGGAGAAACCTTGATGTCCTCGCTCGTATCGCCACGAATCTCTGTGGCGACGGCCCTCGTGATGGTGGTGGCGGGCTGCGCCGGGGTGGTGGGAGAGGACGATTCAATCTCGGAAACCGCAGCCATCTAATGACTAGTCACCTTGTGTGTAAACGGAACACCTCTTAGTCGCGAGCTCTACGGAGCCGATACCAGAAGAGTACGGGCCAAATCGGGCCTTTTGGTTAGTCAAATGGAGCGTCCAACCATGTTGACAGTAGACAGGTTCTCGGATCAAGATTCCAAGGGCAGAAAGCGAATACTGAGCCCATCCCTGTTGAGGCTTTTGACCATGACCGGGGCGCTGCTGCTTGTCAGCATGCTAGTGGTCACCACTTCACGGAGCGCATTCTCCGACACCACGTCCAACGCAGGAAACAACTGGGCAGCCGGAACCGTCGCCATCACCGATGACGATGCCGGCGCAGCCATGTTCAACGCGTCGGACATGAAGCCGGGCGATTCGGTGACCAACTGCATTGTGGTCACTTACAGCGGCAGCTTGGTTCCGGCCACGGTGTCTCTTTATGGGAGTACCGGTGGCAGCGGGTTGGATGCTTACCTGGATCTCGACGTCGATATCGGTTCGGGTGGCGCCTTTGGTGACTGCTCAACGTTCACCAAGGACGTGAGCGGCGACATCTTCACGGGAACACTCTCCGGCTTCGCGGGAACCCACACCAACTTTGCCAATGGGCTCCAGTCGTGGGCACCCGCGGCCACCCCGCAGTCGAAGACCTACCGGTTCATCCTGACACTGCAGGACAACAACTCGGCGCAAGGCTTGGGCGCCAACGCCACCTTCACCTGGGAGGCACAGAACCAGTAAGCCGCAGAAGAGCAGACGCCAACGACGGTCGGGGTGAGCGGATGGTCGCTCACCCCGGCTTGTCGAAGGGGAAACGTACCCCATGGAAAAGCTGATCAGAGCACACAAACGACACACACAGCCGGCAATTGCTCAGTTCGCCGGCTTCGGCTCGTGGTCGCGAACCGATGCCAGCATGCGAGGTGAGTGTCCCTGGTCCGAGCAACGAATGGCTCTGCAACGGCCCACGAGGCATTCGCCGTGACCACTGATCAGGCCCAGCAACGAGTCATCTCGAACCCTGAACTCCCTGCGGGTGGCTCCGATACGAGCCGCCTCCGCGGAGTGAGACGGTTCTATTTGGGTCTCGTCCCGTTGTTCATCGCATCGGCGACGATCTGGGCGGCACTGGCGGTGAGCGTGCCGGCGCTTTGGCCTGGTTGGACGGCGCTGGCGATCACCTCGGACTCCATGGCCCCCAGCATTCGACGCGGTGACATCGTGATCGCGGCTCCTTACGGCTCTGGGGTCCTCGGACCGGGTTCGGTGATCGTGTTCGAGGATCCCGGCGGGGGAAGCCTGCTGACCCACCGCGTCGTGGAAGTGAACGGTGATGGCAGCTATTTGACCCAGGGCGATGCCAACGGACAGCCGGACTCCACCCCCGTCCATCCCGAACAGGTGATCGGGGTGGGGCGCTTTCTCGTTCCCTTCTTCGGCCTACCCATGGTCTGGGCTCAGCAGGGAGATTGGGTGCTGGTAGCGGTCTGGGTTGGAGTAGTCAGCTTTGTGGTCTTCCTGTCCCGCCATGCCTTCACCTATCCCAACGAAGCCAAGTCCTCGGGAGGGTGAGAGCTGATGACTTGCTCCAGATCTCTTCTCGTCATCGGATTGGGGGTAGTCGTCTCCCTCATGGTGGCGGCCGCCAGCGTCCAGGTGGCCACATCCGGGGCTGCCTTCTTGGATACGACCGCCAACCCGGCAAACTCCTGGTCCGCCGCCTCCTCGTGGACCGACGTCCAGAATGGAACGCTGACGATGACCGGCTCGGGCACTACCACCGTGTCGATCAGTTCGGTGGACCCGGCCAAGGCCTTTCTGCTCTTCCAGACCCGCCACTCTGGGAACCGGCCCCCCAACTCCATGCTCCGGGGTCGGATCGCCGCAGGCACCTCACTCGAGTTTGTGCGGCTCACCGACGAGGGACCCCTGGGCTATTCCTATCGAAGGCAGCTCACTATTAGCGCCGGGGCTAACACTCCGTCAGGCAGCTACAACGGCTACACAGTGAGGCTCACCGGCCTCGACACCCAGGCGCTGATCTCGGCCGGAAAGCTGCGATCCGACGGCAACGACCTGCGGATCTTCTATTGGAACGGTTCGTCGTATGTCGAGGTCGACCGAGAGGTGCGCAACCTCGACTCGACCGATACCCATGTGATCTTCCAGAGTCAGGCTGATATCGCCGCCAGCGGCTCCAACACCAACCACTACCTGTTCTACGGGAACCCGTCGGCCGGGGCGCCCAACGCCCTGGGAACGACCAACGTGTACTTGTGGTACGACGACGCCTCTCAGGACCGGCTGAGCAGCTATATCACCGGACGTGGTGACGACTGGCAGTGCTGCGCCACCTATGTGGACTCGATCGCGTGGAACGCAGCCGGCTACTACACCTTCGACACCGGCAACGACGTCACCAACTCGATGCGGCGGGCGGTGAACGAGAGGGACGTGTTAGTGGAGGCCGAGTTCTATCACACCGGCGCATACCCCAATGACATGACCAGTGGGGTGTTGAGCCGCTATCAGGGCAGCGGCAGTAGCGGCACCGAGGCGTCCGACCACTACTACGCCTCCAACCGGGCCGACAGTCCCTTCCAGAGCTCCGTCGGCTACTCCCATGACGTGTCGATCATGAAAGACGCCCGGGGCACCATTGCCATCGGGCCGGCTGAAGGAGGCACCGCGCCGGCCATCGCCGGGAACCAGTGGCGCAAGCAGGCCCTGGCGGTTTGGCTGATCAACAACACCAACGGCAAGTATTGGGACGACGATGTGGCCTCCGATCTCACCCGGGGCTGGCCGGCCGACGGCGTGGCCGACTACCTGAAGAGCGGTACCGACGCGGGCACCGGCGACAAGGAAGGATCCGGGGACGCCGGGGTTATCGTCGCCCAGGACGCGGGAAGGGTCCGTCACGTCCTGATCCGCCGCTACATCGAACCGGAGCCGACCGTCGGCGCGGGAGGAGAGACGACTATTCCGCCAATCGACATCCAGTGGTACGTGGTGGAGATCCCCACCGGGGTCAACGTTCAGCGCGGCGAGGTGACTCAGAGCGCCACCACCATTGACGTTCCGATCACCGCCGTCGCCGGGCTGGATCAGGCCTTCGTCACATGGTCGAAAACACCTGCCCCGGGTGACGGCGCTTGGGACCAGAACGACCCCTTGGTGGGCGAACTGACCACCGCCAGCAACCTCCAGTTCCGGATAAACAGCGCCAACTCCAACCACGTGATTTGGTGGCAGGTTGTTGAGTTCACCAACGCAGCCGACATCAACGTGCAGACGGGAAGCACGTCGCTAACCGGGAGTGCATTGACAACGAACGCGACACTGGGCACGACCGTCGACCCCAATAAGACGTTCGTGCTGGTCGGCTACCGCACCGCCGGGGGTGGCGCCGATGTCGGAGAGCGGATGCTCCGCGCCCGCCTGATCGACTCGACCACCATCACTCTCGACCGGAACACATCCGGCGATGATATGACCGAGATCGTCTGGCAGGCCGTGGAGCTGACCAACGGCTCGTCGGTCCAACGGGGCAACGGAAGCTTCGCCACCAGCGAGGCGCAGACGACCGCGTCCATCACGAGCGTCAACACAGACCGGTCCGTCGCCTTTGCCTCCGTCCAGCCGGTGGGGGGGCAGAACATGGGCCGCTCCCCCTACGCCGGTGACGACATCATTGGGGTTTGCTCGGTCACGATGAGCCTGGCAAGCACCTTGGTCACCATGGACCGCAACAACACTGCGGATACATGCGACGTGGGCTGGTTCGTAGTGGAGTTCGCCCCTTAGCGGTCGCATCGGTATCGACAATCAGGCAAGCGGTGCCGACACTGTTAGATCCACATCGGAGTCCCGTACCTGTCGACCCGCTCCAAACGGCTTGCCGCCAAGGCGTCATCCCTTTGGATGTCCTCGTTGCTGAGAGCGCACAGGAGCGACACAGATTTCGGGGCAGAGAAGGTGGCGTCGAAGCCACGGACCGACCCGTCGCCATACCGGCGGCCGAGATCAACGCCGGTCGCCGGGTCTCTGCCGGCCATCACCGCAAGGAAAGCCTCCGAGTCGACGTTGCCCTCGAGACCGAGACTCTCGGCGGCGGCGGTCCCGCACCATCGTCCCGGCGGCTCACCGCCATCGAGGTAGTAGGAAGGGAGACGTTCGGTGTAATACCGCCCCGCCTCCGCCCCCTTCAACGTCGTCACCCGAACCGTCACGCCAACCCTCTCGGCCGGCTTTCGAACGGACCGGGACCGCATGTGTGCACCCGTCTGTCTGAAAACGGTCGGCTTCGTCGCTGGACCCTCATCATTCGGCTTCCCTTCTCAGTCCTCGGGTCGCTCGGGATTGACGGCTTCCCTCGAGGCAAAGCTGATGGCTCCGTAGTTGTTTTGCTTTGGGGAATTGCCTGTTCTCCGAATGACCAGGCTGTTCGTGTTCGTCATGCCCACAGCGATCCTGGGAGAAGAGTCTCTCAACGGTCTCGCAAACCACTCCTGCAGAACCCCGCAAACACCTCTCGAGCTGAGGCGGCCACCGAAAGTCACCAGGCGCGTCGAGGAGCCAAATCTCCTGGTAGAGAGACTTTGCGAGACTCTTGCGAGACCGTTGAGAGACCTCTTGCGAGTCCATTGAGACACTTGACAGCGATGCTCGAGTGATGATCGAACCCGAAGCCGTGGCCCAGACGGGCAGTAGACCGGGCGAGAGATCGAAGACGACATCATCCCGCCAGGTGAGCAAGTCACCTGTCAGCAGAGTGTCGAAAACCCTGTCGAGAACCCTGTCATACCGGCTGCCGGAATCAATGACATTGAGCCGACAGGGTGCTCCCCATGATCAACGGGATGGAACAGCGGGACCGGCTCATCACCGTCCAAGAGCTCGCCGACTATCTCGGAGTGCCCGTCGCCACCCTCTACCAGTGGAGATACCGCAGGGAAGGGCCACCGGGGTTCAGGGTCGGAAGACACCTCAGATACCGATGGAGCGAAGTCGAGGCCTGGATCGAACGGCAGCTGGCCGGTGCCGATCGGTGACGTGTCTGCGTCAGCCTGTACGTTTGGAGCGCGAGATGGTAAGGCCGTCCACGGGGCCGGTCGGTGCGATCCAAGGGCGATGCCGAGAGGAGGAGCAGTGGCACATATCAGGCGACACCCGAAGTCACCAGATCGGTGGCAGGTCCGATACGTCGATCCGACGGGAAGGGAACGCTCCAAGAACTTCTCCAAGAAGTCCGAAGCGGAGAAGTTCCTGTACACCGTCGAGGCCGACAAGCTGCGCGGTGTCTGGGTCGACCCTCAGCACGGTCGGATCGCCTTTGGTGACTGGGCGGCGCAGGTGGAGGCCACGAGGCTGAACCGGCGAGCATCCACTCGAGCCCGTGACGCCTCGTATCTGCGAAGCCTCATCCTCCCCACCTTCAACGGCCGGCAGCTGGGCGCGATCCAACCGAACGCGATTCGGGAGTGGATTGCTGATTTGGAGGACCGTGGCTATGCGCCGGCGACGATCGCAAAGGCGTATCAGATCGTGTCGCGGTGCTTCCGGGTGGCGGTGAGCGATGGGGTCATCCCTAGGACACCGTGCCGCGAGATCAAGCTCCCGACGAACGACCGGGACGAGAAGCGCTTCCTCTCCCCCACCGAGGTCGAGCAGTTGGCAGCAGCGATTAGGGACCGCTATCGGCTGGTGGTGCTGACCGGCGCCTATACCGGACTCCGTTTTGGTGAGCTGGCAGCGCTTCGGCTCGATGATCTGGATCTCCTCCGCCGCACCCTGCGTGTCGATGAGCAGCTCAGCCGTCAGGGTTCCTCGAGGATAACGCCGGGGCCCCTCAAATCGAAGAAGGCGTATCGCACGATCGGGATCCCGGTCTTCTTGGCCGAGGAGCTGGCTTCGCATCTGACGGCGTTTCCGTCATCGACGGATTTCGTCTTTTCACACGAGTCGGGTGGCCCGCTCGACTACGGGCGCTTTCGACGCCGTCACTGGCACCCTGCTGTGGAGGTCTCGGTAGGCGAGCCCTGCACTCCGCACGACCTTCGACACACTCATGTCGCCATGCTCATCGCCGACGGCCAGTCCCCGCGATACATCGCTGATCGGCTCGGACACAAGAGCACCCGCACCGTTCTCGACGTCTATGGACACCTCTATGAGGACGCTGATGAGGCAGTGATGGAGGGTCTGGAAAGGCTGCGGGGCGCTGCTCAGACGGACACCAGACGGACACCTGACGGACAACGGGTGATCTCGCTCGACCGCGACACGGCCAAAAATCAGGTTTGACCTAGGGCTTCTCCTGGTGGGCGTTGACGGACTCGAACCGCCGACCCCTGCCTTGTAAGGGCAGTGCTCTAGCCAACTGAGCTAAACGCCCGGGGTCGGGATTCTACGGGAACCCCGATCCCAACAGAGACCCTCGAAACGGTCAAAAACCCCTAGCCACCGCTTCGGAAAAGCGTCGACAAGTAGGTCGCTGGACCTATTTACCAGCTGTGGATAATCGGTCGATATCTCTGTTGACAATCCCCAGGACTGACCAGATGTGTACCTACGCTGGCTGGAGGCTCCAAGGACCATGGGTAGAGGACGCGCCATCGAACGAGAAGTCAGCGACGAGGCAATCCGCCAGTATTTGGACGGAATTGGCACGTATCACCTTCTCACTGCCGAGGACGAGGTAGCCCTCGCCAAGGCCATCGAGAACGGCCGCAAAGCCGAGATCGCCCTCGAATCGGAGCATGATCCCGCCAAACGTCGCGCCCTCCACGAGATGGCCCACGCCGGCGAAGAGGCCCGGCAGACCTTCATCCGCTGCAATCTGCGTCTGGTCGTCTCGATCGCCAAGCGCTACGGGCACGCCAAACTCCCCTTCCTCGACCTGGTCCAGGAGGGGAATCTTGGTCTGATTCGTGCCGTCGAGAAGTTCGAGTATCGCAAGGGCTTCAAATTCTCCACCTACGCCACCTGGTGGATCCGCCAGGCCATCACCCGCGCCATCGCCGACAAGAGCCGCACCATCCGGGTCCCGGTCCACATGATGGACACCATCACTCAGATGCAGACTGCAGAGGCCAACCTGATCAAGCGGCTCGGACGCAAACCCACTGACGAAGAGCTTTCCGAAGAGTCGGGCCTCACCGTCGACAAGTTGATCGAGGCTCGCAAGGTCGCCCCGGAGCCGGTCTCGATCTTCGAGCCGGTCGGTGAGGACAACGCCATGCTCGGAGACTTCATCGAGGACCTGGAGGCCACCGCCCCCTTCGAGTTGATCGCTTCCAAGCTCAACATCGAGAACCTCCGATTCGTACTCGACCGTCTCACCGACCGGGAGCGCACCATCATCGAGATGAGATACGGTCTCGGTGACCGCGAGCCGGCCACACTCGACGAGGTTGGGCGTCATTTCAACGTCACCCGGGAGCGCATCCGTCAGATTGAAGCCAAGGCCCTGGCCAAGATGCGTCACCCGTCCACTCCCGGAGGGCTCCGGGAGCTGGCGGTTTCCTGAGAATCACGCGGTCTTCACCAGCTCCCAGAGCTCCTTCAGGTCGGCCTCGATAGGTAGCGTCGAGTCGATTCGTGTGGGACGGCCCCGGCCTCGCCTTCGATGGAAGGGCTGGCCGTCCCAGAAGATGACCCCGCCCCAAACCCCCCATTCGTGACCTTCACGCAGGGCCAGTTCGAGACATTGGACCCGAACCGAGCAGCCGGCGCATATGCGCTGGGCCTCGGCCAAATCCGAGGGCCGCTCTGAGAAGAAGAGCTCATGGAGCCCCTCCTCGCTACATCGTCCGTGGTCGTGTAGGTCTTTGAGTTGTGTGTTCATGTCGAATCCTCTTGTCGTGTTGCCAGGGGAAAAGAAAAACCGCCGGGGTCTCCGGCGGCCTCACAACAGACTGTTGCTGGATGTCACATCATGTGATCAGAGGTCGCCGGGTGGTGTTCGGCTGGTCGCCGAGAGCAGCGGGCGCGGGCGCGCCAAAAAGCGCTGCTATTCCGGTGGGATTCATCGTCCGCTGCTTCATCGTTGGTGACCTCTTTGCTCGACGCCGCCAGATTGCTCTCTCGTCAGCCATCCGTCAAGGCGATTAACGGTCGCTGACTACCTTTGGCGTTGATGTGAGCCATGCCCTCGACCTCTGGGACTACCGCCGTCGAGTCCACAACATCTACAGAGCGGTACGGGACCGCGGCCCGAGCGAGAAGGCCTGGAACGAGTGGCGAGCGGCCCGAGACCACTTGTTCCGAGATCATCCCCAATCCCCCATCGAGAACCGGGAGGCCTTCTCGGGGCTCGATTACTTCTCCTACGACCCGGAGTGGCGGACGCCCGGACGATTCACCCCGGTCGACAATGAGTCTGAGGTCATCGACTTCTCCGGCGAAGGCACCGCGAGGTTCGTCAAAACCGGCTCCCTCCACTTCGAGGTGAAGGGCAATGAGGCGTCTCTCGACGTGCTTTGGCTGGACGCCTACGGAGGCGGGGTGTTTCTCCCCTTCCGCGATGCCACCAACGGTGACTCCACCTATGGGGGCGGACGTTATCTCCTCGACACCGTCAAAGGAGCCGACTTGGGCCACCTCGGTGACGACGTGGTGCTCGACTTCAACTACGCCTATCACCCCTCCTGTGTCCACTCCCCGCGCTGGTCGTGCCCCCTGGCTCCAGCGGCCAACCGCCTAGGGATTGCAGTTGCAGCCGGGGAACGTCTCATTTCGGGGCGACCCGGCCTCTACGGCGACGTAAGGTAAGACCGTGTTCAGATTCATCTTCAAGACGATCCGCCTTGCCTTCCTCGCCATGCTGGGATCGGCGCTGATCGCCAAATTCCTGCTGAAGTCGAATGCCGGGGCAGAGACCCAGGAAATCGACCTGGTCGCCATCTTCGGTGGTGAGAACCTGGTCTCATCGGCCGACCCCTTCTACGGGGGCAAGATCCTCACCATGTACGGGGGCTCGGTCCTCGACCTGCGCAAGGCCACTCCGGCACCAACCGGTATCTACCTCGATGTCCTGGTGTGGATGGGTGGGGTCGATCTGGTGGTCCCCCAGGGTTGGCAGGTCGACTTCACCGGGAAGGTGATCCTTGGTGGCTTCGACGACGCCACCCAGACCACCGCCGATCCCGATAACCCGATAGTCCGGATCGGCGGCATGATCATCTTTGGCGGCTTGCGGGCGACAACCAAGTCCCCGCTGGAGGTAGTTGGTCGATGACCACAACTCGGGTCGAGGCCAAACGTCTCGTCCCGGGGCGGGGAAAGCCCATCGACAACGGGTTGGTGATCCTCGAGGAAGGTGTCATCAGCTTCGCCGGAGCGGCAGCCGATGGCCCACCTCCGGACGGTGGGAACACGATCACCACCGAGACCGTCATGCCCGGGATGTGGGAATGCCATGGGCACTTCATTGGCACCTACACGGCGAACATCTCCGAGATGCACACCCTGCGGCCACAATTGGGAGCGATGCGGGTGACCGCCGATGCCACCCGGGCTCTCATGGCCGGATTCACCTCGGTCCGGGAGATGGGAGGCATGGGCACTTTTCTCGCCCGGGCCATTGAAGAAGAGCAGGTCGTCGGGCCGAATGTGTACGCCAGCGGCTCGATGCTCTCCATGACCGCCGGCCATGGTGACGAGCACGGGATGGATCTCGACTTCGCACGAGCCTCCATTGCCCGTCAGTGGGGCGAGGACAACATCTGTGACGGCCCCGACCAGTGCCGGGCGGGAGTGCGGCGAATGCTTCGCCTCGGAGCCAAGGTGATCAAGGTCCACGCCTCGGGCGGTGTGATGAGTGAGTTGGACGACCCTCAACTCCCCCAGTTCTCCAAGGCGGAATTAGAGGCCATTGTCGATGAGGCAACCCGCATGGAACGGTTGGTGGGTGCCCACTGTCATGGCAAGCGAGGGATCATGGCCGCCCTCGAAGCCGGCGTGAAAACCATCGAGCACGGCACTTATCTCGACGAGGAGGCCGCCGATGCCATGATCGAGAGCGGGGCCATCCTGGTTCCGACCCGATGGATCATCGAATACCTGATGAGCGAGGGCGAGAAGATGGGGCTGCCCGAGTACGCCCGGGTCAAAGGCCAGCGTGTCTCAGACATTCACGCCCAGGCGTTGGCGATCGCCATCGACAAGGGGGTGAAAATCGCTCTGGGAACCGACATCTGGGCCACCGGTCTGTGGGGAAAGAACGCAGAGGAGCTGGCATACATGGTTGGCGCCGGGTTGACGCCACTTCAGGCGATCGAGACCGCCACCGCCAACGGCCCCGACACCTTGGGGCCGCAGGCCCCGAAGAGCGGACAACTGGTGGAAGGCTTCGACTCCGATGTGATCTGTGTCAACGGCGACCCGACGTCAGACGTGACCGTCCTCGCCGATCCGAACAACATCACACATGTCTGGAAGAACGGAAGCCAGGTAAAGGGTTGAGGTTCGCTCCGCCCGCCGTTCTCCGTTCTCCGTTCTCCGTTCTGGAGAAGACGGATTACGGACGACGGAAGACGGATTACGGGCCCGAAGGGCCCTCAGACAATCCTCCTCTTGGATGCCCATCGGGCCAACTCGTGACGGTTGGAGAGCTGAAGCTTGCGCAACACCGAGGAAACGTGGGTTTCCACCGTCTTGATCGAGATGTTCAGCTTGCGAGCCACCTGCTTGTAGGCGAAACCCCTGGCGATCAAACGCAGGACATCCTTCTCCCGCGACGTGAGTTGGTCGAGCTCGGGGTCCTCGTCCGAAGGCATCGCCCCGGCGAAGGCGTCGAGGACGAAGCCGGCGAGTCGGGGTGAGAAGACGGCGTCACCCGAATCAATCCTACGGATCGCATCCGCCAGATCCGCCGGCTCGATGGTCTTGGTGACATAGCCCCTGGCCCCGGCCCGGATCATGGCGATCACATCCTCGGCCTGATCGGAAACCGAGAGTGCGAGGAATCTCACATCGGGGTTGGTCGCGGTGACCCCCTCCACTACGGCGATGCCGCCGCCATCGGGCATGTGGACGTCGACCAAGACCACGGTCGGGTTGAGGTTTCGGATCTGCTCGATGGCGGTGTCGACGTCAAACGCCGACCCCACGATGTCGAACTCCTCCTCCAACTCCGACTTGACCCCGGCCAGAAACAGCCGGTGATCGTCGACCAGGTAGACCTTGATGTTCATTCCGCCTTCACCGGCATCCGCAGGATCACCTCGGTGCCCTCACCCGGCTCGCTGTTGATCTCGACCTTCCCTCCGGCGCGTTCCACCCTCCCCAGTATCGACTGGGTTATCCCTTTGCGATCCTCGGACACCGCAGATTGGTCGAACCCCTTCCCGTAGTCGGTCACGAACACCGAGAGCTGCTCCTCTTCCGCTTCGAAATAGAGCGAAAGGCGCTCCGAACCGGAATGCTTGGCGGCATTGACCAGTGCCTCGCTGGCGGCGCTGACCAGGGCTCGCGAAGACTCGTCCACCGGATGATCACCGACCGTGACCACGTCGATGGGGACCTGATGATCCGACTCGATTCGGGTGGCGGCTCCCTTGAGGGCGGTCGACACCAGATCCGTGCCGTCGAGTGGCGCGCTCTCGTAAAGCCACTCGCGCAACTCACTTTCCTGATGGCGAGCCAGTATCGACATCCGGGTGGGGTCATCGGTCCGCTGGATCAAAGCCAGCGTCTGGAGCACGGAATCGTGGAGATGGGCGGCCAGCTCCGCCCTTTCCTCCTGACGGATCCGCTCTCTCCTTTCCGTTCCCAGATCACGGGCGAGACGGGTGACCCACGGCCCGAAGGCAACCAGGATCCCAAGAAGGGTCAACGCCACCGCCAACAGGACCGGGCCCACCTCGAGAAGAGGCCCGACGCTGGTGGACAGGATTGCCAGGCCTCCGATCAGGAGCCCGACGCCGATCAACAGCCGCCATCGCCCCGGCTGGGTTGCGGTGGGGTCAAAGAAGGAAGCTATCGAGCCCGGCATGTCACGGTGAGAGACGGCAGCCAGCCCGAAGCCCAAAGCCGAGACCGTCAGCACCAACGCGTTGGATGGCCACCACCCCAACCCGCCGAGCAGAAGCATCAGGCCGACAAAGGCAAATCCCAAGCCGAGTGCCTGTGAGGGCTCGATTGGAACCGGCTCGACATCCTCGACCCGATCGATGGCCATCAGCCACAGACCGACGTAGATGAGGACTCCAAGACCCCAGACCATGCTCAGACTGACAAATGCCGCCCGGACGAATGCATCGTTGACGCCGAGCGCATCGGACAGCCCGCCGGCGACACCGGCAACCATCCGATCGGTTCGGCGACGGCGAAACTCCAAGGTCCGTCGTTGACTCACATGGAGATGATCGCGGGCTGGACCCACAACCTCAATCGGGGACAACCCTGAGCAATCAAGGGGTCTCTCAGGGTGGTCCCCGATTGTCCGGTACCAGGGATTCTGAACAAATGGAGGTCATGGAACAAAACAACACAACCACCGAGGCCCCCGAGCCCAAGGTCGTTGCGCAGGAAGAGCTGATCCGACCTCGCGAGGGACGGGTGCTCGTCGGCGTGGCCCAGGGCTTGGCCAATCGCTTCGACATCACACCATGGGTGGTGCGGGCAGTCTTCATCCTCCTCGCCATTGCAGGAGGAGCCGGAATTGCCCTCTACGCCGCCGGATGGTTCCTGATCCGGGACGAAGACGAATCGGAGTCCACAGCCGAGCGAGTCTTCTCCGGAGCCACCACCACTCGGTCCTGGATCGGGATCGGTCTGGTGTTTCTCGCCGCTCTCATACTGCTCGACAACTTCACCTTCCTCTCCGGAGCGGTGGTGTGGGCTGTCGGCCTCCTGATTGTGGGCCTCCTCCTCTACACGGGCGATCTCCCACGCCTGATGAATCGGTCAAAGGTCCAGGAAGAAACCGGGAGCACCGACGACAAGGAGGGAGTTCAACATATGACAACCGCTGACACCAAGGTCTCGATCACCGAGACTCCGACCCCAACCACCACCCCCCCGTCCGGAGGCACGGCCGGCGGAGGCGCCCCCCCGACTCCGACGCCGATTCCGCCGATCCTGCCCCCGGCGGCCCAAAAGCCGCGAGAGCATTCGATTCTGGGCCGGCTGACCATCGGCTTCATGCTGCTCGGCGTCGGGGTGATGGCTCTCCTCGACAACGTCCCGGGGTTGGCGATCGAGCCCGAGCCCCGGCACTACGTGGCGCTGGCCGTGACCATCCTCGGCATCGGGCTCCTGGTCGGCGCCTTCGTCGGGCGCGCCCGGTGGCTGATCGTGGTGGGGGTGATCATGGTGCCGACGATGCTGTTCTCGCCGGTCTTCGAGTACGAGTGGACCAGTGAGAACTTCGACCGCACGGTGATTCCGCAGACCTTCACCCAGTTGGAGGAGGCCTACAGCCTCGATTTCGGAAACCTCTACATCGACCTCACGGATCTTCCGTGGGAGGGTGAGACCATCGACCTCGCGGTGTCGGTCGACGCCGGCAATGTCGAAATCAGGCTCCCCCAGGGTGTGGGCCTCACCGGGAGCGCCGAGGTCTCGGCAGGTCGGGTGGCGGCGCCAGGCCGGGAGACCTCCGGTCTCGGAAATCCCGCTCTGATGTTCAACACCCCCGGACCTTTGGGAACGGTCGACCTCGACGCCAGGGTGGATCTGGGCAACATCGAGATCTCCCGGGGCTGATCGAAAGGATCAAGTGACATGAAGACACATACCTTTGACGCAATCTCGTTCATCGGCGGACTCGCATTCACCATCGTCGGGCTGGTCTTTCTGATCCCCAAGACGCCTGAACAGATCGTGGACCTTCTCGTCAACTCGGGCGCTTGGTTCTGGCCGATCGCCCTGATGATTGTCGGGCTCGCAGCGATCATCCCGGTCCTCATGCCGAAGAAGGAGGCCGAGGCAATCGAGTCGGGCGACTCCGACTAGACGACCGTCTCCGGGGTGCGTATGGCTTGATACAGAGTCCTAGCCGAGAGAACCACCACCAGAGCCCCGAACATCACTGACAAGGCACGGCCGTCGACTCCAAGCGCAATCTGAGCCCCGACAATCGAACCGACCACACCGACACCACCCGCGACGAGTCCGTCTCTAGGACGGACTCGTCTGTTTCTCAGGTTGACCACACTCCCGGCGATGGCGGTGAGGATGATTGCCACCAGGGAGGTCCCCTGTGCCTCATGCTGGGTGAACCCGAGCAAGAGCACCGTGGCGGGGACGATGACGGCTCCGCCTCCAATCCCGGCCACCCCCGCAAAGAACCCGGAGACCAAGCCGATGGCGATGGCGATGGCGATCTGAGTCGGATCATCGAAGTCACTCGAGCCTGGCAAGGAGTCGCCACTGGCGATCATTCGGATCCCAGCGGCCAGCAGGACGACCCCGAAGAAGATGCTCAGGGAGCGAGAGCTCATCCGGTTCATCAGGGAAGCACCGAGCACGGAGCCCACCACGCCCCCTAGGCCGACATAGATACCGAGGCCGAGACTGATTTCTCCGGAGAGTCCGAAGGCCACTGCGCCGGCCACTGCGATGGGAATGATCGCGGCAAGAGAGGTGGCGTGGGCTCGATGTCGGTCGAGGCCGACCGCCACCAGAAGCGGGACCATGATTATTCCCCCGCCAACTCCGAACCCCCCCGAGAGCAGGCCGGCGGCCACCCCGATCAAAGCAAGTTTCCAGGCCTTTACGACGAGGGGTGCGGAAGATTGCACCGGCTCACCCTAAATGGTGAGCACCCGACGCCAGGTCAACCTCGAGGACGTGCCGCCTTGACTCTGAGCCGTCGTCCCGCAACTTCGCGGCCGTCGATCTCGGCAATCGCGGACGACACCTTGCCTTCACCCACCACCACGAACCCGAATCCCCGCGAGCGATCCGAGTCCTTGTATTTGACGATGGTGGCCGAGTGCACTGGACCATGGTCACGGAACATCGCGGTCAGACCGTCCTCGGTGAACGAATAGGGAAGATTGCCGACGTACAGGGTGGACTCGCTGGAGTGGTGGCGAGTGACCGCCCGGTGCGTGGGAGCAACTGTTGTCGAGGGCCGCTTCTTGCGATCCTCGCGATCTGGCTCAATGAGATGACCGGTGGGCACCGGCCGGGTCGGGATCTGAGTCCCCATACCCAACGACTGCTGAAGGCGCTTGGCAGCACGCATTTGCGAACCGTCAACCAGGGACACGACGACCCCTGAGGCCCCGGCGCGGGCGGTCCTGCCCGAGCGATGGAGATAGGCCTTGTCGTCCTCGGCAGGGTCAAAATGGATGACACTGGCAACTCCTTCGACGTGAATGCCCCTCGCGGCAACGTCGGTGGCGACCAGGGCCTGGGCCCGACCGGTGGTGAAGTCCTTGAGGGCGCGGTTTCGTTGCCCCTGCGATCGTCCACCGTGCATCGCCACCGCGGTGACGCCGGCTCGCTCCAATTGGCGGGCGAGACGGTCGGCGCCATGTCGGGTCCTGGTGAAGATGATGGACGGACTGGCCGAGGCCACCACTTCCGCGGTGTGGGCCACCCGATCGGCCCGATCGACCATCCAGAAGACGTGTTCGACATCGTTGACCGCATGCTCTTGAAGCTCGGACTCATGACGGACCGGGTCGCGCTGGTAGCGCTCGGTGAGGACGGCGACGTCCCGGTCGAGAGTGGCCGAGAAGAGCACGGTCTGACGATCAGGCGACGTCATCTCCAAGAGACGACGGACCGCGGGGAGGAAGCCCATGTCAGCCATCCGGTCGGCTTCATCGACGACTACGAAATCGACGTCACGAAGGTCGACATCGCCCTGGTTGATAAGGTCCTCGAGTCGGCCCGGGCAGGCAACCACCAGATCCACGCCCTGATGAAGTTGACGCCTCTGTGGCCCGTAGCTGACTCCTCCATAGATAGAAGCCATTGAACGTTGGGACGCCTTGGCCAAAGGGCGGAGCTCAGCGGTGATCTGCTCCGCAAGTTCCCGGGTGGGCGCAAGGATCAGGCCTCGCGGGCGACGGGTCTTGCCCCTTCCAAGTCGCACTACCAGGGGCAGGCCAAAGGCCAGGGTCTTCCCCGAGCCGGTGGGCGCCCGCCCACAGACATCGCGCCCGGCGAGGACGTCGGGGATGGTCATCGCCTGGATGGGGAATGGTGATGTGATTCCTCGACGTTCGAGGATCGCGATCAGGTGCTCGGGGACGCCGAGCTCGGCAAAGGTGTTGGTCATGACTGCTTTCTGGCATTGGCGGCAGATGAGGCAATCAGACCGGGTGAGAGGAGCCGTTGGCCACCGGGGAGCGTCTTACGCTGGCCTCCCTACCGGTGCGGCAACCACCAGGCTAGCAGGACTAGGGAGTTGTCCCCCTGCGAAGCGGGGGGACCGCCCGACCGTCAGGTTGGGCGAGGGGGGCAGCTCCTAGCCGATCCCCCCAAAGATCCGCGTCTTCGCTTCGAGATACTCGTGGACCCCTTCGGGCCCGGATTCCCGACCCATCCCCGACTGTTTCATACCCCCGAACGGGGCCTCCGGCGTCGCCGGATACCAGTCGTTGATGCCCACCATCCCGAACTGGAGCTCCTCGGACACCTTGAAGGCGGTAGCCAGGTCACGGGTATAGAGGTATGAGGCCAGCCCATACTCGGTGCTGTTGGCCATCGCGATCACCTCGTCGACCTCGGAGAAGGGCACGATCGGCATCACCGGGCCGAACACCTCCTGCTCGTGGACCGGACTGCCCGGGGGGACGTCGGTGAGAACTGTCGGCGAGTAGAAGTAGCCCGTTCCCCCGAGCCGACTGCCACCGATCAGCAACCTGGCGCCCTGGTCGACACTGGCCGACACCAGTTGCTCCACGCGGTCCCGTTGGATGGCGTTGATCAGGGGGCCGACGGTGGTTGCAGTGTCCAGGCCGTTCCCGACCACCTGGTCCCGCGCCGCGGCTACCGCGCTCTCGCTGAACTCCCCCGCCACCGCCTCATGGACATAGAAGCGCTGCGGGGCGACACAGACCTGACCGTTGTTGCGCACCTTGGCGGTCAATCCGCTTCTCGCCACGGCTGCGATGTCCCCGGCATCGGGGAATACGATCACCGGGGCATTCCCGCCCAATTCGAGTGAGAGCCGGGTCACCGTGCGCGAGGCTCCGTCCATCAACAGCTTCCCGACCCGGGTCGATCCGGTGAAATGGATCTTCCTCACCCGGGGGTCGTCGAGCATCGCCTGACCGATTTCGTGGGGCTTACCGTTGACCACGTTGTGCACCCCGGCCGGGAGCCCGGACTCGGCAAGAGCGTGGGCTATCAGGAGTGCAGACCGCGGCGTGTACTCCGAAGGGCGGCTGACCACGGTGCATCCGGCCGCCAGTGCCGCGGAGACGGCCCGGGTCTGGTTGTACACCGGGAAGTTCCATGCCGTGATCACCCCGACGACACCCAACGGTTGATAGATGACATCGATCCGTCGGCCTGGCAGGCGGGCTGGGATCGAGCGACCGTAGACCCGACGGGCCTCCTCGGCTGCCCACCGGAAGTAGTTGGGGGCACTGGCCCACTCCCCGCGAGCCTCGGCGATCGGCTTGCCCGACTCCTCGGTAGTGATCAAGGCGAACTCGTCGAGATGGGCCTCGATGAACAGGGCCGCCTTCTCCAGCACCGCTCCCCTCTTGTAGGCGGTCAGATGGGACCACTCGGGAAAGGCAGCCGCAGCGGCGTCGATCGCCAGTTTGGCGTCGGTCTCGTCGCCAAATGGAAGCTGTTCAAGGATCTCCTCGGTGGCCGGGTTGACCAGATCCCAGGTCCCCCCACCGTAGGCGTCACCCCACGCCCCGTTGATGTACTGCTTGAAAGGGATCATCAGATCACCTTATCGAAGAAGGTGGCGCGGATCGCCCGTGGCGCGAATCGGTCGCCCGGTGTCACCCGTTGTTGACTCGGTATCGTCTGTAAGGAATGACCACAGAACCTCCGCTCGAGCCGGCTTCGCCCGAGCCCCTGCTACGACCGGACGGTGACCTCTCGGCGGAGCGCAACCGCGAGCGTTACTTCCGCGCCGCGGTGTGGATCATGATCGTTGTGCTCCTCGTCCTGTCTCCTGCCGCCTTTGTTCTGTTGGGATGGTTCACAGAGGCCTATCAGGAGGCGGCGGCGGCGGCGTCATCCGAGGTGTCCCACCGTCTCCATGAGGTCGTGTTCGGGATCCTGTTCAGCCTGGCCCTGGTCGGTGCGGTGACCCAGTTGCTCGGTCCGAAGCGAAACCTTGCCGGGCTGATCCAGCTGACGGTCACCTTGGTGACTCTCTCCGTCGTGGTGACTTGGACTGTTGACTGGCAGGTGGGCCTCCTCCTATACCTCATCCCACTCGCTGGTGTTCTCGCCTTCGCCAGGCCGGTCAGACCATTCCGTTCGGGGCCGATCTGGTGGATAGCGCTCGTCCTGACCCTGATCGCCATCATTCCGTTTCGCGTCGGGATCGAAGGCCACGTGCAACGAGCCCTCAGCGAAGCCCAGAACCACACCACCCATTGGTCGGCAATGGCGACTTTCGGCCTGGTTCTGCTGCTGCTGGGAGGTGTGGTCGCCTTTCGGGTGACCGGATACCGGATCGTGGCGATGAGCATCGGCGGTGCCGCCGCTGTATATGGGTTGGCCAGTCTGGTTTTTCCCTACGACGCCTCCTCCCACAAGCCCGCATACGCCATCGTGTTGATGCTGTGGGCCGCGGCTTGGGTGTTGGGGGTTCTCTTCTTCGATCGTCCGGCCAAGGACAGTCCTCGCCCGGCCGCGTTGAGAGTCGTCGGATGGGTGATCCTGGCGTTTGCGATGCTGATCGTTCCTTTCGCCTGGGTCGTCGCCGATACCCCACCCAACGTCCCCCATCGCCCGGACCCGAGCCAGCCCACGCTGATCGCAGCCGATGTCGACCGGGCCACCTGTCTCGATTGTCACGCCACCGGCACCGCCGGTGTGCCCCTGCCCCCACACGAGACAGACAAGACGTGCGGGGGCGACGGCGAGCTGTGTTGGGGCGGACGAACCGATTGCGCCGGATGTCACCGGATCGACCCTGATCTCGGTGGGCCCACCGAGCAGATCGAGGTCAGTGCCTGGGGTCCCTTGCTCGTAGAGGAGCCTCGTTATCGGGAGGTCATCCCACTTGCGGGGGAAGATCTCGCGCTCATCGAGAAGATCGGGGATTCAGGATGACCACCCTGGCCCCACGACCGGCGCTGCTCCCGAGGTGGGTCGGTTTGGCGGTCGTCTTGGCTATCGCAGTCGTCTCTTTGGCCTCGATCGGTGCCCTGTTCGGTCAAACCCCTACCGGGTTGATAGCACAGGGCCCGGCCGCAGTGGACCCACAGATCGAAGACGAACTGGCGGTGCTGTTTGACACCGGCCTGGTCGAAACATCCCAGCGTGTTCTCCATGTGCTCGGAATCGCCGTATTCCTCGGGCTTGCCCTTCTCCTCATCGCGCGTCGGGACGCCTCGAACCGGGCGCCCCTTGCCGCCGTCACCCTGGCTGCCCTCGGAGCCAGCCTGTTCGCACCCTTGAACCTTCTCCCCGGCGGTTCGACGATCGCAACGGTCGTCGGGTCGATCACCCCGACCACCCTTGCCGGTTTTTGGGGGTCCCTCGCCGGTGTCGCCTTACTCGCCTTCCTGGCGACATTCCCAGACGGGCGATGGATCCCCTCGTGGACGAAATGGCTGGTGGGGGCGGCCGCCCTGAGCGGCGTTCTCGCCCTTCTCCCTTCCACCCGTCTGGGCCCGGACGGCTGGCCCTTCTCGCTGCAGATCCTCTGGATGGTCGGGCTGCCCTCGGCGGCCATCAGCGCCCAACTGATCCGGCGTAATCGAAACCCATTCGACAAGGCGACCAAACTTGTCGTCTTCTCCTTGGTAGCTGCTCTCGGCATCTTCTTGCTCCTCTGGGTCCTGCGGCCGGAACTGACAGCCGATGTCCTCGATTTGGTGGTGGTGACTCCACGCCTGAAAGCCGTGTACGCCCTCAACCTGTTGGTCCTCCTCACCGTCGCGGTGTTCATGTACCCGGTGTCGGTGTCGGTAGCCATCGTCCGTCATCGGCTGTTCGACCTCGATCTGCTGGTCAACCGGGCTCTGGTCTATGGGACGGTCACCGCGCTGGTCGGCACCGTCTTTCTGGCGGCGGCCCTTGTTGTGTCCAACGTCGCCGGGGGGACGGGCGCATTCGCTTTCGATGCTCGGGGCGGCGCTGCCGCCGGTGTCGCCCTCGGGACAGGACTGGTGCTTGTCTTCCAACCCCTGAGGAGACGCGTGCAGCGGGGAGTGGATCGGCGGTTCTACCGCGAGCGCTACGACGCCCGCCGGTTGATCGACGGTTTCGCCGGCGAGGCCGCCCGTCTCGTCGAGCCCTCCACGCTCGAGTCCGAGTTGGTGTCGGTCGTGGAGCAGGCGCTGCACCCGAAATCGGTTCGTCTTGAAACCGGGCCCTTCTCCGACCACACCAAAGAGGCTCTCGCAGCGGGGGTTGCCATCGACCTCGCCTTGGTGGGCCCGGACCCGGGCCTCGAGTCGTTCAGAGTGACAGGGACGGCAGTATTGGTGCCGTTGGTGGCAGGCGGATCGCTGACCGGAGTCCTCGATCTCGGGCCCCGGACATCGGATTCCCGCTACTCCGCACTCGACCTCGAACTGCTCGACCGCTTGGCACAATCGGCGGGACCGGCGCTTCAGCTCGCTCATGAAGTCCAGGTCCGGGAGAGGGAGGCCCAGAATCGAGAGCGAGCCACCCATGAGCTCGAGCTGGCCCGGAAGATACAGCAAGGCCTGCTGCCTCATAGCTTCCCAGACTTGGAGGGCTGGTCGTTCAATGCCTTTTACAGCCCGGCCCGCGAGGTCGGGGGTGACTTCTATGACTGGCTGGAGCTCTCTGACGGGCGACTCGCGGTGATCATTGGTGACGTGAGCGACAAGGGGATCCCGGCAGCGCTGGTGATGGCCACCTGTCGAACCTTGCTCCGGGTCTCCGCCGGGAGCGGCCGGCCCCCCGGTGACGTGCTCGCAGAGGTCAACGACCGCATCCAACCCGACATCCCATCGGGGATGTTCGTGACATGTCTGCTGGCGATGATCGACCCGGCGACCGGGTCGATGGCGCTGGCCAACGCCGGCCACAACCTGCCGTATCGCCGCACGGATAGGACGATCGCCGAGATCAGGGCCCGCGGGATGCCGCTGGGGTTGATGTGCGACATGGCCTATGAGGAAATCGAGGGGCGCCTTTCCCCAGGCGACAGCCTGGTTTTGACCAGTGACGGCCTCGCCGAGGCTCATGCCCCCGATGGGGGCATGTATGGAACGGAGCGACTTCGCCAGGCTCTCAGTCGGGCTGATGGTGATCTCATCGCCGCAACCCTCGAATCTCACAGTCAGTTTGTTGGCTCGACGTGGGAGCAAGAAGACGACATCACGATGGTCACCTTGGCTCGGGCACCGTGAAGAGTCATGAAGAGTGGGTAACCGAAGCGAGGTGGCCGGGACGCGAAAAACCCCGAGGGAGTTTCCGCCGAAGCTTCTACCCTCTCGGGGTTCTCGACCCTGCTCGGACTCCAACCCCGAAGGGCTGGTCTCCCAGAGGATCCCGGAGCGGCCTCTCGATCGCTTCGGGTCCGGTTCGGAGTTGCCTCCGTACCGACAGGGAGGAAGGTAGGCCCTCCGTCTCCATCACGCAAGCCAGGATGCATTCCTTTTTTCGCGAACCAGTGGACGATTTCGCGAACTGGTTGCAACGCCACAAATCGGTGCAGGACCCAACGCGTAAGACGTAGAGTCCATCTAGGTTCGGAAGAGCTATGTGAAATGAGAAGCGCGCAGAAAGGAAGAGGCGCAATGACGAGACATCAAATGCGATTCGGGTTGGCGGCGCTGGCTGCATTCTCGATTCTGTTGGGCGCATGCGGGGACTCCGCAAGCACCGACCTCGAGGCGACGACAACGGATTTCCAATTCTCGCCAGATTCGTGGACGGTCCCGGCTGGTGAGGAGATCACTATCACCATCACCAACGACGGATCCGTTCTTCACGAGTGGGTGCTGATGCAGCCGGGTGTGAGTATCGAGAGCGAAGCCGACCTGCCGGCGACCGAAGAGGAGCTGCTCGCCGATTTCGTGAACGTCGAGACCGAGGTCGAGGCCGGTGCCACCGCGACCCTGACCTTCACCGCTCCGGCGGTCGGCACCTATCAGGTCATCTGCGCCATAGAGACCCACTTCGATGCCGGTATGGAGGGCGAACTCACTGTCGTCGAGTCCTGACGGTCTTCAGGCCCACCTGGTCAGCTCCCCGTAACGGAGGGCGTGTCACAGCCATGCCCGAGCCGGTGGGAGGGGCGGCTCGCTACCGGCTCAACCGCTGAACGTCACGTCCTTCGTATCGGTGACTCCAGCAGTGCGGCCGGGCGCCGCGTGATTCTCCCAATAGAGGTTGGTGTGGGCGATGACTTGATCCGGCGGCGGAGCGCCCCACTCACTCAGATCCTCCGTCGTGTGGGCGTCACCGACCAGCGTCACGTCGTAGCCACGAACAAAGGCGCCGTGGATCGTGGATCGTACGCATTCATCCGTCTGTGCCCCGGTTACGACCAGTCGTCCGACTTCGGCCTTGGCGAGCACCTCCTCCAAGTCGGTGTCCTCGAAGGAATCGCCGAACGTTTTGTGCACCAACGGTTCTGACTCCTGGCGTGCCAGCTCCGGGACGTACTCCCAAGCATCACTCCCCTGCTCCAGTTGCTCGTCGGAGTGCTGGACCCAAACGATCGGGACACCCTCTTCGCGGGCTTTGTCGACGAGCGTGCTGATGTTGGCGACGACCGCGTCGCGCTCGTATGCATCGGCCACGACTCCCTTCTGCACGTCGATGACCATCAAGGCGGTGTTTGGTCGGTCTGACAGCGTGGTCATAACGCTCTCCTCTGCTCGTCGGACGGGCTCCTGCCAGGTGGATCACACTCAGCCGATCCACCGACAACCGCTGCGGTTTGGGCAACGCTAGGGCCCCGGCGTCCTTGGGGAATTCCGCTGGAGCGCGCCAAGAACTTCTCGGGCATCAAAGGAGGCTACCGCGGGGACAAGCCGCTTTGGGCGCGGATCAAGGGGGGCGCGGGACGTCCCCGGCAAGATCCTGCCTGGTGTCGTACCCTGCGCGCATGAGTCGCTCGACTGCCATAGCCGCGGCGACTCTGATGGTTCTGCTCGTCGCATGCGAGGGCGAAGCGACACTATTTCCGACTACCTCGAGTCCACCCTCGACCACTGCCCCTGCCCCGGCCACCTCCACGACAACGGGCACGACGACGACCTCCGTCCAGTCGCTTCCCGATCCGATTTCCGCAGATCAGACGCCGGTGGTAAGCGTGGCCGAGCGTGAACAAGGTCGGTGGTTGATCACTTGGGGACCCGATTGGCTGGCCTTCGGTTTCGATTCCCTTTGGGTCAAACGTGACAACGGAACGGTGGTGCGGATCGACCCAGACACCGGCGATGTCCAGGCCGAAATCAATCTCGGACCGGGCCTCTGTCAGGGGATAGGTGTCGGCCTCGTGGTGTGGGCTTGCAGCCGGGAGACGAGTGACGGGCCGGTCTCCCTGGCTCAGATCGACCCGTCGACCAATGCGGTGGTCGCGACCTATGACGTCGACAAGAGCAGCGACCAGGGGCGGCTGCTGACGGTCGACGATCGAGTGTGGGTTCTGTCAGGTGGTGACCGCCTTCTTGGCGTCGCCACCGACGGCACGGTCTCCGAGCCGATCGAGCTGGGCATGTTCTGCACCGACCTCGCCAGCGACGGGGTGACACTCTGGGTCACCTGCTCTGCGCCCGGCCTCGTGGCTCGAGTGGACCTCGCCAGCGGCGCCGTGACGGATCGCATCGACCTTCCTCGAGCCTGGGCCGCAGATCTCGGGGAGTACCTCTGGGTCGGGTTCCAAGGGGGTTTGGCTCAGATCGATCCTGCCTCGCTCGAGATCGTCGCCTTTTACGACGTCCGTCTGGGAGCGTCTGGGGCCGTGACCGAGGCCGGAGACTCCGTGTGGGTGCGTACGGCTGGGTCACCCACACTGGCCAGAATCGATCCAGCCAACCACCGGTTCGTCGAGATGATCGACGTACCGGAGTTGACAAGTGGAGGCGACGTGGTCGTGATCGACGGCTCTGTTTGGATCACCTTCTTCGACCACCAGACTCTTTTGCGCCTCTCGGCTGAGTGATCTGCGCCAGGGAGGCGCGGTGTGCGGTCGTGCGAATTGTTCCAAGATCAAAGCGAGGGACGGGGTCACGCCCCGCCGGATGACGCCGTTACCACGCGCCGAGCGGTTGCCGTCATGCGCCGAAGGACGGGTCCGGTTCACAGCAGTGGGCCCGGCAGGATTTGAACCTGCAACCAACGGATTATGAGTCCGCTGCTCTGACCGGATTGAGCTACGGGCCCGCAGCCCCGAGGGTACAGCCGCAACAGGAAATCTGGGACGGGTCCCTAGTCGGATTCCGATTCTTGTCACAGGCGGTTTGTAAGTTCCGGAGTATGGATTGGGAGAGGGAAACCACCGATTTCCTGCAACAGCGGTTGCTCGGGAATGAGGCAACCAGATCGCAGCTAGCCGCTGAGAATCTGGAGATCCTCGAGGTCTTCGATCGACGTCAAGTCGCAACGGCAGACGGATCTCGCAGCCTGTCCGAATGGACTGCGGCTCGTTTGGACGTGGGCCAAGAGACCGCGAAGAGCCTAGTTCGCACCATGCGCCGCACCGTCTGCCGACCCGAGCTTCGCCAGGCATTGGCCGAAGGAGAGGCCAGCTTCGACCGAGTCGAGGCGCTGTCCCGAATCCCGGAGGACATCGGTCTCCTCGAACATCTCGATATCGGAGCCGTGCGCCGGGAAGCCGCGAAGCGGGTCGAGATCGCGCCAGCTTCCGAGTACCGGACCGCCGCCGATCGGTTTCTGGTGGTCCAACCCTCTCTCGACGAGTCCTGGTGGAACCTCTGGGGTGGATTGGACGGTCACTCCGGTGCGATTGTGAACAAGGTGCTCACCGAAACTGCCGACCAGTTTCCTCCACTGCCCGACGGAACCCGGGGTGACTCCTCATGGCGAAAGGCCACCGCTTTGGTCGAGCTCTGCGTCGGAGACGATCCGCCGCCAGCCCAAGTCACGGTGTTCGTTGACACCGGCCTGGCCACCCCAACCAACGGCCGAGCCGGAGTGGTGCTCGAGGCCGGGCCCCGAGTCGGCGCCCAGGCCCTCGAGGCGATCCTTTGTGACGCAGTCGCCGAGGTCACAGTGAGAACCCAAGACGGTCGGTACATGGAATACGGAAGGAAACAACGAACTATTCCACCCGCCCTGAAACGGGCGATCCTGGATCGCGACGGAAACACCTGCGCCGCCGACGGATGCGAATCCCGCTACCGATTGGAAGTCCATCACAAGGTCCCCTGGAGCAGAGGGGGTCGAACCGACCCCGAGAATCTGGTCACCCTCTGTTGGTTTCATCATCATGTGGTGGTTCATCAACGGGGATACACCGTCTATCACCATCCGAACCACGGTCGGATCCGATTCAAACCACCGGACCCCGAACAAGCAGACCGACCCATCTAGGGGTGAGCCCTTCCCCACCACCCCGAACCACTGTGATTTCGCTCACGTATCTTTCGAGAAGAAAGGAGGTGTGATGGAATTCACACTGAAGCTCGAGCTACCCGCCTCGGACCTCGACCGGGCGAGGATCTGGTACTCGGAGAAACTCGGAGTAGAACCCATCGACCCGACTGGCGACGAGCTCCATTACTACGCCGGCGGCACCCAGTTCGGCGTTTACCCCTCGACGTACGCCGGGACCAACCGCGCCACCGCGGCGCGGCTCATCGTCACCGACTTTGACGCGGCACGGGCCGAGCTGCTGTCAAAGGGAGTCGTCTTCGAGGATTACGACTTTGGTGATGATTTCCGGACCGTAGACGGGGTGCTGGTATCACCCGACGGGGAGAAGACATCCTGGTTCAAGGACTCTGAAGGGAACATCCTCGGAATCGGCAGCTCCATGTGACCCGACACCGGACGGCTGCCAACTAATCGTCCGCACCAACGCCCTCGATAAGGGCCCGCTTCACCAAGTCCGTGATCGTCTCTTCCCACCTCGCCGATACCTGGGCGGATTCGCGGTTGAACTCTCGCCAGGCGCCGAAGCTGGTGAGAGACGAAAACAGGTCGGTGGCTCCCTCGATATCCCAGACCTCCCTCAGAACCTTCTCGGCCGAGAGCCGGATCATGAGGTCCCTCACCAATCCCCGAAGTGCGGCGGTCCTCCCTCGCCAGTCCTTCCCAAAAGCCTCGTCCAGGTACTGCGCCTCCTCCAGCACCCAGCCTGCCTCGTCCAGACCCCGATCGAGAGCACCGAAGAACCCGACCATCAGCGGCAGGGCCTCTACTCCCGAAGGTGCCTCGACGACTCCCTGGTACAACTGCTCGAGGCCAAGCCGCTCCTGCATTCTGGGGAGAAGAGCCAGAAGCAGCCCGCTCCGGCTACCGAAGTGGAGGTAGATGGCCTGTCGGGACACCCCGGCCCGGGACGCCACGTCCGCAAGACGCAGGCTGGGCCCGATCTCAGCCGCCATCTCAAGGGCAACATCGATGATGCGACGCCGGGTTTCCTCGCTTCCGTATCCAGACGAGTCACTTGACACCATGTCAACTATACCTGTATAACACGGTTGACATGGTGTCAACTGAACCTGGTGCTGAATCGGAGGGATAGGAAATGGCGACTGCAAGCAGGTATCTCTTTCTGGCGTCAGGGATCCTCTGGCTGCTGGTCGGGGTTCTCACCCCCCTGCTGATGGACAGAGGGATCGGCAAGGCCGCCCTGTTCGTCACATCGACCACGGACACCGCGCTCTACGGAGATGCTCCCGAGGCGATCCTCGAATCCACTCCAGCCCTCGTCACCTTTAGGGGGGTGACCTTGAGGGTCATCGCCGGGCTCCTCGTGGCCGCCGGTTCGCTGGTGATCGCATTGTCGTGGTTCGGCTTGAAGCCTGCCACCGCTTGGGCCCTGGCCGCCCTCAGCTTCGTCGGGGTCGTCGTGATCCCCTACTGGTGGATCGTGTTCCGTCCCTACCGGGAGGCGGGCGTCGACGTGGGCCTGCTCGACATCCCACCGTTCATGTGGGTGCCAGCATTCCTCATGCCGCTCGCCGCAGCACTCGGCTGGATCGCATACGCGGGCAACTGAGGGTGACGCAGCCCTCAAAACTGCCTTCGCCCCAATTCCACCCGTCACGGCCTCTTCCGATTTGATAGGTTCGCCTCAACTTGTCCATCGGCCCGGAAGGAGCGCCATGCAAGTAAACCTCACTGTCAATGGACGGGAGGTATCGGCCGACGTAGAGCCCAGGACCCTCCTGGTGCATCTGATCCGGGAGAATCTTCACCTGACCGGCACCCATGTCGGATGTGAGACCGGGTATTGCGGCGCCTGTACCGTCCATCTCGATGGCAAGCCGGTGAAATCCTGCACCATGTTTGCCGTCCAGGCCGAAGGCGCCAACGTCATGACCATCGAGGGGCTCGCCAACAACGGCGAGCTTCATGCGGTTCAGGAAGGCTTTTGGGAGCGGCATGGCCTCCAATGCGGCTTCTGCACCCCGGGCATGATCATGTCGGCGGCGGCTCTGCTCGAAGCCAACAACAACCCAACGGAGGATGAGATCCGCCACGGCATCGAAGGCAACCTCTGTCGTTGTACCGGCTATCACAACATCGTCCGCGCCGTCGAGTACGCCGGAGCCAAGATGCGCGGTGAAGAGCCGGCTCCGCCCGATTGGGAGGAGGTGAGCTGATGGCCACCACCAGTGTCATGGGAGGCTCGGTGCGGCGTCGTGAGGACCCGGCTCTGATCCAGGGCCGCGGCATCTACGTCGATGATCTGCAGCCCGTTGGGTTGCTCCACATCGCCTTCAACCGCTCCCCCGTCGCCCGCGCCAAGATCAAATCCCTAGACACGTCGGCCGCGAAAAAGCTGCCCGGTGTGATTGCGGTCTACACCCACGACGACGTGGCCCATCTCGGGCCATTGGTAGCCCAGGTGCCGATCGGCAAGCTTCGACCGCTGCTCGCCGCCGGCGAGGTCAACCACGTAGGTGAGGCGGTGGCCATGGTGGTGGCGGAGAACCGCTTCCAGGCCCAGGACGCCGTCGACGCCATCGACGTCGACTACGACATCCTCCCCGCGGTCATCGACTTGAAGAAGGCGGCTTCGAACGAGGTCAAGGTGCACGACGAGTTGGAGTCCAACATCATCCACACCTGGACTTACCACGGGTATTGGGCCGCTTTGGGCCTCGAAGACCTCGGGCCTAAGGTCCAGGCGGCCAAGGACCGGGACGACGCAGTCGTGGTCTCCCTGGAGATGACCAACCAGAGGTTGATCCCGGTCGCCATCGAGCCCCGCTCGGTGATGGCCGAATACAACCCGGGCTACAGCACCTTCACGGTCCACTCATCCACCCAGGTGCCCCATGCCTTGTCCGGCGCCATCGCCACCACCTTCGGGATGCAGGCGAACCATGTGCGGGTGATCGCCCCTGAGGTCGGCGGCGGTTTTGGGTCCAAACTCAACGTCTACAACGACGAGATCCTGGCTGCATTCGCTGCCAAGGATCTTGGCCGAACGGTGAGGTGGACCGAGACACGCCGTGAGGCGGCCGGTTCCACGATCCACGGCCGTGGCTGGATCGGGACCGCGACCCTGGTCGGGACCAAGGACGGTGAGTTCCTCGGCTACGAGCTCGACGCCATCGCCGATATGGGTGCCTACACCCAGAACTTCACGGTGGCGATCCCACTTCTCGGTCTCTGGATCGCATCCGGCCAATACAAGATGCCGGTGTCGTGGAAGGTCGACTGTGTGGTCACCAACACCATGACCACCGATGCCTACCGGGGCGCGGGGCGACCCGAGGCCATCTACTACCTGGAGCGGGTGATCGACGCCTTCGCCCATGAGATCGGCATGGACCCCTTCGAGGTGCGCAAGAAGAACTTCTGGCAGCCTGATGAGTTCCCCGCCGTGATGGGTTGCGGGTTCGCCCTCGACTCGGGTAACTACCCGGCGGCGGTGGACAAGCTGATCGAGGTCAGCGACTACCAGGGCCTGCGCCAGATGCAGGAGAAGGCACGGGCCGAGGGAAGGCTGATCGGGATCGGGGTCGGGTCCTACGTCGAGGTCTGCGGATTCGGGCCGGCGGTCCTGGCCGAGATCGGGTTCTCCTGGACCTCTTACGGCCTTCCCGCCTCCTTCAACGGATCGGGGCTGGTGCGGGTCAACCCCGACGCCACGGCAACCGTGATCATCGGGACCGGACCCACCGGCCAGAGTCACGAGACCGCCTGGGCCCAGATCGTCGGGGACGGCCTGGGGATCCCCATGGAGGACATCAATGTCTATCACGGTGACACTCGGGACCACCCGATGGGGATCGGCACCTTCGGGAGCCGCTCCATCGCAGTCGACGGGACCGCCACCTATCAGGCGACACAGATGGTCAAGGAGAAGGCGGCGGCCATTGCCGCCCATCTCCTCGAGGCCTCCGCCGACGATGTGGTGCTCGCCGACGGCGCCGCCCATGTCGCAGGCTCGCCGGAAAAGAGCGTGTCGTGGAAGGCAATCGCCAAGGCGGCGTATCAGGCCCATACCCTTCCCGAGGGAGTCACCTCGGGATTGGAGGCGCAGAGCACGTTCAGCCCGGGCAACGCCACGTGGCCGTTCGGGACCCATCTCGCCGTGGTGGAGGTCGACCCCGATACCGGTGACGTCGAGCTACTCCAGTACCACGCAGTTGACGACTGCGGCAATCAGGTGAGCCCGATGATCGTCAACGGGCAGATACAGGGTGGCATCACCCAGGGGATCGGACAGGCCCTGTTCGAGGATGCGATCTACGACCAGGAGGGGAACATGCTCACCTCGTCGTTGCTCGACTACATCTTGCCTACCGCCACCGACGTACCTTCATACGACCTGCACCACACGGTGACCCCCTCCGACGTCAACCCCCTGGGAGTCAAAGGCATCGGTGAGGCGGGCACCATCGGCACAGCCCACACCATCGTCAATGCGGTGGTCGACGCCTTGACTCCTATGGGGGTCAAACACGTCGACATGCCGTTGCGACCGAAGCGAGTATGGGAAGCAATGCAGAAAGCGAGGGCTTGACATGTATTCGAGAAGCTTCGAGTACGTAGCTCCGGCCAGTCTGGAAGAGGCCTTCTCCGCTTTGGGTGACGACTCGAAGGTGTTGGCAGGGGGAATGAGTCTCATTCCCCTGATGAAGATGAGGCTGTTCTCACCGGGAACCGTCGTCGACATCGGGAGGATCAGCGGTCTCGACACCGTCGAGGACGCAGGAGATCACATCTCGATCGGCGCCCTGGTGCGTCACGCCACCACCGCAACGAACGACCTGATCGCAACCCACGCCGCGGCTCTGGGCATGGCGGCCTCTCTGGTGGGTGATGTTCAGGTGCGGAACCAAGGAACAACTTGCGGCTCGCTGGCTCACGCCGACGTCGCCGCCGACCAACCGGCGGCAGCGATTGCCTGCCGGGCGACGATGGTGGCGCAATCGGCCTCGGGAACCAGAGAGATCGGCGCAGAGAGCTTCTTCGTCGATGCTCTCACCTCCGCTCTCCGGTCCGACGAGATCCTGGTCGCGCTCAAGGTCCCGAAGGCGGGACCGGGCGAAGGTTCGGCCTACGACAAGCTGGGACGCAGAGGAGGCCATTCCGACTACGCAGTGGCCGGTGCCGCGGCGTGGGTCAAGAGATCGAACGGGACGGTGGAGGACGCCAGAATTGCCTTGACCGGAGTCGGGACCAGGGCCATGCTCGCCGAAGGAGCGGGGCAGGCAATCATTGGCACCGACGGGTCGGATGCTGCCATCAATGCCGCCGCCGAAAGGGCCTTGGAAGGTGTCACCGTGCTCGAGGACCTCTGGGGATCCGTCGAGTACAAAGGTCATCTGGCCAAGGTCTTTGTGGCAAGAGCCCTCAAGGCAGCGTTGGCCAACGCCGGCTGACCGCATCACATTCGAGACCTGAGAGGGCGGCCATCGGCCGTCCTCTCTCGTTGCGATCGATCAAGGGCGCCGGAAGAGGTTCTTGGACCGGGCGACCAAGACATCACAAGGTGCTTCCGTGACCAGGCCCTCTGCGATGGTCCCCAATAGCACCATTCGGGTCGCGGAGGCACCGCGACTGGACACGACCACCAGATCGGCGCCACGTCGGCGCACGATCTCCTCGATGGTCTCGGTGGGCGGACCGTCGACGACAAGGGTGCGGAGGTCCCCGTTCCATGCAGCCGTGAACTCCTCCATCCGTTCCTGAGCCAGGGCGAGCCGTGAGCCCCGCGACGCCTCCAATTCCTCGCGGTAGAGCCCGGCGTCTGACAGCATCGGGTCGAATCGCGAGGGAAGGGAAAAGAGCACGGTGACGTCGGCCCCGGGAAAGGCGTCGAGGGCGCGGTTCACCGCGAGACGGGACTGCTCGGAGAAGTCGACGGCGGCGATGATCCTCCGGTAAGGGACCCGGGGATGCCGTCGCACCACGAGGGTGTCGGTCGTTGCCTTTCGGGCGACTCTCTTCGCCACCGGCCCCACGGAAAACGCATCGATGGAAGAGGAGCCGACGACCACCAACCCGGCGCTCTTGCCTCGCGCCGCGAGCTCCCAGGAAGGTGACCCCTTGACCACCTCCAGGGTGACCGCGACGCTGCTCCTGTCCCTGACCCACTGGGCGAGTCTCTCGGCCTCGATCGTTTGGTGGTCACGCATCAGCTTGGCGAGACCGGGCTCGATCATCGCCTCGCCAAGAGGCTCGAGGACATGGATCAGATTGAGGTCCACTCCCGTGGTCTCGGCCATCATCCGGGCCCGGTCGGCTACACGCCGGCCCATGGCTGTGAGATCGACTCCCGCTACGACGGGCCGCAATGCACTCCTCCCGGGGAAGTGGCGCCGACTCTACAGACTGTCCACATGGTGCGCCGAAACGAAGGGATCGGGGCCGTCGAGGGCCTCGGGGAGTAGGTCGAGATACGCCTTCCGCCCGATGACGACGGCTCCCAGGGACTGCAGATGGGGAGTTTGCCACTGAACATCGAATAGTCGACCCCCACCCTGGCTCATCACCACCACCAGATGGACCAGGGCCACCTTGGAGGCGTCACGGGCGTCGTGGAACATCGACTCCCCGGCAAAGAGACCACCTATGGCGACCCCGTACAAGCCTCCGGCCATGGCGCCTTCGTCATCCCACACCTCGATGGAGTGTGCCCATCCCAGACGATGGAGTTGGATGTAGGCCTCGACGAACTCCTCGGTGATCCACCCGTCCTCCCGGCGACCGGGGTCGGCGCATCCGTAGATGACGCCCTCAAAATCGGCGTCCACCGACACCCGATAGCGGCGACATGACTGCCGCAGCGACCGACTGATATGCAACCCCTTCAAGGGGATGATCGCCCTCTCGACCGGCGACCACCAGCCGAGATGCCCGTCGGGGAGATTCATGGGGAACATTCCCTTGCGATACGCCTGAAGAAGGGTCCCCGGAACCAGGTCCGCACCGACCGCGATCACGTCACCGTCGGCATCATCCGGATCGGGAAGCACGAATTGAGAGGGGATGGGATCGATGGGCAACCTGGTGATTGTTCCAGAGTGGGCGCCGCGGTGTCCGTAGGCTGCCGCCGATGCCTGAATTCGTGGTCATCGGGGGCGGGATCGCGGGTGTGTCGGCGGCCGCCCATCTGGCCCCCCATGGCTCGGTCACCATCCTCGAAATGGAGGCGACCCTCGCCTTTCACACCACAGGCCGCTCCGCTGCGGTGTTCATGATCAACTACGGAGGCGAAGCTGCCAGGCCTCTGGCCCGCGCCAGTCAGAGCTTTCTGGAGAGCCCGCCCGAAGGCGCGGCGGACACCCCGCTGTTGACCGGACGTGGAGCGATGTGGGTGGCCGATCGGGATCAGATGGACGACCTCCAACGAACCGCGCGTGAGGGCCGGGAGTCAGGAGCCGGCTCGGTGCTGATCGGGCCGGCCGAGGTATTGGACCTGGTGCCGATCATGGATCCCGATCATCTGGGCGGCGGTTTGTGGGAGCCAAGCGCCCGTGACATCGATGTGGCCGCATTGCATCAGGCCTTCGTCCGTCTGGCGCGGCGGAACGGCGCCGAGATTCACACCTCCGCGCCGGTAACCGGCTTGCGGCAGCTGTCCACCGGCTGGCGGGTGACGACTCCGGGCGGTGAAAGCGACTGCCGGGTGGTCATCAACGCCTCGGGAGCGTGGGGCGACCAGGTTGCGGCTCTCGGCGGGCTGGAGCCGATCGGCCTGCAACCGATGCGGCGCACGGCATTCATGGTCCCCGGGGATGAGAGTTACTCCGGATGGCCTCTGGTCGCCGACATAGGCCACGGTTACTACTTCCGGCCGGATGGGGCCCAACTCCTGTGCTCGCTGTCCGA
>Ga0209751_10000480_pt1 | contig 42818 bp, 43 predicted proteins | sample RifCSP13_1_FD_184019 | JGI IMG/M metagenome (GOLD analysis project Ga0209751, IMG submission 184019) | Soil microbial communities from Rifle, Colorado - Rifle CSP2_sed 13_1 (SPAdes) (version 2) | ecosystem: Environmental > Terrestrial > Deep subsurface > Rock core/Sediment | place: Rifle...
CTGGTGAGCGGGGCGTTCGGCGAGCGGTTCGCCGCGATCGTCGCCGCGTCGGGGCGCGACGTGGTCCGCCTCAACGTGTCCCCGGGCCAGACCGTCGAGCCGGACATGCTGCACGACGCCCTGCAGCGCTCCGAGGTGGACGCCGTCACGATGGTGCACTCGGAGACGTCCACCGGCGCCCTGGCGCCCCTGGAAGCGCTGGCTCAGGTGATGCGCCAGCATCCCGACGTGCTCCTGTTGGTAGATGCCGTGACCTCGCTTGCGGGGTCCCCGGTCGAAACCGACGTTTGGGGACTGGATTTCGTGTTGACCGGGTCGCAGAAGGCCCTGGCGCTGCCGCCGGGGCTCGCGCTGGGGGTCGCGTCCGAGCGGATGCTCGAGCGGGCCAAGACGATTCCGGAGCGCGGTGCGTATCTGGATGTGGTGGCGTTCGACGAGGCGGCCGCGGAAATGCAACCCACCAACACACCAGCGATATCGTTTTATTACGCGCTCGACGCGCAGCTCAAGCGGATTGCCGCGGAGGGCGGCGTGGAGGCGCGGTGGCGCCGGCATGACGCGATGCGGCAAGCGGTGGAGCAGTGGATGGCCGGGCCGGGCGGCGCCCTCGGTTTCTCGTATCTCCCCGCCGAGGGGCGGCGATCCTGGACCATCTCGTGTCTCAAGGTGCCTGAGCGGAAGAACGGGCGGGCCATCGCGCAAGCATTGGGGGAGCGCGGCTGGACCATCGGCTCCGGCTACGGATCGCTCAAGGAATCCACCATCCGGATCGGGCACATGGGGGATCACACCGTAGCCGGCGTGCAGGGAGTACTGGCCGAAGTGGAGGCGGCGGCGCGATGACGCGGGTCGTGGTGGTAGCGGACAAAGTGGACGCTGGGGGGCTGGCGCTGCTGGAGCAGGCGCCCGGACTCGACGTGGTGAAGGCGATCAAGAACCCGGCCAAGCTCACAGAGGCCCTACCCCGGGCGCAGGCGCTGCTGGTCCGCTCGGAGACCAAGGTGACCGCCGAGATGCTGGCCCAGGCGCCGCAATTGCGGGTGATCGGGCGCGCGGGCATCGGAGTGGATAACATCGACGTGGAAGAGGCCACCCGGCGCGGGATCGCGGTCTTCAACGCCCCCGGCGGCAACACGGTGAGCGCCGCCGAGCACACGGTGGGCTTGCTTCTGGCGCTGGTCCGGAAGATTCCCTGGGCGGAGGCCAGCATGCGCCGCGGCGAGTGGGACCGGCAGCGGTTCCTGGGTACCGAGCTCAGGGGCAAGACGCTGGGGATCGTGGGCTTGGGAAGGATCGGGGCGCATGTGGCGACGCTGGCCCGCGCCTTTGGAATGCCGGTGCTGGCCTACGACCCGTACGTGACCGAGGCGCGCGCCAGGGAGCTGCAGGTCGAGCTGGTGCCGCTGGACCGGCTGTTGCCGCGGGTGGACGTCGTGACCCTCCATCTTCCGCTCACCAAGGAAACCAAGTCGCTGATCGATCGCCGGCGCATCGGCCTCATGAAGCCGACCGCCGTGCTGCTCAATTGCGCCCGCGGGGGTCTGGTGGACGAGGCGGCGTTGCTCGAAGCGCTGGAGCAGGGGAAGCTGGCGGGAGCCGCGATCGATGTCTTCGAGACCGAGCCGTTGCCGCCCGATTCGCCGCTCCGTACCGCGGAGCGGGTGATCCTCACCCCGCACCTGGCGGCCTCCACCGCGGAAGCGCAGGAGTTGGTAAGTCTCGAGATCTGCCGCGTGGTACGCGACGCGCTGGTCACCGGGAACCTGAGCGGCGCGGTCAACCTTCCGGGCGTGTCAGGAGCCATGCTGGCGCGGCTCGAGCCGCTCTTGGAGCTGGCAAGACGCCTGGGGCGGTTCGCTGCGGCGCTGAGCCCAGGGCCCGTGGAGGGAATCGAGGTGCAGTACGGAGGCACCGATCAAGGAGCGCAGCGGGTGGTCCAGCTGGCGGCCATCGAGGGTGTGCTGGGCTCCATGGGCGTGGGTCCGGTCACCTTGGTGAACGCGGCGACCCTGGCGGAAGGTCGGGGGATCGCCCTCGGCGGGCGCACCGCGGCGCCGGTGCCGGGATTCGAGACCACCGTCGAGGTGACGGTGCGCGCGGCGTCCGGGGTGGCGAGCGTCGCAGGTGCCCTGGCGGGCGAGCACGGCCACATCGTCCGGATCAACGGGTTCGCGATCGATATCCCCCCGGAGGGCCATGTGCTGGTGCTCCGGAACCGCGACGTGCCGGGCGTGATCGGTCGGGTGGGGACGGTTCTGGGAGAGGCCAAGGTCAACATCGGCGCGTATCACCTGTCCCGCCGCACGCAACGAGGCCAGGAGGCGCTCTCAGCGGTCGCCGTGGATCACCCGCCACCGCCCGGCGTGCTGGAGCGGCTGGCTGCCCTGCAGGATGTGCTGGACGTCAGGCTGGCGAATCTTAACGGCGTGGCGTGATCGTAGGGATAGTGGGGATAGTTGGGATAGTAGGCATAGTTGGGATCGTAGGGATAGTTGAGGTGGAAGGGACGAGCCACATCCCCACTATCCCTACTATCCCTACTATCCCGACTATCCGCCCCTGAGTCAGTGCCCCAAGACGTTAGATTACCACGCGATGACCACTGATCCGCAAGACAATCGGGCGTACGATCCCGCGGCGGTCGAGGCCAAGTGGCAGCGCCGGTGGGAGGAGCGGCGCACCAACGCGGTGGACGTGCGCGCGGCGGCCAAGCCGTACTTCAACCTCATGATGTTCCCCTATCCCTCGGCCGAGGGACTCCACGTGGGGAACGTGTTCGCCTTCGTGGGGAGCGACATCCACGGCCGGTTCCGGCGGCTCCAGGGATGGGACGTGTTCGAGCCTCTCGGGTTCGACGCCTTCGGGATTCACTCGGAGAACTACGCGCTCAAGGTCAACCAGCACCCCGGGCGCCTGATCCCGCAGAACATCGCCAATTTCCGCCGCCAGCTGAAACGGATCGGGCTGATGATTGACTGGGACCACGAGGTCCAGACCATTGACCCCAAGTACTACAAGTGGACTCAGTGGATCTTCGTGAAGTTGTTCGACGCGGGTCTGGCGGAGCGGCGGCAGGCGCCGGTCAACTGGTGCCCCGAATGCAAGACCGTGCTCGCCAACGAGCAAGTAGTGAGCGGCGGCTACTGCGAGCGCCACCCGGACACCCGCGTGGTACAGCGATTCCTGGCGCAGTGGTTCTTCAAGATCACCAAGTACACGGAGCGGCTGCTCGAGAGTCTGAAGACGCTGGACTGGTCCGATTCCACGCGGACCATGCAGGCGAATTGGATCGGGCGCTCGGAGGGGGCGGAGCTGGTATTCGAGACGCCGGTGTCCGAGCCGATCCGGGTGTACACGACCCGGCCGGACACCGTATTCGGGGCGACATACGTGGTGCTCGCCCCCGAGCATCCACTGGTGGAGCAGCTCACGGCCACGGACCGGCAGGCGGAGGTCAAGACCTACCGCGAGCGCGTCGCCAACATGGATCTGGTGGCCCGTCGGGTCGGCTCCAAGGAGAAGACCGGCGTGTTCACCGGCGCCTACGCGCGGAACCCGGCCACGGGCGAAGCGGTGCCGATCTGGATCGCCGACTACGTGCTGATGGAGTACGGCAGCGGCGCGATCATGGGCGTACCGGGGCACGACGAGCGGGACTTCGAATTCGCCAAGAACTTCGGGCTGGAGATTCGCTGGGTGGTTCGGCCCACGGGAGCCGCCGACTCCGGCGTCACCGCCGGGGACGGCGTCGGCATGCCGTGCACCGATTGGGACGGAGTGCTGATCAACAGCGGTCAGTTCAACGGGATGAGCCCCCAGGACGCGGTGCCGGCCATCACGCGCTGGCTCGAACAGCGTGGCCTGGCGAGGCCTCAGGTGCAATATCGCCTGCACGACTGGTGCATCTCGCGGCAGCGCTACTGGGGCCCGCCTATCCCCGTGATTCACTGCGACGCGTGCGGCCCGGTGCCGGTCCCCGAGAAAGCCCTGCCCGTGCTGCTGCCGCCCATTGACGATTTCCGGCCGGACGAAAGCGGCGTCTCGCCGCTGGCCCGCCACGAGGAGTGGTATCGCGTGCCGTGCCCGCGCTGCGGCAAGCTGGGCCGCCGCGAGACCGATGTCTCGGACACGTTCCTGGACTCGGCCTGGTACTTCCTGCGCTATCCCTCCACCGAGTTCGCGGACCGGGCGTTCGACCGCGAGCTTACGCGCAAGTGGCTACCGGTGAGCACCTACATCGGCGGGAACGAGCACGCGGTGCTCCACCTCATGTACTCGCGCTTCGTCACGATGGCGTTGCACGATCTGGGACTGCTGCCGTTCGAGGAGCCGTACGTCCGGTTCCGGGCCCACGGCACCATCGTCAAAGACGGCGCCAAGATGTCCAAGTCGCGGGGCAACGTGGTGGTGCCGGACGCGCACATCGCCAAGTGGGGCGCGGACACGTTCCGCATGTACCTCATGTTCCTGGGGCCCTACCAGGAGGGCGGCGACTTCCGTGACGAAGGGATCGCCGGGATCCGGCGCTTCCTGGACAAGGTGTGGGGTGCGGTCACGGCGGTCCGGGCTGGCCACGGAGGCAAGGCCGACCGGGCGACCCTGACCAAGCTCCACCAGACCATTCGCAAGGTCACGAACGACATCGAGGAGCTGCGCTACAACACGGCCATCGCGGCCATGATGGAGTACGTCAACGCCCTGCGTGATGCCACCGGCCTCGCCACCAACGAACCGGACGCCCAGGTACCCCTGGAGCTCATCCAGCCCATCGTCATCATGCTGGCGCCGCTCGCACCCCACTTCGCGGAGGAGTGCTGGGAGCGGCTCCACCTGGGTGCGGCTGGTGCGAAGCTGGCGGGGAAAAGCACGAGCGTATTCGCCACGAAGTGGCCTACCTGGGAGGAAGGGCTGGCGCGCGAAGACCGGGTCGAACTCGTGGTCCAGGTGAACGGCCGGGTGCGGGCCAGGCTCCACGCTCCTCGCGGCTTGAGCGAGGCCCAGGCGGTGGAGCAAGCCTTGGCGGATGAGGCGGTGAAGAAGTTCGTGGACGGCAGGAAGGTGAAAAAGGTGGTCTACGTGCCGGACCGGCTGGTGAGTTTAGTCGTGTGAGGAAGCGCCTGGCCATCGGAGCATTGATTGCCATGGCCGTCCTCGCGACCCCGCCGCTGGTGGTCTGGGCTCCTGGCGGCCAGCGTGTGGCGTGATGGTGATCTGGACGCGCTAAGCGTTCACGCCAGCCACTTCGCCACCAGATCCCCCACCAGGTAGCCGACCCCCGCGACGCCCAGCCCGACCACGAACATGTCCATCCCGCTCCGGATCACCCCGCGGCCGGTGAAGACGCTCCGCGCCGCGCCCACCGCGAAGTGGGAGAGCATCGCGATGGCGAACGAGGTCCAAATCGCCACCTGACCCTGGAACAGGAAGAACGGCGCTACCGGGATCAGCGCCCCCACGGCCGTGGCCGAGCCGGTGATCCAGCCTTCCTTGAGCGGGGTGGTGTGGGCCTCGCCGATCTTCAGTTCTTCGCGGACTTTCTCGCCCAAGGCGCGCTCGGGATCCGCCATGACGTCGCGCGCCATACGTCGGGCCTGCTCCCGCTCGACGCCTTTCGCCTCGTAGAGCAGCGCCAGCTCCTCCCGCTCGACGTCCGGCATCATGCGGATCTCGTCGCGTTCCATGTCGATCTCGTGGGCGTACACCTCGCGTTCGCTCTTGGCCGCCAGGTAGCCGGATGACCCCATAGACAGGGCGTCGGCGATCATCCCGGCGACCCCAGTGACGACCACGATGTGCGAGGCTACCGAGGCGCCGATCACGCCAGCCACCAGCCCGAAATTGGCGGTCAAGCCGTCGTTGAAGCCGTACACCACGTTGCGCAGGAACCCGCCCGACTCGGCCCGGTGCCAGGGCTCCCCGCTGGTACCGGCGATCCCGGAGAGCGTCTCCGCATGCTCGGCCGATTCCTTGGCCAGCGTCAGAGCGGCGTCCTTCACGGCTCCGGGATCGGTCTCCTTGTAGAGGTCGAGATAGCCCTTCACCTCCTGGCCCTCTTCCTTGAGCAGAAGCCCCAACAGGATGGAAGGACCGAAACGGCGGGCGGTCCACGCCATGAGCCGGGCGCGGAGCGAGGGCGAGGGTACGCCGGCCTCCAAGCCGTGCTCAGCCAGGACCTTGCGCCAGATCCCGGTGTGGCGGTCCTCCACCTCCGCCAGCCGGAGGTAGATCTCCCGCCGCTTCGGGACCGGCTCGGCGCCCGCCAGCACCCGGTACAGGAACGCGGCGTCCGCCTCGTCCTGGAGGTGGTGCTGCCAAACGGCAGCGGCGTCAGGGGGCGCAAGAGATCGTGAAGGCATGGGTCCCAACATAGCGAGGAAGATGCGTGAGGGGTGAGGGGGCCACCCCTCACCCCTTACCCCTTACGCCGTCCGTTCCCGGGCGCGGAACCCCCGACCGCTCGCGACCCCAAACCGCTGTTGGGCATCTATACTTTCGGTCATGTCATCGGCGATGCTCGCGGCGCTAGACGACCTCGCGATCCAACGGGCCAAGGCAGGCGATCTGGACGCCCTGGAGCGCATTTACCGGGCCTACGAGGGCACGGTGTATACCCTCGCCCGCCGGATCTGCCGGACGGCCGAGGATGCCGAGGACGTGCTCCAGGAGACGTTTTTCGAGGTGTGCCGGAGCATCGGCAGCTTTCGGGGCAGCGGCCCCGGGAGCCTCACGGCCTGGATCAAGCGGGTGGCGTCCAGTAAGGCGCTGATGCGGGTCCGGCGTGAGAAGTACCGCGAGACCGACGAGCTGTTCGAGGATGGCGACGCGGTGGCCCGGCGCGACCCGGATGTGGCCCTGACGTTGGATCTCGAGCAGGCCCTGGCCCGGTTACCGGATCGGTCGCGCGCAGTGGTCTGGATGCACGACGTGGAGGGCTACACGCACGAGGACATCGCCGAGATGATGGGCATGACGGTGAGCTTCTCGAAGTCGCAGTTGGCCCGCGCGCATGCCCGGCTCAAGACCTGGCTGGGAGAGGAGCACAGATGACGCAGCATTGCACCATGGAAGACTTGCTGGCCGTGCGGGACGGCGAGGGAACCGGGGTGGCCCGCCGCCACGTGGACCAGTGTCCGGCGTGCCGTGCGGAAGTGGACCGGCTGCATCAGGTAGCGGCCGCGCTCCGGGCGCTGCCGGTGCAGCGGCCCCCGCGCGACCGGTGGCCCGAGATTCGGGTGGCGGCGGGGGCGCGCCGCAGGCGGCGATGGATCGCCACCGGCTGGATCTCGCTCGCCGCCGCGGCCGGGCTGGCGGCGATCCTGGGCATTCGGGCGGTGCGGTCGAGCGGGGGGCAAATGGCGGCGCAGCCGGCCAGCCTGGATTCGCTGGTGGCTGCTTCCCAGCAGCTCGAGGAGGCGTTGCGGACTCTGGATCCGACCAGCCGGGTGCTGAGCGGCCGGGCCGCGAGCACCATCGCCGAGCTGGAGGACGGTATCGCGCTGGTGGACGCCCAGCTCGGCGAGGCGCAGCGCGGCCGCGCCAGCCGGGAGGAGCTGCTAGGCCTGTGGCAGCAGCGGGTGCAACTGATGAATCAGCTGGTAAACGTGCACGTGACGCGTGCGGCGTACGTGGGGCTGTGAAAAACCGTGAGAAGTGAGGGGTGAGACGTGAGAAGTGAGAGGAGCGCATCCATGCGGATGATGGCGACGGTGGCATTGGCTCTGGCGTTGACCGTGCCGTCGGTTTCGGCGCAGCAGGCCGGGACCCAGGCGCAGCAGGAGGCACAGCGTCGAGAGCTGCAGCAGAAGATACGCGAGCTGGAGCAGCAGATGCGGGAGCTCCAGCGGGAGATGGCCAGGCTGGAGCCGGAAAGCCGAGCCACGGTGCGGGCGATGGGGCGCGTGCCGATGGTGCAGGTGTTCGGGAGCCGGGCGCGCCTCGGTGTGACCCTGGACTTGAGGAAGAATCCCGCTACGGACTCCATCGGGGCAGTGCTTACGTCGGTGACCCCAAGCGGCCCGGCGGATAAGGCCAGCCTCAGGGCGGGTGACATCATCACGACGTTCAACGGCGAGCGGTTGGTCGGCCGGTATCCCGCCGCGGGCGAGGACGAGTCGGAGCCCGGCAGAAAGCTGTGGGATTTCGCCCAGGAGCTGGAAGAAGGCGACACGGTCCGGGCGGACTACCGGCGGGGCAAGGAGACACACCGCGCGACGATCGTCGCCAAGCGGCTGGACTCGGAAGGTTTCAGCTTCGCGTTCACCACTCCGATGCCGGACGTGCGTATCGAAACGGCTCCCATGATCGCGACCCTGGAGGGTCTGCGGGGGGGGCTGGTGTGGTCCAGCAGCTGGCTCGACCTGGAGCTGGTGAAGCTCAACCCAGAGCTGGGCGATTACTTCGGCACCACCGAGGGTCTGCTGGTGATCCGTGCTCCCGAGGACGCGGAGCTCCAGCTCAAGGGCGGAGACGTGATCCTCTCGGTGGATGGCCGGCCGGCCAGCAGCCAGGCGCAGTTGATGCGCATCCTGCGCTCGTACGAGGTCGGGGAGGACGTGAAGCTGGATGTCATGCGGCAGAAGCGTCGCATGTCGCTCACGGTGAAGATCCCCGAGCGCCGAACGCCGCGGCCGGACCGGTACGACCATCAGTGGGACTTCGACTGGAACCGACTGTGACGTGAGATGTGAGGAGTGAGATGTGAGGAGTGAGACGGGTTGTTGGTGCCCCCGTCTCACGTCTTACGTCTCACCCGCTACGTCTTACCCTCCTCTCTGGCGCCTGGCATCGGCGAGCCTATCTTTGCAGGGCAGCAACTCCACCGCACTCGGTTCCGGGAGGCTCGCATGTTCGAGGCGCTTTATCCGTGGATGCACCTGGTCGGTCGCGTCATGTTCGGATTGGCCTTCATCCTCCTGACCATCGGACACTTCACACAGCGGGAAGCTATGATCGCGTACGCGACGTCCCGGGGCGTTCCCGCGCCGAAGGTCACGGTCTTGCTCACGGGCGTCATGGGCGTGGTCGGGGGTGTCACCATCATCCTGGGCCAGAACCGGTTCATTGGCGGGGGGCTCCTGTTCTTGTTCATGCTGCTCACCTCGACGCTGGTGCATCACTTCTGGACCGAGAAAGACCCCATGGCTCGGATGAACGAGATGATCCACTTCTGGAAGGACATCGCGCTTGGCGGCGCTGCCCTCCTGGTGGCCTACTACGCTGGCTGGACCTGGCCCATGAGCCTGGGCGGGTGACCGCTTGGCCCCTTTGGACCGCGGCGCCGGGGACTTCCCCGGCGCCGTTTTCATTCTTGGTCCCACCGGTACTGCGCTAGATTGGCTGGGTGCTTCGGCGCGCCTGCCTGCTCACCGTGTGCCTGTTGGCCGCTGGCTGCGAGGGCCTCCCCCTGCCCGTCGGGCGCCGCCGCGCCATCCCTGAGCTGAGACACCACGGCTTCCGCAGGGACCTCCCGCCCGAGGATCGCGGGAACGCGGTGTTCGACGACATCGAGTGGAGCGACGACGGGTCGGTGTTCATGACCCTCTACCACCTGAGTCCCAATTTGCGCGCGTGGGACGCCCGGAGCGGGACCCGGTTGTCGAGTTTCCCGGCCACGCTCGCCGAGAACCTGTGGTTCATCGACGGGCGAACCAGGCGGTTCGTCGGCCGCACGCACCGAGCGCGGGGCCTGGCGGTGTTCGACCTCACGACCGGCGCAACCCGCTCCTGGGCGGCATGCGGTTCGGCTCCGATGGCAGCCGTCTGGTGACCCTGGGAGATCAGCTCCTGACGGCCGTCTTCGACGCGAGTAGCGGCCGCTTCGAGGGTCGGTGGAAACCGGCGGCTTGGGACTGGGAAGGCGTATTCCGCGTCTCGGGCGATGCGTCACGCATCGTGATCTACCACTTCGTGAGCGACGTACTGGAAGTACTCGACGGCGCCACCGCACGGCACGTGGGCTACGTATGCCCTTACTTCTGCAACATCAAGCACAATCCCGTAGTCGTCACGTACGATGTGAGCCCTGACGGCAAGACGCTGGCGGCGGCCCACCGCTACGGCGCCGCGATTTGGGAGACGGACACCGACCGCCTGCTGTTCCCGCTCGACGACCCCGCCATGCCGAAGCTGCCGGAGCGCTAGACCACCCAACGGCCTTCCGGGGGTTGACGCGGCATGAGATATATCGTACGATACTGCGTGTTGTTGTATCTTGAGTACTATCGTGCGACGCGGAGGTGTTCATGCGCGGCAGGGCATTCGGTTTCGGATTCGGTCCCGGCGAGTGGTGGTGGATGGGCGGCAAGGGGCGTCGGCGGCATCAGTGGTTCGAGGCGGGCGACATGAAGTACGTGATCCTCAAGGTGCTTCGAGACAAGCCGATGCACGGCTACGAGGTGATGAAAGCGCTGGAGGAGCAGACCCACGGCTGTTATCGCCCGTCTCCCGGATCGGTGTACCCCACGCTCCAGTGGCTGGAGGACGAGGGCTTGGTGAAGAGCGAAGAAGTGAACGGGAAGAAGGTGTACGCCATCACGGATCAGGGGCGGGCGTTCCTGGAGGAGCATCGCTCCACGGTGGACGACATCTTCGACCGCGTCGCCGAGACCATTGACCGGTTCATGGGCGAGCCCATGCCGGAGGTGAACCGGTCCGTAGGACGGGTGGTGGGAGCCGCGTATCGCACGGCCTGGCGTCTCGGCGCGGACGACGCGAAGAAGCGGAAGATCGTCGAGATCCTGGACCGCGCCGCCAACGACATCGCCGCGCTCACGCCCTGAATGATGCACTCCCACTGCGACGCTCCACGCGTGTGAGGATCTCGCTGGAGCGCTGCACGGTGCGGAGCTGGCGCCGAGGCGACGAGGCATCGCTGGTCCGGCACGCCAACAACCGTAACGTCTGGATCAACCTGCGCGACCGGTTTCCGCACCCGTACACGTCCGACGACGCGGCGCGCTGGATGGCCTGGGTGCTGGTGGAGCGCCCCGAGACCAACTTCGCGATCGTGGTAGGCGAGGAGGCGGTGGGAGGCGTCGGCTACGAGATTCAGCCGGACGTGCACCGGATGTCTGCGGAGATCGGCTTCTGGCTGGGCGAGGCGTACTGGGGGCGTGGGATCATGACGGAGGCGGTGCGCGCCGTGACGGAGCACGCCTTCCGGACGCACAGTCTGGTGCGCCTCTATGCCACGGTGTTCGAGTGGAATCCGGCCTCCATGCGGGTGCTGGAAAAGGCCGGGTACACGCGGGAAGCGCGACTCGGCCGGAGCGCGGTGAAGGACGGTAAGGTGATCGACCAAGTCCTGTACGCCATCACGCGGGAGTCGTAGCTTAGCGCGACCCTAACCCCCTCCCCAAGTGCCTCCGGACGACCGCGCTCGTCCCACCTTTGGCTCGTTCTTCGGCGCGTTGATGACGTTCATCGGCGTGGCCGTAGGCCTGGGCAATTTCTGGCGATTCCCCTACATGGCCGCCGCGTTTGGCGGCGGCGCGTTCTTGCTGGTGTACGTCGGGATCGTACTGGCGTTCGGCGTACCGGCGGCTGCGGCGGAGTTCACGCTGGGCCGGCTCACCCGTCGCGGGCCGTTGGGTGCATTTCGCGCGATCGGCATGCCCGGTGGCCGCGCCGCGGGTTGGATGGTGGTGATCACCATCTTCGTGGCCAGCTCGTACTATGCTGTGGTAGTTGGCTGGGTGCTTCGGTACGCGGGGAGCGCCGCCACGGGGGCCATCGAGCGTGCGACGCCGGATGCCCGGTTCCAATCGCTGCTGGGCGGGTTCTGGGCGCAATTCGGGGCGACGGGCGTGGTGCTGGGACTGGCCGCGCTGGCGCTGATCCTGGGGGTGCGGGCCGGCATCGAGCGTTGGAGCGCGATCGGCATGCCGGTGGTGTTCCTGCTGCTGATCGTCCTGATCGCGCGGGTGCTGACGCTGCCGGGTATCGGAGAGGGACTCCGCTTCTACTTGGTACCCGACTTCGGCAAGGTCAACGCGGGCGTGATCGCGGCGGCGTTGGGCCAGGTCTTCTTTTCGCTCAGCCTGGGCGGCACGTTCCACGTGACGTACGGCAGCTATCTCTCCCACACGACCGACCTGCCCCGCAGCGCGTGGGGCATGGCGATCGGCGACACGCTGGCCGCGGTGTTCGCCGGGTTGATCATCGTGCCGGCGGCGGTGACGTTCGGCCTGGATCTCGCCGCCGGCCCGCCGCTCACCTTCGTGACGGTGCCGCGCATCTTCGGACATATCGCGGGCGGGTCGGCCTTCGCCGCGCTGTTCTTCGGCCTTTTGTTCTTCGCCGCGTTTCTCTCCGCGGTGGCGGGCCTGGAGGTCGTGGTCACCATGCTGATGGACGAGTTCCAGCTTTCCCGATGGAAGGCCGTTCTGGGGCTCTGCGGGATCGAGTTGCTGCTCGCGATCCCGGCCATGCGGAGCGTGGACTGGATCTTGAAGAGCGACCTTTTCTGGGGCTCGACGATGCAGCCCGTAGGCAGCGCCTGCGCCTTGCTGGCGCTGGGGTGGGTGGTGGGGAAGGGTCGCGCGCTCGAGGAAGTACGTCGCGGAGCGCGGGGGGCAGGCTTTGGCCCGCTCTGGTTCTACTGGATCCGCTACGTGGTGCCCGTGGGGATCGCCGTGATCCTCGCGCTGGGGCTCAAGGACGTGTTCGCGACGTTTCTGGGCTAGGCGGGGCGACCGTTCAGGCGATGAGAGCGCCGGCGGGTCCCTTCGGTCGCTGCAGTGCTTGCACCGGACCCTGTCCCTCGGGCCATGCCAGCCGCACGGACGCGCCCGCCAGAGGCCGCTGCCGGGCAGGTTCTGGGCCTGGACCACTGCGCTGCTGAGCCCCAGCCGCGGGAGCGGCCGACGAACAGCGTGTAGAACGAGCCCACGCCGATGACGCCCAGCGTCTTCTTCCCGCGGGACAGGGGTCTCAAGATCACGCTCCCCATGAAAGCCGCCGAGTGGACGTTGAGGAACTCCAGCGGCTTGAGGAGCATCAGGTAGCCGATCATGCGGTCGCCCAAGGCCGTGGGCGCGACCCAGGTCAGGAGGAAGACACCCGCCAGCGCGAAGTCAGGTATGGACGAGAAGAGATCCTGGATCTCGATGCCGCGCTCGGCGGAGGGATGCGACGTCAGGCCGGTCATCGCCGGTCGCTGGGGCTATCAAAGAACACGGCCAGGTTCTGCTCGGGCACCGGCCTGGTGAACCGCGACACCACCACGAACAGCACCAGGCTCACGGCGATCCCCACCTCCACCGCGTCGATCCCGTGCGAGGCGAATCCGCGCTGGCCGGTGAACTCCCACACCAGGCAGGCGAGGAAGCCGCCGACCATGGCGGCGCCGGCGCCGGCGGCGGTGCCGCGCCGCCAGTTGAGCCCGATCACCACCGGCACGAAGAAGAAACTGGCGATGAACTTGGCCTGTTCCACCACGATGGTCTGCACGTCGCCGTACTTCTGGAGCGCGAAGTACACCGGGATGAGCGCGAGCAGGAAGATGCTCACACGGTTGACCAAGACCAGGTGTTTCTGGCTGGCCTGCGGCCGCAGCAGCTTGCCGTAGAGGTCGTGGGCCACGCCGGCGCCCACCACCAGCAGAATCGAGTTCACCGTGGACATGATGGCGGAGAGCATCGCGACCAGGAGCAGCGCGCCCACCAGGGGCGGCAGCACCTCGAAGGCCATGACCGAGCTGGCCAGGTCCTGGGAGCTCAGGGTGGGGAACAAGACCCGGGTCAGCATGCCGATGCCCAGCACGCTCACGCCGATCACCACCTGGAATCCGATGGCCACGTAGATGGCCCGCCGCACCGTGCGTTCGTCGCGCATGGAGTAGTAGCGGGTCATCTCGTACGGGGCCGCGGCGATGGAGAAGCCGAAGCTCACGCTGAACGCGACAATCTCCTTCCATCCATAGAACGTCGCCGTGAGACGCGGGTCGAGCGAATCGAGGAAGTGCTTGGCCGGCGCGAGGCCCCCGGCGTAATGCAGCAGTACCGGGACGGCGATCACCAGGGCGCTCACCATGATGAGCGTCTGGATAAACTCGATGTACGAGCTGCTGCGGACCCCGCCCAGCACGGTGTACACCGCCGTGCTCGCGACCAGGATGAGCATGGCGGTGAGCGGCCGCATCCCGAAGACGGTGAGTCCGATCTCGCCGCCGGCCTGGAACTGGGCGACCAAGTAGACCGTGTAGGAGATGACGATCAGCGCCCCCGCCAGGGCGCCAGCCGCCTTGCTGCCGAACCGCACGGCGATGTAGTCGGGGACGGTGAGCGCGCCGAAGCGCCGGAGCTTGGGCGCCACCCAGAAGGCGGAGACCAGCCACCCCGCCCATACTCCGAACCAGACGTACCACCAGGACACACCGGCGAGGTAGTGCCGCCCGACGGTGCCGACGAAGGTCCCCGCGCTGATCTGGGTGGCCGCGAGCACGGCTCCGCCCACGATCGGGCCGATGGACCGCCCCGCCGCGATGAAGTCCACTTCGTCGGCGGTGCGGAAGTAGCTCCAGATGGAAATGCCGAGGATGATGGCGAAGTAGATCCCAGCGACGACGAAGAAGGTGGCGGTCACGTTCGGCGCCGAGCCGCCAGCTGGGCCAGCATCCATGCGAGCGTTCCGCCGATCGCGATCAGCAGCACGCTCCACTGCGCCAGTTCGGGCACCGGGACGCCGCTCTCAGGCTGCACCAGCGCGACCAAGCTCGGGAGATGATCCGGTGCGGCGCGCCAGGCGCCGCCGGGGTCTCGTATGAAGCGGGGAACCACGAAACGCGCCACCCGTTCCGCGGCCAGGCCGTCCACCAGGATCGTGACGCGGCTCTGTCCTGCGGTCGTGGGTGCCTCGGGGACGAACAGCGGGATGCGTGAGAGATCTCCGCTGACCGTGTAACGCAGCTCCAGCGCGATGGCGCGGCCCCGTCCCGCGGCGGTGAGGCGAAACAGGCCGGGCAGAGTATCGAGTCGGAGCCAGGGGTCACGGAACTGGCGGTCGAACGCCGTCTGCTGGGACGCCACCCGCATGGCGTTCAATCGGATCGAGTCCCCGGCGTCCGTGACCCGGTATCGCGCGACCACGCGCGCCGTGCCGCCGGCGATGGCGATATGGATACGCGCGTCCTGCAAGGTGCCCTGCGGGACGGCGGCGACCAGGGCGAGGAGGACTCGCCCCGCGAGGAAGGTCACGCCGAGCGAGGAATCAGTCGCCAGGCCTCGTGCAGGCCGGTGGCCACCTGGTTGATCTGGCGCGTGAGGCCGGCCTGGAGGAAGCGTCGCTGGTCGGGCGAGGCCGCCTGGAGACGGGCGGCGGCGGCCAGGCGCGGGACGGGGCCCAGCGGGAGCGCCGGGTCGTGATCGAACCGCTCGCCAGCCGCGTAGTTGATGGGCACCAGGATCCGGGCCAGCTCCTTCAGAATATCGTTCGCGCGCTCGGCGGCCGCGCCGCGGGGGGGTCGCGCGAGGCCGGCATAGAACGCCCGAAGGGCGGCCTTCAGCTGCTTGAGTTCCCGGTCCACGGCTGAGAAGTCCACCAGGCCCGCGGCCTGCTTCCGGTATCCATCCACCGCGCCGGCGATCTCCTTCACGGTGGCGCGGTAGTCCAGCGGCAGGATGGTCGCGTTGAGAACTCGGGCAATGGCGGTGACGTACACCCGGAGATCCCGCTCCAGGCTGTCGCGGTCGGCCACGTCCAGCGTGTCGTCCTCCGTGTGCCAGGCGATATTCCCGCCGCAGCCGCCCACCGGATAGAAGCCTCGGGCGTCCCGCTCGGTCTTGGGGATGTTGGAGAGCAGCATGAAGAACGAGGTGAGCCCGATCTGGTTGAAGGAGTAGTCTCCGGCCCGGATGGGGCGCAGACGCTGCGGCGTTACCCCAGTCGCGTCTTGGATGGCTCTGCGACAAAGCTCGTCGGCCTCCGCCATCCACATGACTTCCTCGTAGACGGTGGCGTCGCGGCAGCCGGGCGAGTCAATGTTGAGCGCCGCGACACAGCGCTGGCGGAGCTCCATGGCGAACCGGTCGGCGAACCAGGTGGAGCCCGCGTAGCGTCCCATGGAGTGGCCGGGCCACCAGGCCACCCAGAGCGAGCGGCGCAGGTTGCGTTTGTGCGCGTGGAAGATGCGGGCCAGCTCCAACAGGGTAGCGTCGCCCACGGCGTTGTCGCCGATCCCGACGTCCCAGCTGTCGTAGTGGCCGTGCGCCAGGAGGAAATCGTCGGAGGCGCCCGCGATCCTGGCCACGGGGACTTTGCAGCGATACCAGCCTTCTTCCAGCGCGGTGCGGATGGTGACCCGGGCGAGGCCGGACTGCATGGCGCCCAGGAGCCGGTCTCCGTCCGGACGACTGATCGCGAGCACCGGGGTCTGAGGCTTAAGCTCGATGGTGCGGTCGGTCGGCATGCCCCAGATGGGGGTGCAGATGCCCCAATGCACCCGCCTGCCGGGGTTCACGTACACCTGCCCCGCCGCGCCGGCGCGCTCGAAGCGCTGCACCGCGAGTGGCATGGCGTAGCCCTCCGAGACGACGATCTTGCCCCGGACGTCGGTACCGGTCGCGCGGTGGTCCTCGAACAGATCGGCCACGTCCTTCATCGCGGCGGCTGGCACGTGGACCACCGGCGCGGTGAGGCCGGCCGGCCCGGTGGACGCGGCGAACGACGGCGGCTTGCCCTCCAGCGTCGTACCCCCTGGGCCCGCGAGCTCGACCGACGCGCTCCGAGGGAGCGACAGGAACAGGGTGGGCTCGTGCACTTCGTGCGGGATCTTGAGGCGCGCCAGCTGCGCGGCGATGTAATCCGCGGCGGCGAACTCGTCGGCGCTGCCCGACTCCCGTACCAGGGTGGCGAAGCGTTGGATCAGGGCCCAGCCCAGGTCCGCCGCGACATCGGCGAGGACCTCCGCTTCCACACCAGGCCGGCGTTTCGTGATGCTCGTCGTCACGACGCCTCCTCCGCGCCGGCTAGCGGTCCGCGGGGGGACGGGGGCAGGGGTGGGAATAGTGGATGTGGATCAGCTTCCACTCCCCGTCGCGCCGCGCCCAGCCCATCGTCTCGTTTCCCCGCGCGTCGATCGGCCGTCCGTTCATCGTGGCCTGGATGGCGTACTGGCGGGTGACCAGCGCGATGTCCCCCGCAGTCCACACCCGCATGTCGGTGAATTCGGCCTTGGCGTCCAGGAACGCCTGGACTTCCGGCGCGAGGTGGTGCTCCCACACGTCGTCGAGCCCGATGTTCCGTACGCTGTGCTCGAACAACACGATGTCAGGTGCCAGCAGACCCTTGAGGGTCGCGAGGTCCTTCGCCACGAAGGCCCGGTTATAGCGATCGACCGCGGCACGCACCTCGTGCTCGGTCGAGGCCTGCTGGGCGGCGAGCGGAGCCGCGCACCACAGCGCGGCCAGCGTCGTGGGGATCCAACAACATGTGGGCATGGGTCGTCCTTGGTGGGTGCGCAGGATGCTCGTTTGACTCAGACTGTCCGATCGGATCGAGGGTCAAGTATGAAGCCGCGGCGGCGGATGTCCAGACTCCTTGCGGCTGGCACTTCCTCAGGCTGGGCGCCATTGGTGGCGACTGAGGCGGACTCGCCCTCGCCAATCGAACTCCACGCCCTCGGCTTCGAGCAGGAGCCGCTGGTGGAGTTCTTCGCCGAACTGGGAGCGCCGGCTGATCTCGCCCCGAGCGTTGATCACGCGGTGCCAGGGGACGGCGGTGCCGGTTGGAAGGGCGTGCATCGCATAGCCAACCTGCCGCGCGTGTCCCTTGAGGCCGGCGAGTGCGGCGACCTGGCCATAGGTCGCGACCCGGCCGCGGGGAATGCGCCGGACCACGGCGTAGATGCGAGCGTAACTCGGGCTCAACGGCATGCGCCTGGTCGCCCGACTTCCCGGCCCGGGGCGGGGATCGTATTGTAGGTGGTACACTCTGCTTGGGGATGAGGATGCCCGTGCGAACGATGTGGTGGGCGCTGCTGGTTGCGGGCGTGGCTTGCTCCCTCTCGGGACGGGCCCAGTCGCAGGTGAACGCACTGACCGATGCCGAGCGCGCCGCCGGCTGGCGGCTGTTGTTCGACGGGAAAAGTACCGACGGTTGGCGCGGCTACCACATGGACTCCATGCCGTCCGGCTGGCAGGCGGTGGACGGGGCGCTGACCCGGGTCGGCGAGGGCCGTGACATGATCACGCGGGACCAGTTTGCCGACTTCGAGCTCACGCTGGAATGGAAGGTCGCGCCCGGCGGCAACAGCGGCGTCATGTACCGCGTCACGGAACAGTACGACTACTCCTACAAGAGCGGCCCCGAGATGCAGGTCCTGGACGACGCGGCCCATCGCGACGGGCTGTCCCGGCTCACCGCGGCGGGCTCCAACTATGCGCTTCATGCCGCCCCCGCCGGAGTGGTGAAGCCGGCGGGCGAGTGGAACTTGGCGCGGATCGTGGCGAGCGGGAACCACGTCGAGCACTGGCTCAACGGGCAGAAGGTGGTGGAGTACGAGTTGTTGAGTCCGGAGTGGGAAGCGCTCGTCAAGGCCAGCAAGTTCGTCGAGTGGCCCGACTACGGCCGGGCGAAGCAGGGCCACATCGCCCTGCAAGACCACGGCGATTGGGTGGCGTACCGCAACGTCAAGATTCGCGTGCTGCCCTAGAGGGCAACGGCACGACGGCAGAAACGGCAGCAAGCCGCAGTCTACCGCTCCGCGATCATCTGGATCTCGACCAGGAAGTTGGCGCCCATCAGCGGGGTGCCAACCACCGTCGGCTGCGGCCCGCCGGCCGGCAGGACTTCGTCGAGCACCCGCTTCACGGCGTCCCACTGCCTCATGTCGGTGACGTAGATCCACAGGTCAACCAGGTGCGAGAAGTCCATCCCCGCCGCCCGGAGCGTGCCCAGGAGATTGTCGAGCGTCGTGCGGGTTTGCGTGGCGACGTCGGGGCCGCTGCCCAGCATCCCCGACAGATAGAGGCGATTCCCCGTGCTGACGGCGGGCGAGAGCGGGGCCCGCGAGCGCTGCTGGCCTTCCGCCATCACGACTTTCCGGCTGGATGATGGCTCGGCGACGCACTGAAGCTCCACGTCGAAGCCCGGGTTCATCAGGCCCGCCCGCACCGTGGCACGCGCCGGGGGATCCTCTGGCGGGACGAACTCGGCGTAGGCCTGGTTCATGGCGCCGAACCGCCTGGCGTCGTCCAAGAAGACTCGGCAGGTGGTGATGTCCTTGAAGTCCATTCCGGCGGCCTTGAGCACCAGACCCATGTTCCCGAAGATGCGGCGGGTTTGCGTCGGGACGTCGCCCAGCACGGGCTCGTAGCTGTCCGGGTCTCTGCTGGTCATGCCGGACAGAAACAGCGTGTTCCCGACCTTGATCCCCCAGGAATACGGCAACGCTGGGGATGCCATCCCCGCCGGCGCGATTACCTGCTTCCTCCCCTGCGTGGCCACGGCCGAGATCTGGATCAGCGCGTCCGGGTCGGGGAGATCGGCTTCCGCGGTCGCCCGCGTGGGCGGATCGCTAGGGAAGAAGCTGCGGTACACCGTGTTCATGTCCTGGAAGTGGCGCGCGTCCTTGAGAAAGACGTTGACCACGACCACGTGCTGCAGGTCCAGCCCGCGTTGGCGCAACGCCTCGCGCAGCTGCTCCAGCGCCTGGGTCGTCTGATCGGCGATGGTGGTGAGCGCCCGCCCACCGGCAGTAGCGCCGGTGACGTTTGACACATACTCAAACTCGCGCTCCTGAGCGCCGAGTCCGGCTGCGAACCACGCCATGGAGCTCACTGTGGCCGCGCACGTCCGTGCCACGTGTCGAAGAGTCATGGGATCCTCCAGAGGGACGCGGAAGATAGGCTCTGCCCTGGGCTGGGGCGAGTCCCGGAGGGCCGGATACGGTGCCGGGAGGTTCGGTCGCTTCCTGGGCTACGCAGCTCCCGGCGCAGGCCGCTTGTCCGCGGCGGCCACCGGTGCCTGTTCCAGCCGGTCGTAGAACAGCATCGCGAAGCCCACCATGACCAGGGCTGCAAACGCGGCCGGGATGAACCAGAACTGTCGCCACTGTATCAGCGTCAGGGCAGTGGCTTCGCCCAGGAAGCGGTTGAAGACGTTGCCGGCCACTTGGGCGCCGATCAGCATCCCGACGCCGTAGGTGACCAACACCAGCATGCCCTGCGCCTGTCCCCGGATTTGCGGCGTGGACTTCTTGTCCACGTAGATCTGGCCGGTGACGAAGAAGAAGTCGTAGCAGATGCCGTGCAGCAGGATGCCCAGGACGATCATCCACACGATTGTGTCCGGCGCCCCCAGCGCAAACAGCACATATCGCAGCGACCAGGCGCCCATGCCGACCAGCAACATCCACTTGACGCCGAAGCGGGCGAAGAACATCGGCATCAGCAACATGAAGACCACCTCGGACATCTGGCCTAGGGTCTGGGTGCCTGCGATGTTCCGAAAACCCGTCCCCTCCAGGAAGAGTTGCGTGAAGTTGTAGTAGGCCGCCAGAGGAATGCAGGTGAGCAGCGAGCTGATGATGAACACATAGAACGGCTTGCTGCCCAGCTGCTGGAGTGCGTCCAGTCCCACGATGCTGCGGATCGAAACTCGCTGGCCGGCGGCCGGCGGAGGCGTATGCGGCAGCGAGAAGCTATAGAGGCCAAGCAACAGGCTCGCGACGCCCGCCGTGTAGATCGGCATGGGGGTCTGCTCAGGCAGGCGGCCGGCGGTTGCCAGGGCCCTCAGCGCGAAGCTGATGAAGAGCCCGGCCACAATCCAGCCGATCGTGCCGAACACCCGGATCAGCGGAAATTGCTTCTCCTGACTCTGGATATTGTGAAAGGCCAGCGAGTTGGCCAGCCCCAGCGTGGGCATGTAGCAGAGGTTGTACAGCAAGAGCAACAGGATGAACACCACGGGTGCCCCGCTCATCTGGGGCACGAACAGCATGACCAGGCCGCCCAGCAGGTGCAGCACGCCCAGCACCTTCTCGGTTGAGAAGTAGCGGTCGGCGATCAGCCCCAGGAAAAAGGGTGCGGCGATCGCCGCAATAGGGTTGACGGTGTAGGGCCAATGGGTCAGGTTGCCCATGCCTTCGGCCGTCATGTAGACGGCAATGGACGTGTACCATGCCCCCCAGACGAAGAACTGGAGGAACATCATCACGCTGAGTCGGGCGCCGAGGAAGGGTTTCATGGACGGCTTGGCTAAGGACGACACAAGCTTCAGCACGTAGGCCGGCTCGTCAAGGTCAGACTACGTAGCGGTTTCAACAGGAGGCTAAGGACCATGGCTCGCAAACACATCAATCGCCGAACCTTTGTAGGGGAGGTCACCACTGCTGCCGCAGGGTTCACCATCCTGCCGCGCCACGTGCTGGGGCGCGGCTACCGTGCGCCGAGCGACACGCTCAACGTGGCCTGCGTAGGCGTGGGCGGGATGGGATGGAGCGACGTCCGCGGCATGGCGGTCGAGAACATCTACGCGTTGTGTGACGTGGACGACCGCCGCGCCGAGGAAGCGTTCCTGGCCTACCCCAAGGCGAAACGGTACCGGGACTTTCGCCGGATGCTGGAGCAGGATGGCAGCAACATCGACGCCGTGACGGTCACGACGCCCGACCACACGCACACCGTCATCGCCATGGCGGCGCTGAAGCTCAAGAAACCGGTGTACGTGCAGAAGCCGCTCACCCGCACCCTGCACGAGGTCCGCACGCTCACCGAGGCGGCGCGGAACGCGGGCGTCGCGACGCAGATGGGAAACCAGGGACACGCGCGCGAGGGCACCAAGCAGATCCGCGAGTGGGTCGAGGCGGGTGCCATCGGCACGGTGCGCGAGGTGCACTTCTGGACCAACCGGCCGATCTGGGGGCAGGGCATCGAGCGGCCGCTCGAGGACTATCACGTTCCCCCCTGGCTCGACTGGGACCTGTGGCTTGGGCCCGCACCCGAGAGGGCGTACCATCCCTCCTACGCGCCCTTCAGCTGGCGCGGGTGGTGGGATTTCGGCACCGGGGCGCTGGGGGACATGGCGTGCCACATCATGGACGCCGCGTTCTGGACGCTCCAGCTCAAGTATCCCACGCGGATCGAGGTGGAGCACACGCCGCTGTACCGCGAGAGCGCTCCCAAAGGAGCGCGGATCACGTATCACTTTCCTGCTCGAGGCAGCCGCGGCCCGGTGACGGTGGTCTGGCGCGACGGCAGCCTCTACCCGCCGCGACCACCCGAGGTGGGCGACGGCGCCAAGTGGCCGCCCGACAACGGCGGCGGGCAGCTGTGGATCGGAAGCGACGGCAAGCTGGTGGCCGGAACCTACGGCGATGACCCGATGCTGCTCGATCCGAAGCGGCAGCAAGAGATCACGGCCAACCCGCCGCCCAAGAAGTACCCGCGGACCGAGGGGGTCTACGCCGAGTTCATTGCGGCGGCCAAGGGCGGGCCGGCGGCCGGCTCCAATTTCGTGGAGCACGCGGGGCCGCTGACGGAAATGGTCCTGCTGGGGAACCTGGCGGTGCGGATGGGGCGGACTCTCGAGCTGAATCCGGAGACAGGCGCCGTCACCAACGTGCAGGTGCCGACCCAGTACATCACGCCGACCTACCGGGCAGGGTGGATGCTCTGAGGGGCGGGTCGATTTGCGTAAGGGGTGAGGGGTGAGGGGACACCTCACCCCTCACGCCGTTTGCGCTTCCCCCTTACCGTCCTTACGGTCGCACCTGGACCAGCCGTTGCAGCAACTCGACGGCCAGCGTCTCGGAGATGACGCCTTTCAGCGTGACATCGACCCCGCCGATGCGCACGTGCCCGACGACCGTGTCGCCCGGCAATCCGGTGACGCCGATTTCCCCCTCGACGGTCGTGTCGGCCGGGAACTCCTCGAGCATGATGCGCTGGCCGGAGCCGAGCACTTGCGCGATCCGGAATCCTGGCCGGGTCTCGCGCAAGATCTCCTCGACGCTTTCGATGGCTAGTCCCAGCACGACGTACACCGTTCCGCTCAGCACCACGCCCGGTGGCAGGGTGGGTGGGGGCAGCGGTGGGAGGGCTGGCTGCGGCGCGGCCGCCGATGGTGCGGGTTCCGCCGCCGCTACCGGCTCGGCCGTGGCGGTGTCGCGAGCCATGAGGGTGTCCGGGGCCGGCTCAACCGGGCGCCAGGGCTCTGGTTGAACCTCCACCGGCTCGGGCTGCCGTTGCGGAAGCCAGCTGGGAACGCGATCCGGGGGTATCACCCGGAGCCAGAGCAGCGCGCCCACGCCGCCCACGATCACGACGACCCCGACCATGGGCCAGAGCCGCCGCGGTCCGCGGGGTGACGGCCGTGGCGTCGCGACCGAGACTCGCGAAAGCCTTGGCTGGGAGCGTGACACGCGCGAGGGGCGGCCGGTGACCGGTTCCTCCGGTCGTGGCTCCGCCGCCGGCGTGGGCGCGAAGGAGGGCTCCAACACCAGCTCGCTCGACACCCGCATGGGCGGCGCCGGGGGCGGCGCTGGAGGCGGAAGCGGGGGCGGAGGCGGTGCTGGAGGCGAGGGTGCGACGGCCTCGATCTGCAGCGGTTCTACGAAACCCGGGGCTGGCAGCGGCGGCGCGACCGGTGGCGAAACCGCCGGCGGAGGAGTGGCCGGCACGTGCGGCAACACGGGCGCCTGCAGGTCCTCCGGTTTGGGGAACAGCGATTCCGGAGTGACCTCCGGTCGTGGTTCCGGAGGGCGCTGCCGCAACAGGTTCGGCTCCGACTCCGCGTCGAGGGCTCCCACCGGCACGGTGAAGCGCTTCTTGGGCGCCTGCAGGTCTGGTTTGGGGGACGGCGGTTCCGCCACGACCTCCGGTCGCGGTTCCGGAGGCCGCTGTTGAAGCAGGTTTGGCTCTGGCTCCGCGTCGAGGGCACCCACGGGGACGGTGATGCGCTTCTTGGGCGTCGGAGGCTCGGGGGGCGGTGGCGGCTCCCGGGGCTCCTCTCTGGGAGGGGGCGCCGGCCGCGGGGGACGGGCGGGCCGCTTGGGCACGCGTTCCGCCGCCACGTCGATCGCCTTGGAGAGGACCCGTTTTACCTCGTCCTCGGCGCGCCCGGCGAGAATCTCCAATCCCTGGCGCGTCTTGTCGAGCTTGGCGCGCTGCGCGTAGTCCATCAGGACGCTGCGGGCGCCATCGGTGTAGCCTGCCTCGAGCAGTCGCCGCGCCAGTCGGAGATACGCTCCCACGGCCTGCGGGTCCGCACGCACGATCTTCACGCACAGTGACATGACCGGCTGGGCCGCTCCCTGAGTGGCGTACTCACCGGCGGCGCGCTCATACATGTCCACCGCGCCGTCCACGTCGCCGGCCTTGACCTGGAGGTCGCCGATCTTGATGAGGAGGGGAAGCTCCTGCCGGATTCCGCCGATCGCATCCAGCTCGGACAGGATCTGCTGGTAGACGGCGAGGGCTTCGCCCACGCTCCCTTCCTGCTCGAGCGTGCGAGCCTGCTGTTTCAGGGTGGCTATATCCACGCGCGACGTCCCAGCTAGGGCGGTTTCCGAGACGGTTCCCGACGTGAAACCTATGGTGGGGGGCGGTGGGTGCAACCCAGGTGCTCCGCGTTGATCCCCGGTTGACACCACAGTCGTACCCTGGGCACGATGGCCTGCCGCTCCCTCTTGCCCGGGGGTATAATGTGGAAGGTATGCCCGCAACGAAGGTCATCTGGCGAGACGTCCTCGAGATGCCGGAGGACGGCAACCGCTACGAGGCGATCGGCGGGGAGTTGTACGTGAGCCCGCCGCCCAAGCACCGCCACCAGTGGGTTGCGGCAAACGTGTTCGCCGCGATCCACGACATCTTGGTGCGTCCGGGCTATGGCCGGCTCTACTTTGCCCCGATCGGTGTCGAATTCCCCGAGACCGAGGAGGGGGTCCAGCCCGACCTCCTGTTCGTCTCCACCGAACGCCTGGGCCTGGTCACCGAAGACGGGATTCGCGGGGCCCCCGACCTAGTGATCGAGATCCTCTCGCCGAGCACGGCGCGCCGAGACCGCACCGTCAAGCGCCACCTCTACCAGCGCCAAGGCGTACCGGAGTACTGGATCGTGGACTTGGACTCGAAGCAGGTCGAGGTGTGGCGGTTCACGGCTGGCACGGAAGAGCCCGAGCGGTACGCGGATGTCCTTCCAGTGCGGCTCGGCGACCGACTGATCGGCGAGATCCCGCTCTCCACGATCTTCGACTGGCCCCGCTGAGGGGAGACCGTGAGCCCGGCTCGGGCTGACACTGATTTCGTGAAGGCGCTCGCAGGCTCAATGGGGCCCGGTGTTCTCGTACTTGGCGAGCAGCGCCTGGAAACGAGGATCGTTCTGGAGTGGATCCTAGAGCGGGTCTGTCCGGAGCAGCGGGGCCGATATGGGCGACGGATGGATCAGGAGCCATTCCAGTTGTTCTAGCGCCTGATCGTGCTCCCCAACCGTGACGTACGCCTCGGCCAAGTCCCTGATGGCCATGGCTTCCGCAAACTTGTCCCCCGCGTGCTTCTCCCGCTTGAGTGCCTCGAGGGCCATCCTGAGCGCCTCGTCTTTCCGGTCCAGCTTCCCTTACCCCGGCGCCGACGGATACAGCGGGGCCGGCGGAGAGAAGCCAACGGTTTCTATCCGCGCGGTGCGTGAGTCGTAGTAGGGTCGCGCCTGGTCATGGCGGCCAGCCCGCTCGTGAAGCAAGGCGATCGCGCCGTGCCGCTGCCAGTCTCTCTCCCTTTGGCTCGGCACCAGCGGAATCATGCCGAGGACGTTCGGCTCTACCTGCTGCGGGGATCAACCCAGATTCCGATCGGGAGTGTGGGCAGCTTCGGCGCCAGGCGGTTCGTGATTCCGCCGTCTCAGGTTGGATCCAGTGGCGTACTGCAATTGGTTGCTCAGACGCTGGGTTCCCGGACCATCGCGGCGCCGGAAGCGCTCGACATCGAACCGGGCGCCGAGGTCGAGTTTCGAATCGAGAGTAACCTCAAATACTCTCGGCTCGTGCCGCGGGTGTACCGGCCGCAGTGAATCCCGCAGCGGCGTGGTGGCGCGTCACCGCTCGGTGAGGTGCTCGCGGTCTGAGCCGCGAGCCGGGGCTGCCTTCCTCGACCCTGGCCATCACGCCGCCGCGTTTTTTCGTTCGCCCTGCCCTAAAAGCCAGGCATCTTCTCGTCGGCCGTCGGCCCGTAGATGGACGGTATCGGTACGTCCAGCAGGCGCAGATACACGGTCAGCTGGCCCCGGTGATGGATGAGATGGCTGATGTTCGTCCGGACGACGGCGGCGCGCGGCAGCGTGAACAGCACCTGGTCCCCGTGCTTGAGCGACCAGGGCACCGAGTAATCGGCGTCCTTGCTCGCCGCGATTGCCTGCCGGGCTTCCTTTACGTTCTTGTCGAAGGCGCTGAGCAGCGTCTCGGTTTTCTCGTAGGTATAGCCAGGGAAACTGCCGAGGTTCAGCGACGTCTCACGCAGCGCGTTGGTGATCCAGCCCGGCATTCCCGCCACCAGCTGCGCCAGGTGGCCCAGCGGAAACGACTTCTCGTGCGGCTTCCATTTCCCCTTGTCACTCGGGACCCGCTCGAGCAACCGGCGGGTCGTGGCCATCTCTTGGTCGAACTCTGGGAGCAGCGTCTCGGAGATGCTCATGGGGTCCTCGATCGGCATGAATGGGCAGACCGCCAGCTACGGCCTCCAGGTTCCTCGTGCCACGGCCGGCACAAACTCCGCTAGCCCGGGAGGCGGGAAGTCCAGCGTTCTCCCCTGCTCCGCGCTCATGTACGCGGTCATCAGCAGCTTTACCACCTCGACCCCGTCGTCCCACGTGAGTAGCGGCTCCTCACCGGTGAGGAAGCAGCGCGTGAAGTGGCGGTCCTCGGCCTCATAACCGTAGGCGGCCGGCTCGTCCGGCACGACCGGCATCAAGCCCATCTCCGCGTTCTGCTTTTCCACCAGGTCTTCGCCCGCCTTGCCCCTCACCTCACGGGAGAAGAACAGCTTGAGGCTGCTGTCCAGCGTGTTCCACGCCATCGAGTATTCCGGACCCAGCAGCTCTGCGGAGAGCCGCAAACCGGCACCGACGTAGCTCCACGAGGTCGTGGCCTCGCCTAGCACCCGACGGCCCTCCTGGGTTTCGAATTCGATCATGGTGCTGGCGAAGTCCTCGGAAGGATGCTCCGCGTAGTCCACCGCGTCGCCCATGTCCTGCTTCAGGCGCCTGACGTACTCGGGCAAGGTCCATTTGAGGCTCGCGATATGGCCGGCGACCCGCACCGGCTTGAGCGTCGAGCGCCCCTTCCCCGGCTCGGTCAACAGGAAGCGCACCAACTCGGCCGAGTGGCACATCATGTCGTTCAACACTCCGCCGCCCTGGAGACTGCCCTGCCAGAACCAGGGCATGTGCGGCCCGCTGTGTTCTTCCGCCGCGCGCGCGAGGTACGGCCGGCCGGTGAGGGAAGCGCCGCGGGCCCAGATGATCGCCTTGCCCCGGGTCACGTGCGGTGCGAACAGCTGGTTCTCGAGATAGCCGTGCGGCACTTCCACGCTCTTGATGAGCTTGGTGATGTGTTCGGCCTCTTTCACGGTGCGGGCCAAGGGCTTCTCGCAGGCGATCCCCTTGAGCTCGCCTTTGCCGGCTTTCAGCGTGTCCACGATCTCGTGCACGTTCTCGTCGCGCGCCTGGTTGGGGCCGGTGATCCAGATCGCGTCAATGGCAGGGTCGGCCACCATCTCGCCGATCGAGCGGTACGGCTTGGCGTCGCCCACGTGGAGCCTCCGGGCGAGCGCGCACGCTTCCTCCGCGTGGCTGCGCGTGGGACTCCAGACGCCCAGCACGTCGGCGTCGCGCACGCCGGTCCAGGCCTGAATGTGAAACCGCGCGTTGAACCCGCTGCCCACGAATCCCACGCCCAGCCGCCGACCTTGGCCCCCGCTCCGCGGTGCGCGCTCGGGCTCGGCCGCGCGCGCCCGCACTCGTCCAGACTTAGTCGCCATAGCCCACACCCAGGTTGCGTAGCTGTTCCTCCGGACAGCCCTTCCATTCCGGTACCACGGTGTTGCCCATGTAGCCCAGCTCATCCACACCCATCTTGCTGGACCAAAAACCGGTGGCCGTGAGGTCGCGGAAGCTGTTGAAGAACGCGACCCCGTGACTCAGGTCAGGGCGCGCGCGGGCCGGCCACGCGATGTCGTCCAGCACGGCACGGCGCTGCCTGTCGTCGCAATCCACGAAGTTCCTGCCGAACCGCTCGCGGCATTCGGTGTCCAGCCAGGCCAGCCCGCCCCGCATGGCGGTCTGACGGCTGACCTGATCTGCCACGATGAAGTCCATGAACTCCGGCACGCCGGCGTCGGTGGCGCTGCCGGAGCGCGCGTCCCGGGGGATGATCAGGTCCACCAGGATGTGCACCGTCTGGTACTCGTGGGCGGTGAAGAACTTGGGCTGGTAGGTCTGGCCGCGGCGACGCAGCTCGGCGACGACGCGGGCCGCGCGCTGAACGTCGGGGATAGTCCAATCCAGTGTGGCCACTGGGGCGACGCTCAGGAGCCTTACTATATCTCGACGATGCATGATCTTCTCCTGCGTTATCCGTTATCCGTTGTCCGTTATCCGTGCGCCGGTAGTGGGCAGAACCGCCACGGACAACGGAAAACGGACAACGGACAACGCCTCACAGTGCCCCCGCCTTTCTCTGCTCCACGATGTAATCGGCCGTTCTCCATGCCAGGGCCAGGATCGTCCACGTGGGGTTCTTGTCGGCCTGCGAAACGAAGGGCCCGCCGTCCGCGACGAACAGGTTCTTCACGTCGTGCGCCTGGCAGTGGCGGTTGAGCGCCGAAGTGGAAGGGGTGTTCCCCATGCGGATTGTCCCCAGCTCGTGGATAATCTGCCCGCCATTCGAGATGCCGTAACCGCGTTCCGCCGGCGGCATGGGCGACAGGGGCGTGCCGCCCATCTCCGTGATCAGCGCCCGGAACGTCTCCTGCATGTGCTTCACTTGCTTGTGCTCATGATCGGTCCACTTCCAGTGGAAGCGCAGGACCGGGATGCCCCACCGGTCCACCACGTCGAGGTCAATCTCGCAGTAGCAATGCTCGTTGGGTACCTGCTCGCCGCGACCGGCGAAGCCCACCACCGAGCCGTAGTAGCGGCGGTAGTCGTCCTTGAGCTGCTGGCCGTAGCCGCCGCCGGGGGGAAACCGGTGGATCCCGCCCAGCACGCCGAACCCCGGCATGCCGCGCCCGCCCCAGATTTCGATGTGATACCCCCGTGGGAAATCGAGCTTGGCGTTGTCGAGCCACCACGGCATGTAGAGGTGCGCGCCGCCCACGCCGTCTTCGTTGTGGTGCACGCCGTCCATCAGCGCGGGGACGAACCCGGAAACATCGGTGCCGGTGGTATCGGTGAGATACTTACCAACCACGCCGCTCGAATTGGCGAGTCCGTGCGGGAAGCGTGAGGAGCGCGAGTTGAGCAAGATGCGCGCCGACTCGCAGGCGCTGGCGGCCAGCACCACAATGTGCGCGCGGATCCGCTCCTCTCGCAGCGTGGCCTTGTCGATGTACACCACGCCCTCGGCGAGGCCGGCGGCATTGGTGGTGACTTCGCGCACCATCGCGCCCGTCTTGAGCGTGAGCTTTCCGGTCGCCAGCGCGGGGAGGATCAGCACGTTGGGCGATGTAAAGTTCGCGTTAATGGCGCACCCGCGGGAGCACTGGCCGCAGTAGTGGCAGGCGGCGCGGTCCCCGAGGGGCCGCGTGAGGATCGATAGTCGCGAGGGGATGCATGTGACGTCCAGCCGATCCGCCGCCTTCTTGATCAGAAGCTCCCAGCAGCGCGGCCGGGGCGGCGGCTGGAACACGCCGTCGGGGTGATTGGGCAGCCCCTCGCGACTGCCGAAGATCCCGATGAGCCGGTCCACCCGGTCGTAGTACGGTGCCAGGTCGTCGTAGCTGATGGGCCAGTTGTCGCCCAGACCGTCAATGCTCTTGCGCCGGAAGTCGTCTGGCCCAAAGCGGAGCGAGATGCGGCCCCAGTGGTTGGTCCGGCCGCCCAGCATGCGGGAGCGGAACCAATCGAACCGCTCTCCGGGCGCCGTGGTGTAGGGCTCGCCCTCGAGCGTCCAGCCGCCCAGGTTGGCGCCGAACTCGCCGAACTGGCGCTCCTGCGTGGACGCGCCGCGCCGCGGCGATTCGTAGGGCCACGTGAACATGGCCGAGTCTTTGGCGTTGTCCCACATGGGACCGGCCTCGAGCATGATCACGTCGGCGCCGGCCCGGGTGAGCACGTGGGCCGCCATCCCCCCGCCGGCCCCCGAGCCCACGATGCACACGTCGTAGATCCTGTCCTGGGGTCGTTTCACGGCTTCACGTCCAATCCTCGTTTGATGAAATCGATCACTGGGACCCAATCGGCGCCGCTGGAGAGATACGCCGCGTGGCCGCCGCGGTCGAGACGCAGCAGTCGTTTCGCCACCGGCGCCGCCTCCAGCAGCCGCTCGGCGTCGTCAATGGGAAAGACCTGGTCCTGGGTGCTGTGCACGATCAGCAGCGCCTTGGTGACGCGACTCACCGCCTCAACGTTGTCATACAGGTTGGGAACGAGAAAGCTCATGAGCCGAGGCACCCGGCCGGCACGCACCGCCAGGTCACGGGCCGACGTGAACGCGCCCACCAACACCACCCCGTCCGCACCGGTCTGGAGGTCCACGATGGCGTCCAGGAGCACGGCCGCGCCGAGCGACGTGCCGAGGAGCACGCGGCGGCCGGCGGGCCGGGCGCTGTCGGCGAAGGCAGCGAACGCCGCCAGGGCGTCCTGCCGGAGCGCTGCGGGGGTGGGCTCCCCGGCGCTGGCGCCGAAGCCGCTGTAGTCGAAGGCCAAGGACGAGATGCCGGCGCGATACAGCACCTGCTGGATGCCCGCCTGGTCCGACAAGGTGGAACGATTGGCGTGAAACAGCAGCACGGCAGGCCTGGCGCTGTCGAGCGCGGGGGAGCGGACCCACCAGGCCTGGATTCCGTGATCCCCGCTCCGAAGCGTGAGATCGGCGTAGGGAACCCCGAGGCTCCTGGGGGTGGTGGTATCGGCGCGGGCGGGCACGATCAGCTCGCCCGCGGCGCGCTTCCCGATGTACCAGCGCAGTGGGACGATGGCGACGCCCAGCACCACCAGCGCGATCACCACGACCAGCGGCCAACGAGGAAGAAGGTCGAGGGGGCCGTCGCCGCGTGGCTCAGGCATCAGAACTCGAGTTGCCGCAGATAATCGAAGCTCCTGCGAATGGAGTCGAACGGCGACTCGGGGTTGTCGTGCTCCACGAAGCAATGCCGGATGCCGGCCTGCTCCCGCCGGGCGAAGATGCGTTTGAAGTCCATGACGCCGGCGCCGACGTCCACCATCCCCTGTTGCGGCGTGGCGTCCATGTCCTTCACGTGCACCATGGAGAAACGGCCCGGGTACCGCGCGAAATAGGCCAGCGGGTCGCCGCCCCCGCGCGCGATCCAGTACAGATCCAGTTCGAACCACACGAGCCGGGGATCAGTTTCCTCCAACAGGACGTCGTAGGGGATTCGCCCCGACAACGGTGCGAACTCGCCCGCGTGATTGTGGAAGCCGAGCCGGATGCCGGCTCCTCGCGCCTCCTCGGCGGCCCGGTTGAAGAGGTCGGCCACGGCCCGGTAGCCGTCGAGCGTCCTGCTGTCTTCCGTGGGGAGGGATGGCACCACGAGGTAGCGGTGTCCGACCACACGCGCGTCGTCCAGGGTCTGGGGCCAGCGGGTGCGCAGATTCTCGAGCGGGATGTGCGCCGCCGGCGCATCCAGGCCCGCGGCGTCCAGCGCGGCACGCACCGCTTTCGCGTCGCGATTGAAGTATCCCGCGAATTCGACCTCCCGATAGCCGATCTCGGCCACCCGGGCGAGGGTGCCCTCGAAGTCTTGCGCCATCGCCTGGCGCACGGTGTAGAGTTGGACGCCGATGCGGTCTAGCCTGTCGCCGGGCCTGGCAGACAGGGCGGGCTGCAGAACGCGTGGCCGGACGTCGGGGGTGGCTAGGGCTGTTGCGAGCAGCTTGAGGCAGTCACGCCGGTTCATGGTCCTCGACAGTGAAGTGACGGGTTCAACATGCGAGGTGGACCGGGCACACGCCAGGCCGAACTTGTGCGCGCTCGGCGTCCGCTCTATCCTCACGTTTCTCATCCAAGACGAGAGGACGCATGGCGACTCCGACCCCCAAGGAGCAGTTCCTCGACGCGTACCAGCGCGAGCACGCGACCACGATGCGCGTGCTGAGGGCCTATCCCCCCGACCAGCTCGATCTCCGGCCTCATCCCGCCTCCAAGACGGCACGCGAATTGGCGTGGGTGTTCGTGCTGGAGCGCGGGCTCGGGACCAAGGTGTACCACAACGAATTCGCCGGCGGCGTCCCGTCCGGGAAGCCGCCGCAGCCGCCCGAGTCGTGGGACGCGCTGCTCGGCGCGCTGGAGAAGGCCCACAAAGATCTGGGCGACCTGGTGCGCTCGACGCCGGACGCCAAGCTGTCCGAGAAGGTCAAGTTCATGACCGGCCCCAAGACGCTGGGCGATTGGTCGCGCATGGCATTCCTGTGGTTCATGCTCCATGATGAGATTCATCACCGCGGGCAGTTTTCGGTCTACCTGCGGATAGCTGGCGGGAAGGTCCCATCCATCTACGGGCCGAGCGCCGACGAACCCTGGCTATGAGGAACGAGGGAGGCACCATGCGTTGGTCGCGTCAGACCGCCCTGCCGCCGCTCGCCGGTCTCCTGCTCGCCATCAGCGCCGGAGCGTCACCGCTGGTGGCGCAGGCCAGAGCGACGGCCAGGGCGCAGCCGCAGGCGGCGCCGTACTATCCGGGCCCAGGCGACGATTGGGAACACAAGGCGCCCGAGCAGGTAGGGATGGACGCGCGGCTGATCGATGAGGCCGTAGCGTTCGCCAAGGCGCGCGAGTCCCAGAATCCCCGCGATCTGGCACTGGAGCACGAGGTGTTGTTCGGCCGCGAGCCACACAGCGAAGCTATCGGCCCGTTCAAGACCCGCGGGGACATGACCGGTGTCATCGTGCGGAAGGGCTACATCGTGGCCGAGTGGGGCGAGCCCACGCGAGTGGACATGACGTTCAGCATGACCAAGAGCCTTCTGTCCACGACGGTAGGCCTGGCCTACGATCGCGGTCTGATCCGCGACTTGAACCATCGGGTGCAGGCCTACGTGCCCACGGACGAATTCGCCTCGCCGCACAACAGCACGATCACCTGGGACCATCTGCTGCGGCAGACCAGCGACTGGGAAGGTACGCTCTGGGGAAAGCCCGACTGGGCCGACCGCCCTCCCGCCGACGGCTCGCTCCTGGACTACGTCAACCGGAAGCGCAACGCGCCTGGCACCTCGTATAAGTACAACGACGTGCGGGTGAACGTGCTGGCGTTCGCGGCACTCCAGGTGTGGCGGCGGCCGCTGCCGCAGGTGCTCCGGGAGTACGTGATGGATCCCATCGGCGCCTCCAACACCTGGCGCTGGCACGGCTATGACAATTCCTGGGTGCTCCTGGACGGACAGATGGTGCAGTCGGTGAGCGGGGGCGGGCACTGGGGTGGCGGGATGTTCATCAGCGCGCGGGACCAGGCGCGCTATGGGCTGCTCACGCTGCGCCGCGGCAAGTGGAAGGACCGGCAGATTCTCTCGGAGGCCTGGGTGAAGATGGCGCTCACGCCGACGCCGGTGCAGCCCACCTACGGGTTCATGAACTGGTTCCTCAACACCGACCGGAAGCAGTGGCCCAGCGTGCCGGCGAGCACGTTCTGCCACCTGGGCTCCGGCACCAACATGGCGTGCCAGCTGCCGGACTACGACTTGGTGGTGGTGGCGCGGTGGATCGAGCGCAACGCGATGGACGAGTTCTTGAAGCGGGTGGTGGCCGCCGTGCGGGATGGGAAAGCGACGGAGACACGGTGAGGGGGACTGCGTAAGGGGTATGGGGTGAGGGGTGTGTTTACCCCTCACCCCTTACGCAGTCGCCTCCGCCCCTGTCACGGGCACGAGCAGCACTGGGACCGCCGCTTTTCCCGCTATGCGCGGCGCCACGCTGGCCGACCAGAAGGCGTCGAGCCCCGAGCGCCCGTGGGTGCCCAGTACGATCAGATCGGCGTCGATGTGTTTGGCGGCGTCGAGGATCGTGGCCGTGGGATCGCCGCGCCCCACTTCCGCCGTGACGCTCAAGCGCGTCCCAGCCAGCCGCGCCACCACGTCCGTCAGGTAGGCTTCCGCGCGATCCTCGTCCAGCTCCAATAGTGCCGCCGTCGTGCCGGGGAGGATCTGCCCCGTGGCGGCGCGCTCACCCGAGAGCGTGCCGAGCGTCGGCACCACGGCCAGCACGTGCAACGACGCCCGGCAGGCTCGCGCCAGGCCCGCCGCGGGCTCCAGGCCCTGCTCGTGAGCCGCCTGGCCATCGAGCGGGACCAGCATGGTCCGGCAGCGGAAGGCCGGGGCGCTCACCTTGCCTGGCGGCACCAGAAGAATGGGCCCGCGCCCTCGCGCCGCCACGCGCTGCGCGACCCCACCAAGGAGCCGATGCCGCAAACGCCCCCGCCCGTGCGTGCACAGCACGATCAAGTCGGCCCCCAGCTCGGCGGCGTGATCCGCAATGCTTCTGGGCAGGTCGTGCTCTTGGACCGTGTGCACGTGGCGGGTAACGGGCACGCCCGGCGGCAGGCGCGTCGCCACGCCCCCGAGATAGGCTTCCGCGCCGGCGGCATCGGTCAGGTGTGGGGCCCCGTGGATGACCGCGGGGGCACCGCGCTCGACGACGTGGAGCAGGGTGACCTGGCTCCCGAGCGTCTGGGCCAGCGCGCCCGTGACGGGCAGCACCGACTCCGCGAGGGGGGATCCATCCAGGGGGACGAGCAGGTGGCGGAACATAGGACTACCTACCGAAGAGCGTCTGGTACAGCAAGAACAAGTTGAGTGCGACGATCGCCCCGGTGACCATGGTGGCGGTAACGGTCGTGGCACGGCGATTAACCAACGTGCCCATCACCCCGCGCTGGCTGGTGAAACGCACCAGGGGGACGAGCGCGAACGGTAGCCCGAAGCTCAATACCACCTGGCTGATCACCAGCGTACGTGTGGGATCCCAGCCTGCGCCGATCACGAACAGCGAAGGCGCCATCGTCACCAGTCGGCGCACCCAGATGGGAATCCTGCGCCGCAGGAATCCCTGCATGATGACCTGGCCCGACATCGTCCCCACCGTGGAGGAGGAAAGCCCGGACGCGAGCAGCGAAATCGCGAACACCGTGCTGGCGGCCGACCCCAGGAGGGGGTCCAGGGTTCGGTGCGCCTCCTCGATGCTGGCGACGTGCGTGAGCCCCTGCGCGAAGAAGGTGGACGCGGACATGATGAGCATCGCGGCGTTGATCAGGCCCGCGATGCTCATGGCCACGGCGACGTCCACCAGCTGGAACCGGAACAGCCGATGTTGCTGTGCCGGGTCCCGCACCACGATCCGGTTCTGCGTCAGCGCCGAGTGGAGAAAGATCACGTGCGGCATCACGGTGGCGCCCAGGATCCCGGTGGCGAGCAGCACGCTTTGCCCCCCGGCGAAGCCCGGCGTCACCGCGTGGCGGAGCACGTCCCCCCAATCGGGGCGGTCGAGGACGGTCTCGATCACGTAGCACACGCCTACCACGCCGACCAGCGCCGTGATCACGGCCTCGAGGGGCCGGAAGCCGTAGCGCTCGAAGCCCAGGATCACGATGGTGGTGACGGCCGTGAGCAGGCCTCCCACCCACAACGGGATGCCGAACAGCAGCTGGAAACCCAGGGCGGCGCCCAGAAACTCCGCCAGGTCGGTCGCCATGGCCACGATCTCCATCAGCACCCACATGGCGAGGGTGACGGGACGGGGCGAGCGCTCGCGACACAGCTCCGCGAGGTTGAGTCCGGTTGCGATCCCCAGTTTGGCGGAGAGCGCCTGGATCAGCATGGCGCTCAGGTTGCTGGCCACCAGCACCCAGAGGAGCGTGTATCCGAACTCGGCGCCGCCCTGGATGTTGGTGGCGAAGTTCCCGGGATCGATGTAGGCGACGGACGCGATGAACGCGGGTCCGAGGAACGGGAGGAGGCGCGCTCCCAGGGCTTTGCCGCCGCGCCCGGCCAGCACCTCGGTCGCAGCCCGGACCGTGCCGGCGTCGGGTGCGCGCACACCGGTGGCGCCGCGGTCGCCGGTCAGGTTGTTATCCCCACGAGATCGAGCAGGAAGGCGTAATCGAGCGCGATCTCACGATACGCCCGATACCGACCGGACGCGCCGAGGTGACCCGCAACCATGTTGGTCCGGAGCAGGAGCCGGCGGTCTGCCGTGCGCATCGAGCGCAACCTGGCCACCCACTTGGCCGGCTCCCAGTACTGGACCTGGGAGTCGTACAGGCCGGTCGTGACCAGCAAGTGGGGGTACGGCTTGGGCTCGACGTTGTCATAGGGCGAATAGGACAAGATGTAGTCGTAGAACTCCTGGGTGTGTGGATCGCCCCACTCGTCATACTCGCCGGTCGTGAGCGGCAGCGTCTCGTCCAGCATGGTGGTCAGCACGTCCACGAACGGCACGTGGGCGATCACGCCGCAGAAGAGATCGGGGCGGAGGTTGAGGGCGGCGCCCAGGAGCAGTCCCCCCGCACTGCCGCCCAGGCCGAACAGCGCGTCGGGATGGGCGTGACCCTTGCGGATCAGGTGCTCGCCGCAGGCGATGTAGTCCGCGAACGAGTTCCGCTTGTTCAACAGACGTCCGCCATCGTACCACGGGCGACCCAAGTCCTCACCGCCCCGCACGTGGGCAATGGCGTACGCGAAGCCGCGGTCGAGGAGACTCAGGCGCGCCGAGTTGAAGAACGGGTCCGAGCTGATGCCGTACGCCCCGTAGCCGTAGAGCAGCAGCGGATTCCCGCGCGGCGTCCGCAGGTCCTTGCGATAGACCAGCGAAATCGGCACCTCGACGCCGTCGGGGGCCGTGGCGTAGAGCCGCTCGGTGCGGTAGCGCTCCGGGTCGAAGTCGCCCAGGACGTCGTCCCGCTTGAGCAAGGTGCGGGTGCGGGTCACCATGTCGTAGTCGTATATCGACGTGGGCGTGGTGAGGGAGGCGTAGGCGAATCGCACCGCCGTCGTGTCCAGCTCGAAGTTCTCCGCCAGCCGCGCGACGTAGGCCGGCTCGTCGAAGGTGAGGTAGTGCTCGCCTGGGCCGGACCAGGGCCGGATCAGCAGCCGCACCAGTCCGCGATCTCGCTCCTCCACCACCAGGTTGTCGCGGAACACCTCGATGCCCTGGAGGAGTACGTCGGGTCGGTGGGGGATCACTTCCTCCCACCGCTCCGGCGACGGGTCGGTCACCGGAGTTCGCATCAAGCGGAAGTTCCGGGCGTCGTCGTTGGTGCGGATATAGAAGTGCGACGCGAAGTGCTCCAGGTCGTACTCGTGGCCGTGCCGGCGCGGCAGGAACAGTCGAGGCTCGCCGGTGGGATCGTCGGCCGAGAGATGGCGGTACTCGCTGGTCACCGTTTGATGGGACGCGATGAGCAGGTACGCTTTCGTCTTGGTCGTCGAGACCCCGACCGAGAACTCCTGGTCCGCTTCCTCGTACACCAATACGTCCGCCGCGGGATCGGCGCCGAGCGTGTGCCGATACACGCGATAGGAGCGCAGCGTGGTTGGGTGGACCGCGGCGTAGAACAGGGTGCGGTTGTCGTTGGCCCAGGCCAGGTAACCGGACCCGCCCGTGATCTCGTCGCCGAGCATGACGCCGGTGTTGAGATCCTTGAAGCGGATGGTGTGGACCCGGTCGCCGCGGGTATCCGCGGCGAACGCCAGGATATCGTGCCGCGGGCTGGGTGCCCGGGCGTTGACCGCGAAATAATCGTGGCCACGCGCCAGCTCATTGACGTCGAGCAGGACCTGTTCTGGCGCCTCGGGTGATGCCCGGCGGCAGTAGATGGGATACTCCCGGCCGTCCTCGGTCCGGGTGTAGTAGAGGAACGGCCCGCGCCGGTACGGCGCCGACGTGTCCGTTTGCTTGATGCGCCCTTTGATCTCCTCGAAGAGCCGCTCCTGTAACGGTCTGGTGTGCGCCAGGACCGCGTCCAGGTAGGTGTTCTCGGCGCGGAGGTACTTCCGGACCTCGGGGTTGTCCCGCTGGCGGAGCCAGTAGAAGGGGTCGAGGCGGACGTGGCCGTGCGCCTCGAGGCGGGTGGGGGCGTTCATACCCTCAAGGATAGCCGTAAGATCGGTAACGGCGAACTGCGTAAGGGGCATGGGGTGAGGGGTACCCCTCACCCCTCACGCCGTCGCTGTTACCGTTACTATTGGAGCGTGATCGTCGCGGCTCTCGCTACTCTGTCCGGCCTCACCGATGCCCTCCAACACCGCCCGCTGGTGGCGGCCGCCACGTTGTTTGGAGCGGGCGTGCTGACCAGCCTCACGCCGTGCATCTACCCCATGATCCCCATCGTGGCAGGGCTCGTGGCCGGTAGCGCGCAGGGCAACCCGTCGCGCCGCCGCACGGTCGGGCTCACGCTCACCTATGTCAGCGGGTTGGCGTTGTTCTACGCGATCCTTGGCCTGGTGGCGGGGATGACCGGCACCTTGTTCGGTACGGTGTCGTCCAACCCCTGGGCCCGGTTCGCCATCGGGAACCTGTTGCTGGTCTTCGGGCTTGCTATGTTGGACGTGTTCCCGATGGCGGCGCCCCGCCGGCTGCTCGCCTGGGCGGGAGGCCTGGGTGGCGGATCCTACCCGGCGGTGTTGCTGCTGGGCGCCACGTCGGGGATCGTGGCCGCACCGTGTGGCGCGCCGGCGTTCGGCGTGGTGCTTACCTGGGTGTCCACCACGCAGAGTGCCGTGCTGGGGTTCATCTATCTCTTGGTGTTCTCGCTGGGCATGACGGCGCTGCTGGTGGCGGTGGGGCTGTTCTCGGGAACGGCGGCGCGGCTCCCCAGGGCGGGAGCCTGGATGGCGTGGGTCAAGAAGGGGGCGGGGATCGTGATGCTGGGAATGGCCGAGTACTATTTCGTTCAGATGGGACGGGTGCTGTGACGTCGCGGATGGCGCAGATGGGGCTCGTGGCTGCCGCGCTGGTGATGGCGGGGCCGGCGTGGGCGCAGGATGACCTGGGCATTCCGGTGGGCGCGGTCGCCAAGGCCGTCACCATCGAGGACCTCGACGGCCAGCCGGTGGACCTGGGCCAGTTCATCGGGAAGAAGGCCGTCCTGTTGGAGTTCTGGGCGACGTGGTGTCCATTGTGCCGGGCGCTCGAGCCGAATATGGCCGCGGCGCTGCAGCAGCACGGTGACCGGGTCGAATTCATCGTGGTGGCGGTGGCGGTCAATCAGAGCAAGGCGTCCATCAAGCGCCACCTGGAGCGGCATCCGATGCCATTCCGGGTGCTCTGGGATACCAACGGCAACGCGGTGCGCGCCTTTCAGGCGCCCAGTACGTCGTACGTCGTGACGGTGGATGCGGCAGGGAGAGTGCGGTACACGGGGGCGGGGGAAGACCAGGATATCGAAGCCGCAGTTCGGGCCGCGCTGCGGCCGTGAGACGTAAGAAGTGAGATGTGAGAGGTGGTCGTACCGTCTCACGTCTCACTTCTCACGTCTCACCCTTCACTGACCGCCCGGAGTACCCGCCAGCTTCTGTAGCGCCTCTCCCAGCTCGGTATACGCCGTCGGGTCAATCTCCCGGAACGGCACCGCGCGGTAGGCGATCTTCCCGTCCGGCCCCACCACGAACAGGTTGCGGTTGGTGACACCCGGCCGGCTGGCCAGGGCGCCGTACATCTTGCCCACCGCCACGTCGGCGTCACTGGCCATCAAGAACTGGAACTGGTCGTCCCGGGCCCAGGCGGCCAGCGTATCTACCGGATCCGCGCTGATGGCGATGAGCACCACGTCCTGGCCGTCTTTGAAGAGCTGTGCGTACTGATCACGGTACGCATGCATTTGGATGGTTCAGCCACGGGTTCTGGCTCGGAAGAAGAACGCCAGGACGACGGTTTTTCCTTTGAAGTCACTCAGGCGAATCGGGTGCTTGAGCACCCCGTAGCGGGTGGCGCCCGGTAGGGAGAACTCCGGCGCCACCGCCCCCACCTCGAGCGGCGGCGGGGTCTGTTGCTGGGGCTGCTGCCCTTGCCCCAGCGCCGCCGCGGGGCCGGCAACCGTGAGCGCCAGGGCCGGGATCCACGACTGTCTGCGCATACGCGCTGCCTCGGAGGGAAGATGGTCTAATATGTCCCGCGGGGGCGCCGTCGTGGAAGGCCCTGGCAATTGACCTATTCTCAATCCCGCATACAGTTCGATGCGTCAACGCGATGACGCCGAAACCGTTCCCGCGCGCCCTGGACGCCCCCTTGGGTGAATCGGTCGTGCTCGATGCCGGCCTGATCGAGCGGGCCATCGCCGCCTCGCGGGAGAGCCCTCGCCGGCGGGTCATTCTGCCGCTCCACACCTCGGCCGCCGACCCCTACCAGCGTATGCTCAACGCGGCGCAACCGGGCAGCTATATCCGGCCCCACCGGCACCGCGATCCTCCCAAGGGCGAGACCGTGATCGTGCTGCGCGGCGCGATCCAGTTCCTCACGTTTCGCGAGGACGGGGCGGTCGCGACCAGCGTGGTCCTTCGGGCCGACGGCGGGGCGATCGGGCTGGATGTGCGACCCGGCGTCTATCACACCTTCGTGGCGCTCGAGCCGGACTCGGTGGTGTTCGAGGCGAAAACCGGCCCGTACGACGACCGAATGGACAAGGACTTCGCGCCATGGGCGCCCCCGGAAGGGAGCCCGGAGGCCCTGGCCTATCTCACGCGGCTTCTGGGATAAGACCCTCACGTCAATCGAGGAAGGACGATCCCACGTGCAGAACGACGCCCCCATGCTCGACCTGGAGAACAGCGCCGCCGTCAGCCTGTGGGAGGAATGGCCCGGCCTGTCGGAGGAAGAGCGGGTGGAGCGGTTCAAGACGCTCCCGCCCGAGGAAGCCGACGAGTTCTTCCTGAGCCTGGCCCCGGTGGAGCAGGCCAGCCTGCTCCGCGCCCTGCCGCAAGGGGAGCGGCGCCTGTGGATGCGGCTCCTTCCCCCCGACGACGCCGTGGACCTGATCCAGGAAGCGCCGTCGGAAGAGCGCCCGCAGCTGTTCGACATGCTGGACGACGCGACTCGCACCGAGGTCCGGGCACTGCTGGCTTACGCGGAAGACGAGGCGGGCGGCCTCATGAATCCGCGGTTCGCCCGGGTCCGGCCGGACATGACGGGCGACGAGGCCGTGAGCTACCTCCGGAAGCAAGCCGGCCAGGTGGAAACACTGTACTACGCGTACGCGCTGGCGGAAGACCAGCATCTGGAAGGCGTGATCTCGCTCAGGGAGCTGTTCCAGGCGCCGGGGACCAAGCTGGTGCGCGAGCTGATGCGCACCGAGGTGGTCACCGTGCCGGAGGACATGGATCAGGAGGCGGTGGCCCGGTTGTACGTGGAGCAGGGTCTGTTGGCGATTCCGGTGCTGGACCGGGTCGGGCGGATGAAAGGCATCATCACCTTCGACGACATCGCCGACGTGGTGCGGGAGGAAGCCACCGAGGACACCCAGAAGCTGGGCGGTATGGCGGCCCTCGAGGAGCCCTATCTCAAGGCACCGCTCGCCGAGCTGGTACGGAAGCGGGCCGGGTGGCTGACGGTGCTCTTCGTGGGCGAGCTGCTCACCGCCACCGCCATGGCCTATTTCGAGGAGGAGATCGCCAGCGCTGTGATCCTGGTCCTGTTCATCCCACTCATCATCTCGAGCGGCGGCAATTCCGGCTCGCAGGCGACCACCCTGGTGATCCGCGCGATGGCCGTGGGCGAGGTCAAGATCCGTGACTGGTGGCGAGTGCTGCGGCGCGAAGTTGGCACCGGGTTCGCCCTCGGGGCCGTGCTCGGGGCGCTCGGCTTGGTCCGGGTGGTGCTGTGGCACGCAGTGGGTGGGGTCTACGGGGAGCACTACCTGCTGCTGGGTTTGGCCGTCGGCATCACCCTCGCCGGCGTGGTGCTCTGGGGATGCCTGGTCGGCGCCATGCTGCCGTTCGTATTTCGCCGGTTTGGGCTGGACCCGGCCAGCGCGTCCGCGCCGTTCGTCGCCACGCTGGTGGACGTGACGGGACTGGTGATTTACTTCACCGTGGCGAGCCTGCTGCTCACGGGGACGCTGCTGTAGGGCTGGTCTTCTCGAAGACCATGCGGTAGTGGTCCAGGAGCTCCCGCTCGAAGCAGACCGTGTTGGCGCTCACGCCTGACGCGAACGCCAGCCGGAAGTCGGCGCTCAGGAGATACCGTGGCAGCAGCGAGAGCTTGAGGAGCGTCTTGCGCCAGCTCGGCGCTGCGAAGCGAAGCCGCCATTGCCGGATGGTCTCGATGTAGTCGATGCGCCCGCTGCTCGCGGTGACCAGGCGGAACGGTGGTGTGGCGGATCGCGCCAGCTGCTCGTGCCCGAAGGGCAGCCAGGAGCCGGGGAACCGCTTCATCATGAGCGCCAGGTAGTAGGCGTCCGAGTCGGGCGGGGCGTTGATGTCGATCCGCTCCGCCGGGATCATGTTCCTGCCAAAGACCATGGTCTGGAGATAAAAACGGCTGCGGGCCGGGAGCAGGTCCGCCACCCGCCGGAACAGGTCGCGGTAGATCTCCTCTTGGCGTTCCGCCCGATACTCCTCGGGGGAGCAGAAGTGTTCCCACGCCCCCAGGCTCACCACGGCGTCAAACCGGCCGAACGTCTCCGGCGTGACCGTGCGGGCGTCCATGACATGAACGGCGAGACCGTTCT
>Ga0209751_10000484_pt1 | contig 42707 bp, 41 predicted proteins | sample RifCSP13_1_FD_184019 | JGI IMG/M metagenome (GOLD analysis project Ga0209751, IMG submission 184019) | Soil microbial communities from Rifle, Colorado - Rifle CSP2_sed 13_1 (SPAdes) (version 2) | ecosystem: Environmental > Terrestrial > Deep subsurface > Rock core/Sediment | place: Rifle...
TTCGCCCTTTGCCCTTTGCTCTTCGCCCTTTGCCCTTTGCTCTTCGCCCTTTGCCGCCCCTAGGAAACAAACACTTCGACAGTTTCCGGAGCAATCTCAAATCTCATAGGAAGATGTCCGATTAGTTCGCCATCAACTTGCACCGGCGCATCACCAGTTGCGCGTACCTGTGTAGCATGAAGGAAGTGTACACCGCGTCTATCTGCTGGGACGCCACTTCGCATTACATAGGAAAGTAGTTGCAAATAGCGCAGGCGGCTGTGTGAACTAATGATGCAGATCTCAAACTCCGGGCGCTCCAGTTGGGCTCGCGGGGTCACTCTCAAATTGCCGCCATAGCTCGCCGCCTTGCCGATAATGGCAAAGGTTGCCGGGAACACTTGGCCGTTTACCTGCAAATTGAAACTCGAGGGTTGCCAGCGCGCCAGGTGGCTTAGGCCCGAGACCCAGAATGCCCCTTTTCCCAAACGCTTTTTGAGACCAGGATGCACACGCCGGACGACGGAGGCATCAAGCCCGATGCCTGCCATCAGAAAGAAATAGCGCCTGCTTCCACTCTGCTCATCAACAGCACAACCCACATGAATCTGTCGCGTCTTCCCTTTTGCAATAACCGCAGCGGCCTCCTTGCAGTCAAGTGGCAGTCTCAACTCCCGCGCCAACACGTTTGCCGTCCCGCGCGGAAGTATTCCCAAGCGCACGTTGGTCCCCAGCAACCCTTGCAGAGCCTCATTGATTGTGCCGTCACCTCCGGCAACGATAATGTCCCGAATCCCCTCTTTGGCGGCTGCGGCGGCCACGCTTGTCGCCTCGCCGGGATCTGAGGTGAGTTCTACTTTAAGGTCGAAGCCGCGTGTTTTCAGGTATTCAACGACAGGCTCCAAGTCCGCACGTTTTCCTGAGCCATAGCGGCCGGTCTTAGGATTAGCGATTACGACTGCCTTGTCATTGGACATAGATAGAACTCTGGAGCAAGTCAGGTGCCGATCAAGTTACAACAATTCTGTCCTACCTCACCGCAGAGGTGTCCAACAATTGCGACATCTGGACAATCTGCACACAGAGACATCCGCGAAGGCACATTAAGGGACAAGAAATCTATCTGAGGTGAGTATGATGCGCGCGGGTCTTAAATGTTAGTTCTCACTCGAGCCTGTAGTTGGGGGCTTCCTTAGTGATAATCACATCGTGGACATGCGATTCCCGTAGGCCGGCGGAAGTGATGCGAATGAACTCGCTCTTCTCTTGAAACTCCCTGATCGTATGACAGCCCGTATAACCCATTCCAGAGCGTAACCCGCCAACAAGTTGCGTTACCATCTCAGCAAGTGTGCCCTTGTAAGGAACGCGGCCTTCAATGCCCTCGGGCACAAGTTTTGAATCGCTTTCCGTTAATTCCTGAGCGTAACGGTCACGCGAGCCCTCGCGCATCGCGCCGATGGAACCCATACCTCGATAGGTCTTAAACGAGCGGCCCTGAAAAAGAATCAACTCGCCCGGAGCTTCCTCCGTCCCCGCAAAAAGCGATCCAATCATTACCACATCCGCGCCCGCAGCAATAGCCTTCGCCACATCACCAGAAAACTTCACGCCTCCATCCGAGATTACAGGAACCCCACTCTCGCGAGCCGCTTTGACGCACGACTGGATGGCCGTGATTTGCGGTACTCCTGCTCCGGTCACCACTCGAGTGGTACATATCGACCCCGGGCCAATGCCGACCTTAATTGAGTCAACCCCGGCGGCGATCAATTCACTTGCCCCGTCGGTTGTACCCACATTCCCGGCAATCAAATCGGTCTCCTGGTGTCGACGCTTAATGTCGCGCACGGCATCAATCACCCGAGATGAGTGGCCATGCGCCGTATCGACTACCAAGCAGTCGACACGTGCCTTGACTAATTCGTCGGCCCGCTCGCGGAAATCTCCCGTGGCGCCAATGGCTGCTGCCACACGAAGCCTGCCCAGATTGTCTTTGGCGGCTGTCGGGTACTTAATTGCTTTTTGAATATCTTTGACGGTAATCAGGCCCTTGATGCGTTTATCGTCATCTACTACAAGCAGCTTTTCAATGCGATGCTTCTGGAGAACGGCTTTCGCCTGTTCCAACGTTGTACCGACTGGAACAGTAACCAATGGCTGCCTCGTCATTACCTCAGAAACCGGAATATCGAACCTGGTTTCAAAGCGTAAGTCGCGATTGGTGATGATGCCTACGAGATGGCCTGCCTCATCGACAACAGGCACCCCGCTGATGTGATATCGCTCCATAACTTTCAGAGCTTCACGGACGGGACGGTCCGGACGGATCGTCACAGGATCGACTATCATCCCTGACTCGGAGCGCTTCACCTTATCCACTTCTTCCGCTTGCCGTTCAATGCTCATATTTCGATGAATTACGCCTATGCCGCCCTGTTGCGCGAGCGCGATGGCCAAAGCCGCTTCGGTGACTGTGTCCATGGCCGCTGAGCACAAGGGAATTTGCAAACGAATATTTCGAGTGAACAGGGTTGAAGTCTCTGTTTCCGCCGGCAGGACATCGGAGCGGGCGGGCACCAGTAGTACATCGTCGAAAGTGAGGCCCTCTGAAATATCGGAAGAAATCATGATGGCACAAATACTCCTTTAATTAAGTCTACAGGATTGCGCGTTGTCTGTGAAAACAGCACTGCCCGCCCTTTCTGAGCGGGCAGATTGCTTGTGACCAGTGCACGACCCATTCGCAGTTTGCGGTTACGATCGATGACGATAACTCATCTTGCTCACGCCCCCAAAGACGATTCAGGCGATCTATTCGACACGGCTGACCGGCGCTGTACCCAATGGAGCGCGGCGAGCGCCCCCAACGTGAGAATGGCCAGAATTACGATGGCCAGAACCACAGTGAGAACCGGAGAGCGAGTAGCCGGTGTGTCAGTGTAAACCTTCGCGTGGTAAGGAGTAGTAGCCACGTCATCGCCGCTATCGCCCTGCTCGCGCATGTAGCGTGTATAGGATTCAACGGCCTCCTTTTCGTCAAAACCGATGCACCGCGCGTACGCCCTCACGAAGCTGCGATTAAATATTCCACCGGGCAGACGTTTATAGTCGTTACTTTCGATAGCTTCGAGGTAGCGAACTGAAATTCTGGTTTGATCGGAAATTTGGCGTAGGGGAATGCCACGCTCCTGGCGTGCGAGTCGCAACTGTTCACCGATAGTCTCTGCCATCATCAGTCTGCGTCAGGCGTTGCCCGGCGTCGTAAATTTCCTGAAAACTGAGGTGCAAGAGCGAGCTGTAGTTGCCGATGAATTCTTTCCGGATTTCACGGGTCGCAGGCCCACAAGCACACGACCAACTCATTCTATTTCCGCAATATAGCCCGCGCTGCTAAACGCTGTCAAACTCTTACTAGGGCAAAAAGATCGGCATCTCTTGATTCTTGTCGTCCGGGGTGATACGTTGGCGACAGCGACCCAAATAGCAACTTTATTTTCTACAATTAGACAAAAGTGAGGACAACTGAGATGCCCCTAGAAGCACTCGGAATGGTGGAGACAAAAGGGTTCGTAGGCGCCGTCGAAGCCGCTGACGCCATGGTCAAAGCGGCTAATGTGCAACTGCTCGGGAAGGAGTATATCGGGGCCGGCTATGTCACAATCTTTGTGCGCGGGGACGTCGGCGCCGTGAAGGCCGCAACCGATGCAGGCGCGGCCGCTGCCCGAAGAGTGGGCGAATTAATCAGCGTTCACGTGATCCCTCGACCTCATGCTGAAGTCGAACGTGTCCTTCCGGTTGACGGACGAACCGGCTTGAGTCCTGATGAACGAGCCCTCCAGGGGGGCGCGCGCGGCCAGTTGGGTCAAGGCGAACCGGGCCGCTCGCTCGGAGCCGGCGCGCGGGACGCAAACAAGGAAAAAGCCAGGTGAATTGGCGATTGCGAATTGCGGATTTCGGATTGGATTTGCGGTGGGGATGCGAATACCGACTAGGCTCTCTCGCATTCGTTGAAATCCGCAATCCGCAATCCGAAATCTGCAATAGTCTTTTTGGGGGGGGCCATGTCAGCAGATAAAGATCTTGTATCCGTCCAACAGGCGCGGGATCTTGTCGAGGCAGCACATAAGGCTCAGGCTGAACTAGCGCGTTTCGATCAGGACAAGATTGACCGCATTTGCGAGGCAATGGCCTGGGCAGCGCTGCGTGAGTCGGCGCGGCTCGGAGCTATAGCAGTCGAAGAAACCGGCTATGGTGTTGCCGAAGACAAGCAGGAGAAGAACCGTTTTGCGGCTGAGGACGTCTGGAACTACTTCCGCGGTCTGCGAACCGTAGGCGTTGTGTCAGAGTCCAAAGATGTCGTCGAGATTGCGAGTCCGCGTGGTGTCGTCGCCGGCGTTATTCCTTCCACCAATCCGACTTCGACTGCGATATTCAAAGTTCTAATTGCGATTAAGTCACGCAATGCGATAGTGCTTTCACCACACCCTTCCGCGGCCCGCTGTATTAATGAAACAGTGCGGGTTATGCGGGAAGCAGCCCTAAAGGAGGGGTTACCCGCAGAGGCGATTGCCTGCATGTCGACCGCCACCATAGAAGGCACGGAAGCCTTGATGAAGCACAAACAGACAGCCGTCATACTTGCCACCGGAGGAATCGGGCTGGTGCGCGCCGCCTATTCATCAGGCAAACCGGCTTTTGGCGTCGGTCCAGGCAACGTGCCAGTCTTTGTCGAACGTTCGGCTGATGTGGCAAAAGCTGTACAGGACATACTGACCGGGAAGTGCTTTGACAATGGCACCATTTGCGCCTCCGAGCAGGCAGTGATTTGTGACTCTCCAATCGAAAAAGGGGTGCGTGATCAGTTTAAGGCGCAAGGGGCCCACTTCCTGACAGCGGCAGAGGCTGATCAATTGGCAAAAATCGTGGCCACCCCTCAGCGGTCGTTGAATCCGGCAATCGTCGGAAAGTCGGTGGAATTCATTGCGCGGATGGCTGGTCTCAACGTGCCGCCAAACACTCGCTGCCTGATTGCAGATGTCGGTGGAGTGGGTCGCGATTTTCCACTTTCAATGGAAAAGCTTTCGCCTATTCTGGCCTTCTATGTAGTTGACGGTCTTGCGCGCGGCGCGGCACGCAGTCATGAAGTGCTGGCCTATGGTGGCATGGGCCATACCGCGGGAATTCACACCCGCTCACGTGAAGCAGCGGTCCGCTTCGGCGATGAAATTCCTGCCTCGCGAATAACGGTAAACACACCTACAACCCATGGAGCCATCGGATTCTCAACAGCGCTGCCGCCTTCAATGACGCTTGGTTGTGGATCGTGGGGTGGCAATGTCACTTCCGACAACGTGTCGCCGCTTCATCTTATGGACATCAAGAGGGTTGCCTTCGAGACCAGACCGGTGAAGAGCGTGCGACCAGCGATAACTGCGCAACCGGCGGTCGTGCCCGCACGAACTCCAATTGTCGCTCAAAGCAAACCGCAACCTGCGGCCGCCACGGGCAAAATCAATCGGGCAGAGATTGCTGCAATTGTGGATCGTTTTCTGGCGGGCCGGCATGTCTCCGAGACGGCACCGCTGCCGCAGCCTCCCGCTGCTACAGAGGCGGAGGCCGGTAGCATGTATTCCCCGCCCGCTTCACCCCAGGGGCCAGCTGGCGTGCGGGCTACTGTTGGGGAGTCCACTACCACGGCCTCCTCACCGCGTCATAAGCAAGCCGCCACCAATGGGCATACGGCCACCGATTTTGTCAGTGAAGACGATGTAAGACGCGCCATTCAGAAGGGCGAAAAGATCTATATCAGCTCCAAGACAATCATTACTCCGGCAGCACGTGATATCGGTGAGCCAGCCGAGGTGTTTGCAAAAGTATAAGAAATGTTTCTAGCCAAAGTCGTCGGCACAGTTTGGTCCACAAAGAAGACGCCTGATCTCGAGGGCGTGAGGTTTTTGGTCGTCCATCCTTATGACCTGGAGAAGGAACCTACGCGAAACATTGTAGTGGTCGCCGATCGACTAGGCGCGGGCACAGGAGAGATGGTGATGTGTGCGTTTGGAAAGGCGGCGCGCACCGCCATCGGTAATCAGGATATGGCTATTGAAGCGGCGGTAGTGGGAATTGTAGATCGAGTAGACATCACGGATGCTGTCTCGGAAGAGATGCGCGAAGCTGCTCTGAGACTTGCAAGGGATAATGGTAGAAGGTGAGTGATGGGTGATAAGTAGTGAGTGATGAGGGTCTCATCACTAATCACTTTTCACTTCTTTATGGCCAACGAAGATGTAATCTATCGAATCACCCGCGCAGTATATAGCCGGTTAGGCCCGCAGACTGACGAGACTACGGTCGAGCAACTGGTTACAGAGATCTATCAAGAGGTGGAACCCTTCCTCGGCGCCAACGGTACAGCCTACGCCCCAGCACAGCCATTCCCCTCCACTCGAACCATCTCTGCTCAATCACCCGAAGGTTCCACTGACCGAATGATAATTTCTGTTTTTGGAGTGGACCATCCCGGAATTGTGGCCGGCGTTTCACAGATCCTGGCGGAAGCTGAATGCAGCATTGTTGATATCAATCAAACCGTGGTTCAGGGCAAATTTGCGATGGTTATTATTGCCGACCGTTCACGCGCGCGGGAAAGCGCCGCTGAGTTGAAGGAACGCTTGCGAAGGGAAGGTGAGCAATTGGGCGTTCGCATCTACGCGCAACGAGAGGATCTTTTCAACGCGATGCATCGTGTGTAAGGGGTATGCTAGCGGCGGAGCCGCGTGAATAAATGGCACGTCTCCGGTAAGCCTGAGGCATACCGCAAGGATTGCGTCAGAGCCGCTGATTCCGAGTGTGGTAATTTTCGTTAAGTCAGAGGCATACCGCAAGGATTGCGGCAGAGCCGCTGCGCAAATCCAAAATTCGCAATTTCCAATTTGCAATCCGAAATCGATGATGTCTGAACCCGAGATCGCTCGTCGTTGCCTGGCTTGTGGCGCGGCCAGTCGTGAACGCTCATCTTATTGCCCAGAGTGTGGCCACGAACTAGGGCAAAAGGCCGTCGAGACAGACGTGAGCGCTCCAAATGCAACAGCGGCGAACCCGGCTGGCGAAACAATCAATCTGTCCGAAGTGGATCCCGCGGTCCCATCTCAACCGGATGAACCGCTCAAGCCGCCTGTTTTGGGCGACTCGTCACCAAGCGAGCAGACTCTGAGCGAAGGAGACGATGCAGTTGCGGTCTACGAAACTTTCGAGCCGGCCGAAGGTGATTCCCTGCCGAAACCTCAGCCCGAAAAGAGCGGGGAGCGAGTTCGGTCATTTGTCTCCCAACGGCCCGCAATGACGCAAGGCGCCCGAGATAAGATTCATCGCGCCACGTTGGCAGCTCGTGAAATCGAAGATGACGTGCTACACAAAGTTGAAAAGATTCGGAAGATGTCGACTGTCGTGTTTGACGAAGCTGCTTACGATCCAAGCGTGAGATTTCTCCTGGTAGCCGGTGCTTTATTTGCGCTGTTTCTAGTTATCGTCGTGTTGAACAAAATGATTGGCTAGTGGCAAGGAACGGATCGCGAATTGCGGGGTTTAGGTTAGCGCGTTTTCAATCCGCAATCCGAAATCCGCAATCCGCAATCGCCCTTTGCTCTTAGCTCTTTGCCCTTAGCTCTTTATGGAATACACCCAAGCCGAAATCCTGCAGACCGTAGCCATGACCGAAATGGAGCACCTCGACGTGCGCACGGTAACACTCGGTTTAAGTCTGCGAGATTGCGCCAGCGAGTCAATAGAGAGAACGGCGGAACGCGCGAGTGAGAAGATCCGGAGGGTAGCAGAACGCCTGGTCTCGATTGTCGATGAAATTGGTGACGAGATCGGCATTCGCGTCGCCAACAAGAGAATCGCAGTCACCCCTGTTTCGCTGATTAGCGCAAGCTCTGCCGGCAATCCCGTAAAGCTTGCTCTGGCGATAGATGATGCGGCCGCCGCAGTGGGCGTTGATTTTATAGGCGGCTATTCGGCACTCGTGCAGAAGGGTGCGACAAAATCGGAAACTGAGTTTCTTAACTCCATTCCTGAAGCGTTGGCCAGCACTAAGCGTCTTTGTTCCTCAGTGAATGTTGCCACAACACGGGCCGGTATCAACATGGATGCCGTAAGACAAGTCGGACTCATAATCAAGGACGCTGCTCAGAGGACAAGCAAAGAAGGCGGAGTGGCCTGTGCGAAGTTCGTCTGCTTTGCCAACGCTGTGGAGGACAATCCCTTCATGGCCGGTGCCTTTCACGGGACTGGTGAGCCTGAGGCTGTAATCAATGTCGGCGTGTCGGGCCCCGGGGTGGTCCACCATGCCGTCAGACATGCGCCCCACGATCTGAGTCTGGAGCAGTTGGCCGAAACAATCAAAAAGATCTCGTTCAAACTTTCCCGCGCCGGCGAACTCGTCGGTCGCGAGGCTGCGCGCCGCCTCGGGGTGCCCTTCGGCATCATCGACCTCTCTTTAGCACCCACGCCGGTGGCAGGCGATTCAGTGGCCAACATCATCGAAGCGATGGGTTTTGAACGCGCCGGGACGCACGGCACTACAGCGGCGCTTGCCCTGCTTACCGACGCGGTTAAGAAAGGTGGGGCGATGGCCAGTGGTTCCGTGGGCGGAATGAGCGGAGCATTCATCCCGGTATCGGAAGATGCCGGCATGATTGAGGCCGCACGCGTGGGAGCGCTCTCTCTCGACAAGCTCGAAGCATGGACCAGCGTTTGTTCAGTTGGCATCGACATGGTAGCCGTCCCTGGTTCTACTTCCGCCGAAACCATTGCCGCAATAATCGCCGACGAAATGGCGATTGGAGTGATGAATAACAAAACTACTGCCGTGCGCATCATTCCGGTGCCTGGACGCGAAGTCGGCGAGATCGTCGAGTTTGGTGGCTTGCTCGGCAGCGCACCAATTATGGCCGTCAATGCCTTCTCTTCTGCGGCGTTTATACATCGAGGCGGTCGGATTCCGGCTCCTATTCACTCCTTAAGGAATTAGGCCCGAGGGTCAGATTGACCTGTGATATTCTTGCGCCTGCTGATTTGACTCGATTAACTCTGCGGAGATTTATCTCAATGCAAGAAGCGCTGGGTATGGTTGAGTGCAAGGGTCTGGTCGCCATGATCGAGGCCGCTGACGCAATGGTCAAAGGGGCCAACGTCCACCTCGTCGGCTTTGAAAAGATTGATGCTGGTCTGGTCACCGCCATTGTTCGTGGCGAGGTGGCAGCCGTGCGCAGTGCGGTTGATGCCGGAGCTGCTGCGGCCCGCAAGGTGGGCGAGGTCGTAGCGACCCATGTGATTGCGCGCCCACACGCCGACGTTGATGTCGCGATTGCGGTCTTGCGCACTGGTGAAACTACCCGCAAGAAGATTAGCGGCTCCGTCCGGGCAAAGGATTAGGAATCGACTTGGTTCTCAGTCGCGAATGACTTCGCACGCCCGAGTTTCAGCCATCCTCAAGCACTTGTTGCTGACCGTATCCTTAGTTGCCTCGCTCGGCAGTGTTACCGACGCACAGCAGCCCTTTTATACCGACGATACCGACGTTACTCCCAAAGGCCAATTTCATTTCGAATTCAGTAACGAATTTGACCTGTTGCAACATTCTGCTTTTCCTAATCTCAAACAGAACACCGCCGATTGTGAATTGGATTACGGGTTGCGGGATAATCTTGAAATTGGTGTTGAGATTCCACACCTGACAATTTTAAGTGCCGCCGACAGCACAGTTAAGTCCACAGTGTCAGGTGTTGGGGACGCAAATCTTTCGCTTAAATACAACTTCCTTGGGGAGCACGAGAATTCGCGAATCCCGGCGATGGCGATTGCTTTTAATCTCGAATTGCCGACGGGCGACACGGGACGCCAACTCGGATCGGGTCTGACAGACTTCTACATCAATGGCATCCTGCAAAAGTCCTTGAGCAAAAGAACCAAAATGCGCCTGAATGGTGGCATCCTCTTCTCGGGTAATGAGACCACCGGAGTAATCGGGATCAAAACTCGAGGGACGGTATTTACCGGTGGTGGGTCGCTGGTGAGGCAGTTTAGTCCGAAACTCCAATTGGGCGCCGAACTCACTGGTGCGTTCGCAAGAGACTTTCAACTTAGCAAAGGCCAACTACAAACTCTTTGGGGTGGCAATTACCAATTCAAAAATAACGCTTCTTTCGACTTTGGATTAGTTGCGGGGAGATTTTCTGCGAGCCCCCGCGCTGGCATCCAATTGGGCCTGTCAATCGATTTTTGATACGCAAAGGTAATTCTTGCGGCGAATTATCATGCGAGGAAGGCAAGTTTGGTATTGACGAGATCGAAGAACCATTCAAACGGTAGCTCACCGGAAGCTCAGCCTAACCCAATAAAGAGACTTTTCAAGGCGTTGGGGCCTGGTCTTATCACCGGCGCGGCAGATGATGATCCCTCAGGGATTGGCACTTATTCAACCGCCGGAGCGGCTTTCGGATTTGCCACACTATGGACCGCCATTTTGACTTTCCCGTTGATGTCGGTTGTCCAATACCTTTGCGCAAAGATAGGAATGGTAAGCGGCATGGGCCTGGCAGGGGTCCTCCGAAGACATTATTCACGCGCCCTGCTTTACCCAGCTGTACTCGGCCTCGTTATCGCCAACACGCTCAATGCTGGCGCGGACGTTGGAGCTATGGCCGCCGCCGTAAACCTGCTTGTGCCCATTCAGCCCGCCTGGATGATTCTTCCCATTGCGTTCCTGATCATCGCACTACAGATGTGGGGCTCCTACAAACTTATCTCGCGGATCTTCAAATGGCTTTCCTTGACTCTATTCGCCTACGTCGGCGCGGCCTTACTGGCCAAACCGCCCTGGCGTGAAGTGGTTAAAGCAACTTTCATCCCGCGTCTGAGGTTTGACGGAAAATATCTTGTGACCCTGGTTGCAATTTTGGGCACCACGATCTCGCCCTATCTCTTCTTTTGGGAAGCCAGTGAGGAAGTAGAGGAAGAGATCAAGATGGGGCGCAAGTCTCAACCGGACCGAGAGGGTGCAACATACGCAGAACTACGCGCCGCGGCCTGGGACACAAATATAGGAATGTTTTTCTGCAATCTCGTTTTCTATTTTGTGATTCTGGCCGCGGCATCGACACTCCATGTCGCAGGCCATACTAATATCCAATCCACAACTGAAGCCGCGCAGGCTTTGCGCCCCCTGGCGGGGGACGCCTCTGCCCTGCTTTTCGCCCTGGGCTTAATCGGATCGGGATTTCTTGCGGTACCTGTCCTGACAGGATCGAGCGCTTATGCGGTGGCGGAAACTTTTGGCTGGGAATGCAGCCTTGATGACAAGCCAAAACAAGCAAAACAGTTCTATGCGGTAATCGCTGGCTCCACGCTTGTTGGTTTGCTCATAAATCTTCTGGGCCTTAACCCGATAGCCGCGCTCTTTTGGACGGCGGTAATCAACGGGCTCATCTCACCGCCCCTACTGATTGTCATTATGCTCATTTCCAACAACCGGAAAGTGATGGGCAAAAATGTCAACAGGTTAGGCGCCAACATCCTCGGCTGGACAACGGTGGCAATCATGTTTGCGGCCGCTATCGGAATGGTTTTAACCTGGAGATGAGAAAATCGGGTGAGTAGTCGTCGAAGTAGCGGTCTGCTATAAGATCAATTTCAGGAGGCGAAGATGCTCCGAGACACCAAAGTTACGGAACGAATTGGCAGGTTTCTTGCGACAATCATCGAGCTGACGGAGAAAGGCAAATTACCTTGGAACAGGCAAGTAGGTTCAGCGCATCGATACGCCCGCTGGAATAACAATTTGTTGATCCTGGGTCCCTCCGATGAGAAGGTTGAAGTCCCGCGATACCTGTTTGTTACTCCATTTGATTCGCCGGCTTGTCTGGAGGTCAATTCGGAGGATGAAGATTTTGGGCAGGATGTACTGAAGTTGGTTGCGTTGGTCGAGAAGGCAACGAGCGCCGAGCCGGCAGTGGATCCATTTGCTATAACTGAAGAGATGCTCGGCCGTCTTGACTAGCAATGAAGTATATTCCGGAGGTAAAGGAGAGGACAAAAAGCCATGTCCGCAGAAATTCCTCTAAGCAACGAGGCAGAGAGTCTTTCCAGGGTTCCTCTATTTAAGCGGCTTACACCGGCTGAACTCGAGCAACTGGCACACGAAGTGGACCAGGTGCAGTTTAAGGCCGGTGAAACGATCTTCAATGAGGCCGACAGGGGTGATGCTCTTTATGTAGTGGATTCTGGGAGCGTGCGCATCTGGGTACTCGATGAGGATGTCAAGCCTGTAACGCTGGCAGAACTCAAGGAGGGTGAATTCTTTGGTGAACTTGCAGTTCTGGATCGTGGGGCTCGCTCCACCAACGCGACTGCCACAGTCGATACTGACCTGCACCGGCTCAGCAGTGATGACTTTCAAAAGTTCTTAATGGAACACCCGGATGTGGCCATTGATGTCATTTGTGAGATCGGCGCGCGCATGCGCCAAACGAACCAGCTTGTTTCGCAACGAGTCACCCGCAACATTAATGTGGAGATGGAAGAGAGGGCCACAATTGGTCAACGCGTCGCGGACAAGGTCGCGTCTTTTGGGGGCTCATGGACGTTTATTTTCATATATTGCGGATCTTTAGCCTTCTGGATACTGCTAAACAGTTTGGTTCTAATTTATTACGGCCATGGTGAAAATGGCGCGCAGTTTGATCCCTATCCCTATATTTTGTTGAACCTTATGCTATCAATGACTGCCGCCCTGCAGGCGCCGATCATCATGATGTCGCAAAACCGTGCTGCGGAAAAGGATCGGCTCGCCGCCGAGCAGGACTTTAAAGTCAATTTGAAAAGCGAGCTAATGTTGGAAGAAATGATGCGCCGGGGACGGGGCCGTGATGAACAATTGGAGCATTTGGCCGTGTTGATCCGTGAACTTCGAGGGAAGTAGCTCGCTTTGGAGTGCGTCGACTTGTCTGACTTGTCGGCGCTTTAAGTCGACGCTTTAATATGTTTGCGAAGGCTTCGGCAAAACGACCAAAGCGCCGACAAGTCGGACGTACTCCAAAGGCTTAGGGTTTTGTGTTTGCCACTGGCTTACCAGTGATTCTCACCGGTGGGGGTTTTGGAACTGTTGCGCCACCCTTCGGGGCAAGCCTGCCGTTGCGAGTTAAGGCTATTCGCTTTTCTCGACTACTTCCTTCATCGACAGTGACTCTGATCGTTCTATACGACCCATCCCGTTCCTTGTTGGTCGGATTGTAAGCAATTACATATTGTGTGCGGAGATCGCGGACAATCTGGTTTGCGATTTCCGGCAACTCGGATACTGATTGTGGGAAGAAGGCACGGCCACCAGACTCAGTGGCCAATCTATTGACCAGGTTCACGGCCTTTTCACGCGGACTCTTACGAATAAAACCGCCTTCTTTGTCGAGCTCATTAACGAAACCAATCACATAGATCTGCACGTCCTCTTCACGTAATCTGGCGAAGAGTTGTTCCTGCTTGTAGAAACTCTCGCGATCTTCTCCGTCAGTAATAACAATCAGGGCCCGGCGGCGGCGATCATCGTCGCCACCTTTCTTATATTCGGCTACGTGCTCGGCTGAGAGATAAACGGCGTCAATGATGGCCGTTTGGCCGCCTTCGACGTAAAGGTTGTCAAGTGCGTCAATAAGCAGATCCTTGCTGGCAGTAAAATCCTGCATTGTTTCAATCTTATCGCTGCTGATAAAGCGGACCAGGAAAGTTTCATCGCCCGGCTTATTGCTGGTTATGATGGTTTTTGCAGCGTCGATGACAGTCTGCAACTGCGAACGTAGCGAAGCTGAAGTATCAACTGCGAGGCCGTAGCTGATAGGCACCTCTTCGCGCGTGAACGACTCTATAGGCTGCGGCACGCCATCCTCGAAAACATGAAACGCCTCCTGCTGAACGTTCTCGAGCGGTCGATTGTTGCGATCGATGACTCTGACATTGAGATTGACCAATTCAGTGTCGACCTTAACGACCTCGCCCTCGCCAAACTCCTCCGGCGGAGTGGGGGTCGGCGTCGGTTTTGGCTTCAGAACCGGGGGCGGAGGTGGTTCACCCAGTTGTGGCGTGATCCTGTCAACACCTGAACCAGACGGCTCAGGAGTAGGTGTAGGTGTGGTTTGCGGTGTAGCGGCCGGGCTGCTGCCCTGTACTGCAGCGGAATTAACTGGAGAGCTAGCCTGGTGCTGAGGGGAGGACGTGCTGGAAGGCCGCCGAACCACGATGGCCGGCGTTGGTGTTGCCGTCGGTAGCGTCGGCACCCGGGTCGTACGGCGTGGCCGCGAATCCGGAGCTTGCGCACGAGAGCCGAGAGTTGGGCCTGCCAGAAAGACCGAGAGGAGCGCAAGGGCAAACAGGAGAGCCAGCCCTTGTCTGTTCAGCTCCAGTTTGCGGCGATTATTACTCATCATGGACAATCATTCCTCACCTTACCAAATCTAAATAGATGCGCCCCGGATGCGGAGGGTTCGTCGTCATTAAGTTTAAACGCTCCTTTCCCCAGAACGAAGTGCCGAGAGTCAACAAAAGCCGGATTCAGCTAAGGCGGGGAAGAAAGACAGTTAGTAATCAGGAGAAGAAAAGGAGAGAGGGGGCGGCCAGAGAGGAGTGTGTCTTAAAGCTCAGATCATTTTCCATAAATCATTTGACATTTTCCATTCGTTCATTTCGGAACAGCGAGGATTGGCAACAATAGTAATGAAGAATGAGGGAAATGGAACATTGTGCGTACTCTTCTCCTTCGGTCATCCATCGCACTCGAAAAATGAAAAATGCGAAATGTCAAATGTGATATGGAAAATTATGGAAAATATGTTGTCCCGTGATCTCCAGCTTGGGTAACGGTGCCGACGGCTACGCCGGGGGCGGCCACGGAGTGCCGCCCCTACAACAAGCGTTTTTAGCGAAGCGAGGGTATTGCATAATACCCTTCCTTGGAGCGAACGAACAGGCGTGGTAAGCCGCGCGGAGGAGTCACTTTGACCTTGATACGGTGCCACTTTCCGTCATTTGAGAAGTTGGCTGGCTTATACCCAATTGAATACTGGTGCCGCAGCTCGAGTGCAATCTGTTCAAATATATCGTCCATCTCAGGAGAACTGCGAGGGAAAAACGCCTTGCCACCGGAAACATTGGCGAGTTCGTCCAGTATGCCCTGACCTTCCATGCCAAGCGAACTGCCGGCGTCGCTGCCACTGAGAATTCCGATTGCATACAATACAACGTCCGACTCTTTGAGAAGCCGCCGCACTTCATTGAAGGTATACCGGGAATTATTGTCCTGGCCGTCGCTGATCAGTAGGAGGGCGCGTTTTGGATGGGCGCCGCGCTGCACCTTTTCCACGCCCAGGTAACAAGCATCGTAGAGCGCCGTGTTGTTTCTGGTTTGCACGAAGGTCAGTTTGTCGAGAACCGAATTCCCGTCTCGCGTTTTATCAAGAAGCAATTGCGCCCGGGAGTTGAAGGCAATTAGAAAATACTCGTCGGAGTTGTGACTTGTTTGAATGAAATTCGACAGCGCATCGCGGGCGCGCTTGATCTTGTCGCCACTCATTGATCCCGAAACATCGAAGATGACCCCCACCGATACTGGACTATCGTCGTCGCTAAAAAACGTGATCTCCTGAGGTTGTTTATCCTCGAGCACCGTGAAGGCATTTTTGCTCAAGCCCGATACGTACCGACCGTAAGTATCAGTGACGGTAACAGTGAGCGTGATCAGGTCAGTATTTACAATAACCGGGCCGTCGAGTTCCGTGCCAAGCCTTTGTTGCTGCGCGCTGGAAGGGTTTACCGGCGCGGCCTCCGGTTTTTGGGACGCAGTCGCAGCACCATCCTGTACCTTTTCCTGACTTGAGCCGGTAGCAGTTGCGACGAGCAAAACGAGTGCAACACCTGCACTAAACGCGGTTAGAAGGGAATATTTGGTCGATAGGTGCATGTAACCGCCACCTCTCTCGCAAGCTTTAGGTAGTTGGCCAGGTACAGAGGGGTCTGCCAACACAGATGCCAGATGGGGAAAGAGTGATGCCTGCGGGATCTGAACTTTTGCGGTTCGACCCCGAACTTGTCTTGCGTGGGAGACAGCCGCCGCGTTAACTCCCCAGTCTGTGCTGACTGAAAGTCATTGTAGGACAGCCCGACTAGCCACGCAAGGGACTCAATTGATTTAGTTACGCCTGCTTGTGAAACCCTGACGTTCTCTTCGGTTGTAAAGTTCATCACACTAAAAGGAGCAAACTACTAATGAGAAAGAGTTTCCGAAAGGTGGAGGGAGATGCCGGTTTTTTGAACCTGCCAATCTTCTCTTTCGTATAATTCATCAAGCGACGGACGGCTAGAACGATAACAACCGTTTGTCGGGACCGAATGGTCACCTTTCTCATAACTTCCCTAGTCATAATCGGATTCCTGGTTGTCGCCATATATTTCTGGCAGAAGCCTGCATCCGATAGAGAAACGCCGCTTTTGCCGCTGCCACCGAATCCGCGTGGACTTTTCTCCGATAACGTTGTGGAGGACAAGGGTTCAGAGCATGAGGCGGTCACTCTCCTTTTGCGGCAACATGTTGAACTGCGAAGGCGAGCAATGGATGGCGACAAAACGATCCTGCAGGAAGCCAGTGAGATTAGGGACCCTGACCTTTATGAAGAGCTCCTGGACGTGCTGGTCGTCGCCGCTGATTCTGAACCCAAATTGCTTGCCCTGATTTCCCACGTAACGAGCCATTCTTTCCCTGTAAGTCGCAAACTGGCAGAGCGGTGCATTCATTCCTGGCGATCCACTCCCGAGCGAAACTCGACCGCAAAGATGCTTCATCTCGCAGCACTCTCGGATGATGCGGAAATCTATAACCAGGCGGTGGAAGAGGCTGTGCGCGCCTGGCGTCAGCGGCGTCTTGCAGGCATGTCGGGACTGGAACTACGAGCTGTACTGGAAGGTGAATTCTGGCTACTATCTACGGGAACAAGAAACTCCGGCGCCGGCTTTCTCTTAAAGCGCACCCTCGCCAATGCCCGCCGCAAACTGGACGCGGACCGAAGTGCTTAACATGGGCCAACCCTTACCTCATCACTCAGAGAGGACTTAATCATGAATGACCTTGACATCGTATCAATGTTGCCGCTGCTCTTTGTCGTTGTTTTCCTGCTGATCATATTGCTCATTGTCCTCAATCGAATTTTTGTCAACGTCGGCGCGCGTGAAATCGCTATTAAGGAACGGCGCTACCTGGGAGCAAAAATGCCTCCCGGCCGAGTCGTTGCTACAGAAGGCGAAGTCGGGATTCAGGCTGACGTGCTCAAACCGGGACTGCACCTGATCAAGTTTCCATTTGAGCGAGTCGTCCGCAAGGTGGCGCTCATCGAAATCGGCCCGGATGAGATGGGAATTGTTGAGGCTGTGGACGGTGAACCGATGCCCCCAGGGCGCATCTTCGCTCCCGACCGCGCGCAGAATGCTCATAACAATTTCCAGGATCCCATCGCCTTTATCAAACAAGGTGGTGTGAAGGGCATTCAGCTAAGGACCCTGCCTCCAGGCTTGTGGCCCATTCATCCTTATCTGTTTCGTGTTTCGATTGCGAAAACTACGGTCATTCCCCAGGGCAAAGTCGGAATCATCATGGCGGCCGATGGTGGACCACTCGACCCGGGCCGATTGCTGGGAAAGGCGATCGGGGGACATCGCAACTTTCAAGACGCAGAACTGTTCATAAGCTCAGGCGGACTGAAAGGTCCCCAGGTCGACATTTTGACTCCCGGCGTCTATCGCATCCTGACACAATCCACGGCCATCGATGGAGGCTCGGATGTGAAGCCGGGACTGTTTACCGTTCGCCTCTATGATGCGTCTGTAATCAACGAAAATGAGATCGGTCTGGTAGAGGCCCTGGATGGAGCGCCACTTAACCCCCGAGATTACGTTGCCGAGTCAGTTGAAGGTCACGACAACTTCCAGGATGGGCATGAGTTTATCGGGCGTGGTGGTCAGCGTGGCCCACAGAAAGACATTCTCCTTCCTGGTACCTATTACATTAACCCCCTACTCTTCAAGGTGATTCCTGAGACGGCAAAGGAGGTGAAACCAGGCGAGGTTGCGGTGATCGTGTCCAATGTCGGCAAAGACCCATCAGATGAGGTTAGGCGCCAGATGGCTGCGAAGGTGCGCCAGCGTATGGAACGCGAAGAGAGGGAACAGGCTGAACACTCTGCGGAACGCCTTGACCGTATAGACGATAAACGGACGGCTGACGAGATAAGGGCGGACTTGATGAGTGGAGATCCAGCGGATCTTCGCCTTGATGAAGGAGCGCACGAAGCTTACGTAGTGCCTGAAGGATATCGCGGCATTCAGGAAACCGTAGTTGGTCCGGGCCGCTACTACGTCAACACTCTGGCAATCATGTTTAATGCCCAGCGCGAGGCGGAAGAGAAACGGATCCAACTGGAGAAGACCAAATCTCAGGCCGACAACCAGAAAGATTTAATGGCAGCGACAGTTGGTGTGGAGATTGCCGGCAAACGCGCCGAGCAGCGTAAGGCCGAAGCTGAAGGCGAGGCCCATTACATTCTACAAACCGGTAAAGCAGAAGCAGAAAAAGTACGTCTAATGGGCGGGGCGCAGGGTGTGGCCTATCACGAACAGGTAAACGCGCTGGGAGCTCAAGGTGTAGCACTAGTTGAAACGTTAAAAGTCATCGGCGAAAAAGGCGTGAGAATCACACCCGATGTGCTCGCATCCGGCGGAACAGGCGATGGTGCGGGGAGCATCGGCACGTTACTGCTTTTGAATCTCTTTCGTGAGCGATTGAACCTACCGGCGGAGAATGGCAAAGGTCTTCGGTCAAATAGAAAGGTGAAGCCTCGAAATCTGCCAGCTTCATAGTTGGTGGGATTTGCGAGTCTGCTGTGGGCCATTCGCTGGTAGGCTGGGTATGAACCATCCACGAACTGCGGTTGGTGGGATTTGCGAGTCTGCTGTGGGCCATTCGCTGGTAGGCTGGGTATGAACCATCCACCAACTGCGTTGGTGGGATCCGCAAGTCTGCTGCGGACCATTCGCTGGTAGGCCGGGTATGAGCAAGGTATTCTGCACGCATTCGAGCCTCTCTACTCTTCCAGGTACATGGCCGCCGCCATCTTCGTTAGCTTCCAGACTCTGCGCCATTCGATCCGGCTATTGCCATTCTCCCGACCCGTGAGCTTGTCCAAAACCAGCTTGCGGAAAAAGCGCCCTTCTCTGCGCAGCATGAACTCTTTTGCGTACGGTTTGGCCGTCTCGAAGAAACTAAACTCAGGATCAGTGACAATGCCGATGCCTTCCAGGGTCATCAGCGCCCGCATGATGTAGGTGAATTTTGCCGGTAGCCGAAATGGATACTCATACATTACTTCCGCAAGATCGTAGGTCAATTCTTTGAAGTTTACTTCTCCCAGTTTGAGGTTGAGATAATGCCGGAACAAACCCTCCACTATGGGGCGAATGGTTTCGGGACTGACGCCAGGCTTGAGAAAGTCGAGGTTGATGATGTCCTGCCCGAGCCCATGAGTATCGCGAGCTACGACATGCAGGAAGGCATTGATCATCTGAGATTGTAATTTCGGGGTAATGCGGCCCACCATGCCAAAATCGAAAAAACACAGGTGGCCACTATCCATTACCAGCAAGTTTCCGGGATGTGGGTCGGCGTGAAAAAAACCATCCTCAAGTAATTGTTTGAGATAGGCACGAACCAGCAGCCGGTTAACTTTTACTGGCGAAATGCGACGGGCGCGCAGGGCCTCCAGATCAACCACTTTCGTGCCACGAACGAACTCGAGCGTCAACACGCCCGGCGCGGTGTGCGTCCAGTAGACGCGGGGCACACGAATGGCCCGCCAATTTCGAAAGTTGTGGCGAAAGCGATCGGCGTTTCGACCTTCCTTTACATAATCCATTTCCTCAAAAATAGTAACGTGAAACTCCCTCAGCATTCCTTCCCAATCAGCGTTCTCCCGGGTCTTGGGAAAGAGACGATTGATGAGCTTCAGCAAGCGATAGAGCACGGCCGTATCAAAAGTGACGGTCCGGTGCAGATCTGGTCGGCGCACCTTAACTGCTACTTCCTGTCCGTCATGCAGTCGAGCTCGATAGACCTGCCCGAGCGAAGCAGCAGCTATCGGTTCGGCATCAATCCCTGCATAGGCCTCGCTGATCGATCGTTGCAGATCCGATTCTATGCGCGCGAAAGCTTCACTGGTCGGGAAGGCCGGTACCTGGTCCTGCAATTTTGCGAGTTCCTTAACGTAGGCGAGAGGCAGGAGATCGGCCCTTGTGCCCAGGGCCTGGCCTATCTTAATAAAAGTAGGGCCAAGGGAAATCAAGCTTTGCCGCAGCCAGTAGGCCTGCCTTTCAAGCCTCATCTCTTTTCTGCTTGAGCCCTCCTGCCCGCGAAAGATCAGAAAACGAAGAATCCGTATCGAGCGGTCGAGCAGAAGCCGCACCAGGTCCCAACCGGCTTGACGGAGCGAAGCTCGCCGCCCTTGGGCCTGTGCCTCGTCTCTAAGACGCGCAGCAGTGCGAGCATTAAAGCCTGAGCGAATGTCGTAGCTGTCGAGGAATAGATATAACGACAATAAGCCAAGAACACGCGCGACATTTGCGGCTCTTAGCCAGCCGCGAAGGCCCCGCCCTTTGAGAACTATTTCGACTAACTCTTCCGTAAGCGGAACGCCCGCTTCAGTAGAATCATCATGCAGCGGATCAGGGACCACTTGCACAGGTTGGGCACTCTCAAAGGACGGCTTTCGCGAACTTAGTCCGTTGCCGGGAAGGTGAGGAGTTAACATAGGTTTCAAGTTCATCCTTGCTAAAGTTGAGCTGTCTTGTTGTGTCCGCTGGTTAACCATTCTGCGCTAGACGAGTGACAACGAACGCCTTACACCTACACGCTCAAAATATCGCTGAGCTCTCTCCACATCTCTTTCAATTTGCTTAGTCAATTCTTCTACCGAAGCGAACTTTCTTTCATCTCGCAGGCGATGAAGAAAGCGAACTCGAATCACGTCACCGTAAAGATCGCCCGACCAATTGAGTACGAAACTCTCAACCGAAGGTTCCGTATCGCCTCCAAACGTCGGGCGCACGCCGATGTTGGTGATGCTGCGTCGCCAGCCGCCACCGATCAGGGTTCCGGTGACGTACACGCCGTTTCGTGGTATGACGCGGTTCTGAGGATGTAGGTTGGCTGTAGGAAAGCCAAGCATATGGCCGCGCTCCTGCCCGTGAATTACTCGGCCTTCCACTCCGTACGGGCGCCCCAGCATCCGCCGCGCCAGGTTGACCCGGCCGGTTACCAGCAGTTCTCTGATCCTGCTTGAACTCACTCGCTGACCGCGTAGACGCACCTCCGGTACCTCATCGGCGAAAAAACCGAGTTCGGCGCTCTCTCGTCGCAGCAATTCAATATTTCCGCTGCGGTTGTGGCCAAAAGCGAATCCGCGACCCAGGTAGACTGCCTTCGCGTGAAGTCGATCTTTCACCACGTCTTCGAGAAAAAGCTCTGCGCCGAGCAGAGAAAACTCCTTTGTGAACGGAATAACGATCGTCTGTTCAATTCCCAACACACCAAAGCCTTCCACTTTCTGGTCCAGTGTCTGGAGTAGAGGGGGCGCAGATTCGGGATGCAAAACCGCACGTGGATGAGGATCGAAGGTGATTACCGTCGGCACCGCCGCGAGCGCCTGGGCCTCCTCGACAACGGTACGCATGATCAATTGGTGACCAAGATGTAAACCATCAAACACACCCAGCGTAAGGACAGTGGGACGTTGAATGCCGGCATTATCGGTTCCGTGGAATAAGCGCATCGATTATGGCAGGGGCGCGCTGAAGAAACATTGCGAATTGCAGATTGCGAATTGCGGATTTAGACCGCCAAATACGAATCTCCCAATCCGCAATTCGCAATCCGCAATTCGCAATTTCTTCATCCTTCATCCTTCCAACGTCAGCCCATCATAGGCCCACTCGACACCTTTCGGCAGACGAGGCGAATCGCGATCGTATTTCACGTCGTGAGCAATATGCGTGAAGTAGGTGCGGCGTGGCTTTAGCTTATCAATATACTCCAGAGCTTTATCCACCCAGAGATGCGTTGGGTGTTCCTTGAAACGCAGGCAATCCAGCACCAGCACATCGAGATCGCCGAGGGCGCTCATCGTAGCAGGAGGAATGTCACTCAGGTCGGTTGCGTAGGCAAAGTCGTTAAAACGATAGGCCATCACCGGCAACCGGCCGTGAATCACTTCCAGAGGCGTGATGATGAGTTGTTGACCTAAACAAAATGGCGAAAGCGGTGTAACCGTGTGCGGAATAATCTGCGGCAGCCCGCCTCCAAAATGAGACGGCTCAAAGACGTATTTGAAAATCCGGCGAATGTCGGGCCAGGCTTGCTCGTTCGCATACACGCCAAGACTGCCATAACGGAAGTTGAGTGGCCGGATGTCGTCCAGACCAAAGATGTGATCGGCGTGGCAGTGAGTAATGAGAACCGCGTCAAGCCATTTCAATCCATAGCGCAATGCCTGCTGGCGAAAGTCAGTTGACGTATCAACCAGCACTATCTGACCACCGTGCTCAATCAGAATTGAGACGCGCAACCGCTTATCGCGTTCGTCGGAAGAGGTACACGTGTCGCATTCGCATCCGATCGAAGGAACACCGGTAGAAGTCCCTGTTCCGAGAAACGTGAGTCTCATCTTGGTAAATAGTGAATGGTAAGTTGTAAATAGTAATTGGTCTGACCCGGTTTACTATTGACCATTTACCATTCACCATTTACCAGGTTATCTTCCACCCGTGATATCGCGGCCAGAGTAGGTGCGGGAGGCTTTGGGGTGCGCTGCGTTAGCCAGCGACACATACTGCATGCGCAGATCAGCGAGGAGCCCCTCCAGAATCTGTTCCTCCTGGGTAGCCAGATTTCCGCGCGTCTTGTGCTGGAGCATGCCGAGAACGTCGATCCAATGTTTACCGAGCTCGAGATCGACTTGACGCTGGTGCGTGACAGGATGGTCCATTAATCCAAGGGCCGAAGCGGCATTGGAAGCAATTGACATAATGAAATTGGCGAAGCCGGCAGGATCCTCCTCATCTGGTACATCTTCGTTGTCGAGGTTTTGCTCAGCCTCGGCGGGCACGGCTTTCGACGCTTCGGTGACAATTGTCGCGCCGTGTTCCGGAGTAGTTGTTGCGGTCGCGCTTTTCGCCTGCGCTTTCTCCTCATCCGATAGTTCGCGGGGTGAACCGTCAGGGTTAAATAACCGGCGGTCCGTAACCTTGAAAGTAATCTGTTCGTCGCTCATTGGGCTGGCTGGTTCCTGCACTTTTCTTCATTTAGAGGGCGCATTTAACTGTCCCTCTACACTTTGAAGAACACCAGCCGATGGTAGCATCCCCCTCACGCCGCTCGCAAGAAAGGACCCTTCTCGCCCAGAGGCTTGAGTCAACCAATGATCCACTAACTCAAACGCAATAGTCGTGGGTGGCGATCCAGCTACTTTTACCATCCTCGATACTCGGAGTAGAACCGGGAATCAACGGTTTGTAGTCTCGCTGCTCCGGTAGATTTGGGACTTTTGCGCTACCGACTTAGACTACTTGCATGACAGCAAACTTTAGCGATCTTGTGAACCTGATGTCGCGACTGCGCTCTCCGGAGGGCTGCCCGTGGGATCGAGAGCAAACATACGCCAGCCTTGCGCCAATGCTCCTCGAAGAAGCTTATGAAGCTTTTGAGGCAGTTGAAGCAGCCCGGGAGGGGCGCCACGCAGAGTTGCGAGACGAGCTGGGGGACCTCCTTTTTCAGATCGTCTTTTATGCTCAGGTGGCACGCGAGCGGGGCGAGTTTTCCATTGACGATGTCACTCACTCAGTTCATGAAAAGATGGTGCGCCGGCACCCGCACGTGTTTGGCAGCGCGAAAGCCGGTAGCTCCGGCGAGGTGTTGCGTAATTGGGAGGCCATTAAGGCCGAGGAGAAGCGGGCGGCGCAAGAAGCCGGTTCCGATGAAGCACCTTTTCTACTTGAAGGCGTCTCAAGAAAAGTGCCCGCACTGATGGAGGCTCATCAGCTTTCCACTAAGGCAGCTCGCGTGGGCTTCGATTGGGAGAAGATTGACGACATATTCGAGAAGTTGCAGGAGGAGATCGGAGAATTACGGCACGCAATGGATATGCACAGTAACTCACAAACCGAATCCGACCATAGCCGCGTTCGCGAAGAAATTGGTGACGTGCTTTTTGCTGTGACAAACATTGCACGTCACCTCCAGGTTGAGCCGGAAGCAGCTTTAAAACTTACGAATCGCAAGTTTCGCCGCCGCTTCCGCCATATTGAAGAGAGTTTGCAGACGACCGGCCGGACTTTCGCTTCCACTTCACTCGCTGAACTGGAAGCCCTCTGGCAGGAAGCCAAAAGTAGTGATTCCCCTCGCCCGTGATTAATACCGGTCGTTCAGGCGAAGTGATCGCAAGATGTAGTCAAACGGCCGCTGGTAGTTGCGATACTCGCTAGACGGTGCGACGGCAGCCATGTAAAAGAGATCACCGCTTGAGAGCATCGTGGTTACCAGTGTGACAGTCTCTGTTTGGCCTGTAATTGGCGACCGCCCCGAGAGTGTCGTGCTTCGGGCAGCGCGTCCATCCAAAGTCGTACGGCGCCACCCGCTCGATTGCCGCAGATAGGTGTTGCCCTGGGCCTGTAGCAAATTCTGAACAAGCTGCCGCGAGGCCTGGTCCAGATTCGAATACTGCTCGCGGTCAGTGGCAAACATAACGCCATGGGTAATGCCCGCGGATCCATAAGCGCCTTCCGGAGCATAGCTAACAGCACTGCCGTCCGAGCCGAGCGAGCGCCAATTGCTCGGAATAGAGGCACGAAATAGATTGTTGCTCTCCGAACGATAACTGGCCGAAGGATAAGCTACCCGACTACCGCGCGCGTAGCTATCGTCCTGGGGAGAGTTTTGAGTTGGATAGTTTTGGCCGCTGCGCGCGATCTCTTCCGTCGTGCGGGCGCGTGGCAAGCCACGGAGCCGCGCCTGAACGTTCTCAAACCCGCGCGTGTCCTGTATTGCATTATTCCGATTTACTCGCAGCAACGCGGCTTCCTGGTTAATCCGCTGGTATCTGTTCTCTGGATTTGGGTGACTACTCAACCAGGCAGGGCCACTTCTTCCGCCACCCTGACGCTCGATCGTGCGAAACATGTTTGCCAGGTCACGTGGATCGTATCCGGCGCGCGCCATGATTTGGGCCCCTAGTATATCGGCCTGTGTTTCATACTTCCGGCTGTACTTCAGTGCCCCGGCTCCAAATCCAATCTGGCTTCCGGTACCGATAATGGCGCCTGGCACGCCGCCAATCACAGCGCCTGCTATCTGGCCCAGAATAGAACCAATCTGATACTTCTGAGTCTCGGTGGCCTGCGCTGTGGCATGACGTAGAGCGACGTGGCTAATCTCGTGCGCCATGACGCCCGCCATCTCGCCCTCTCGTCCTGCTGCCTCGATCATGCCTCGGTTGATGAACATTGGACCACCCGGCAAGGCAAATGCGTTAATGTCGCGAGCATCAACGACATCAAACGTATAGCGAAACTCGGGATGTTGAAACTCCGCGGGGATCGCGGCGACCAGTCGGCCTCCTACCGACTCCACATAGTTGTCAATATAGCTATCGCGCAGAATCGGCAGTTGTTGCGCTGCCTGCTGCGCCGCCTCGCGGCCAAGTTGCACATCGTCTGATACCTTGTATTTATTCTTGGGAACTTCAACTCGTGTTTGGGCAAAGATTGTTAACGGCGACCAGACCATCGCCGCCAAAATCAATCCCCCAATAAATTTGCCTGTGCTATTTCGCATGCCTCTGATCATCGCTTTCCTCCGCTTTCATTGATTTCGATGAGCTACGCACCACGGGCGTTTACCGCCTTCGCAGAGCACGTACCTGCACCAAATCGCAACAGAAATATACCTTTTCAGAACGATTAACCTCTCGAAGCTACCCAAATTGTTGGGCGCATTCCGTTGCCACACTACAATAGCAACGGTAATGCCAAACGCCGAAGAAACGGCGCTATTTCCTTTGTTCAATGTGTTGGTTAAACCATCGCGCTGGTTCCGCCAGAGGCGCAATGCGGTGAGGTTCGCCTTTCCAAACACGAGCCATCGAGATTATCAGGAATATGAAAGCTGCCACCCGAAAAAGGGAACCGCCGACAGAACTGCCTGTTACGGCTCCGACCACACTAAATAGCGTCGAAACGAGCAGGATAGCAATATGTAAAGCAAGACCCTGGGCGGCATGGAAGCGCACCTTTACCTCTTTGCGGGGTACCAGGAAAAGTTCGAGAAGCGACACTACTATCCCGATGTAGAAGGGCGTATAGGGCAACATGACGGCCCATTTTTCGGGAAGACCTATGCCCAGCACGGAGCGTGAAGTGGGGCGCTGGCTCATCGAAGGCTGTTGATAGAGATTCGCTGGTGATTGGTATGGAGCGGGTGGAGAATACGGAGGTGGGATGAAGACTGACGGATAAGGCGCGTCAAGCGGCGGACTATCGATACGGCGGGTCGGAGCCTCTGAATAGACGTTGCTTCGCGCGCTTTCGCCTTCCGATTGCCCAACAGGACCGGTCGGGCCCTTTATCCTTCGCGTATCCCCCTGTTCACCGGCGTCACCCCAAACTTCCTCTGTTTTTCGGGCGACTTCAGGATCAAGTGGATTAGTATCGTACTTACCCTTCTTTGCTTCCATCAGCCACAATCTCTTACGATCAGCCTGCCCCTTCGGTTTCAATCTTACTCGCCTACAATCTCATACTCAACTGGCACCCACGAGTACTCCTTTTCGGAAATCTTAAACGCGCGGAGAGTCGGCTCGCCCTTTCCGAGGCCCACAATCAGATAAGTGGCGGTCGGATAGTACGCAAGTCGAACGTCTGTGTCAGACGGGAAGGGCTCCTGGGCGCGAGGATGTGAGTGATAGATCGCCAACAGTTCCTCGCGTTGAGCCCGCATCTGTCGTTGCGCGTTGAAGAGTTCTTGCGGCGCCGCTTCGTAGGAAACCTCAGCGTTCTGAGCAATATTGCGCAGCGGGTAAATGGTTAATGCGCGGCCATCGTCGGTCCCGCCAATTAAACCGCAACACTCATTAGGTTCGTCGCGTTTAGCGTCATTAAAAATTTGCGCAATCTGATGTCGATCCAGTTTCAGCATGCATTGGGTGGGCAGACAACTTCCGATTGCTGTTCGATGGTAGGGCTAATCACTTTACAACCTTCAGATGCAATTCTTCCAACTGTTTCGGATCGACTTCGCCGGGCGCGTCGATCATCAAATCAGTTGCCGAGGCAGTTTTGGGAAAGGCTATTACGTCTCGCATATTATCGGTACCGGCCAGCACCATTAGCAAACGATCGATGCCGGGCGCTATTCCGCCGTGTGGCGGTGTTCCATACTCCAAGGCGTCAAGAAAGAATCCAAAGCGCTCACGAGCTTCCTCAGCAGTCATACCCAAAGCCTTAAACACCAGACGTTGCACATCGCGCCGGTGAATACGGATTGAGCCACTGGCCAACTCGACTCCGTTGATCACCGGGTCATAAGCCTTGGTGCGCAACTTTCCGAGTAATTCCGTTTCGCCATGTTCTACGGCCCGCTCCAGCAACGCCAGGTCCTCGTCGAATGGCGACGTGAAAGGATGGTGCATCGCGTAGTAACGCCCATCATCTTCGTGGTATTCAAACATCGGAAATTCCGTCACCCATAGAGGGGCATAAACATTCTCGGGAATTCTCTTCTCGCGCCGGGCCACCTCGTTGCGCAGTGCCCCCAGGCTGGCGGCGACGCTCTTACTCTTTCCGGCCACAATTAGAACGGCATCTCCTTTCTTCGCGCCGGCGAGCTTCAGCATGGACTCGATAACATTTTCACCGAGAGCTTTGAGCAATGACGACGAAAGTTCATCTCCAGCTTTGATCCATGCCAGCGCCGCGGCTCCATATCGCTTTACAAACTCCTGCAGCTCATCAAGGCTTTTTCGCGACAGGCTCGCGCCGCCAGCGACCACCAGCCCTTTGACCTCGCCCCCTGCGGCCAGGGCGGAAGCGTAGGGTGCAAAATTTGTTCCTTCCAACGCCGGCGACAGATCCTGTAACTCCATTTCAGGGATGCGCAGGTCGGGCTTGTCAGAGCCCCAGCGGCACATTGCTTCACGGAAACTGTAGCGCGGAAATGGGAGAGGCAGCTCCACTCCAATCAGCCGAAACACTCGCGCGAACAGTCCCTCAACCAGTCTGTAAATCTGTTCTAGCGTAGCAAAACTCATTTCGATATCGAGCTGCGTGAACTCCGGCTGGCGATCGGCTCGCAAATCCTCATCGCGGAAGCAGCGGGCAATCTGAAAATACTTGTCCAGTCCCGCGATCATGCATAACTGTTTGAAGAGCTGAGGTGACTGCGGTAGCGCGAAGAACTTCCCGGGTTGCACGCGAGAAGGAACTATGTAGTCGCGCGCCCCCTCCGGAGTGGATTTGATCAGGATCGGGGTTTCGATCTCTGTGAAGCCCTGCTCAATCATGTAGCGACGAATCTCCGCAAGAACGCGGCTACGTAAATGAAGGTTTGCCTGCAACAGCGGCCGGCGCAAATCCAGGTAGCGGTATTTAAGACGTAAGTCTTCGCTGGCCAGCGCGTCAGAACTCGCAGTTTCAAGTTGGAAAGGGAGAGTACGTGCGTCGTTGAGTATCAGCAGCTCCTGCCCGTGTACTTCAACTTCCCCGGTCGCGATCTTCGGGTTGCGCTGGCTTTCATCGCGTAACCGGACATCACCTATCACTGCCACAACGTATTCGCCACGAACTTCCTTTGCTTTGGCATGAGCTTCCCGAGCGTCGTCAGCGTTTACTACAATCTGTGTGATGCCTTCACGGTCCCGCAGATCTATGAAGGTAAGCACTCCAAAGTCGCGCCGGCGAGATACCCAACCCATCAACGTTACTGTCTTACCAACATCTTCCTTACGCAGCGCGCCACACGAGTGCGTACGCTCGAGGTTGCCAAGGTTATCCAACATACACTCTAATCTTCCGCGATTTCGATCAGGTTACCGCCCGGATCCCGCACATAAAAGCGCGCTCTTCCTGGTATAGGCCGTTCGTCAGGGAAAATCTCAACACCCGCATTCACGAGGTGCTGACGAGTCTCAGCCAGACCTTGCACCAACACGCAGAGGTGCCGGCTACTAGCGGATCCATCGCCAACTTCTTCACGAGAAAGATGGAGCTGAACAGCGCCTATTTCATACCAGGCGCCGCCGCGCGCGCGGGATGATTCGGGCTTGGGGATCTCTTTGAGCCCGAGGATTGAGCCATAAAAATGCTTTGCTGCTTGTTCCAAGCTTCTGGGAACAGTCACGTTGGCGTGGTGGAATTTTGTTACTCTTATTGACACTTCATTTTTCCTGCTTGCCGGTAAAACCGGCCGCAGCATCAAACCGGTGAACTTTCTCCGGCTCGTCTTTCTTTTCTGTCAGGTATTTGTTGAATTCCGCCGATCTGTTCCGAGGAATGCTTAGCGTTCTCCATTCAGTGGAGCGGAAATGCTTAGCCAGAAAGACTATCTGCCCGATGTGATACGCATAATGTGAAATCTGGCGGTTAATTGCTTGAATAATCGTGTGTTCCTCGCCACGAATGAACACTTTGCTGGAGAAATCCTGTGGCCGTACCGCTTCAAGTGCCGCGAATACGCGGTTCCATCCTTTCTCCCAGTAGGCAACGATGTCTGCTTTTGAAGTATTCGCATCAATAACAAATTCTCTGTCGCGTTGGCGATCAGGCTTTTCGCCATCGGTTGTCAGGAAATCAGTCCAACGCGAAATCATGTTGCCTGCCATGTGTTTCATGATCACCGCAACGCTGTTGGATTCCTCATCCAGTGTGATGAAGAATTCCTCATCTTTCAGTTGATCCAGGGCTTTTTCAGCAAGTTTTTTATATGCCCGGAAAGAGCCGAGTGCGTCTTGAAGATATTCCTGCGCGAGTGTTTGTTCCATACACGTGTCCTCTGTTAGTTAATATGGAGGGCTTCTCGCAAATAGGCTACGGCAGTTTCCCGCTTGATAGTTTCCTGTTTTCCTGTGTGCAGATCTTTGATGGAAACCTCGGCCCGTGCTATTTCCTCCTCACCAATCACGGTAACAAACGGGATTCCTCGCTCCGCAGCGTACTTGAACTGTTTTCCGAGCTTGTCAGCCTCAGGATAGAGATCGACTCGCAGTCCGCCCTTTCGTAACTCACTCGCGAACGCGAAGGACTGCGAAAGAGCATCATCATTCCAGATCGTTACCATGACATCAGCCGGTGTGCAGATGAGTGACTCAGGAAACATCTGGCGTTCCGTCATCACAACAATGATTCGTTCCAGGCCCAGTGAAAAACCGCAGGCGGGCACATCCTGACCTAAAAACATGCCCACCAGATTATCGTAGCGACCGCCACCTCCCAAGCTGCCGGAAAGATCTTTGACGCTGATCTCCATGATCGCGCCAGTATAGTAAGAGAGTCCACGGGCGAGGCTGGGATCAATCCTGATTTGGCCTCCGGTCCTGCCTGCCTCAACAATCTCGATAATTGACCGGAGCTCCTCCACGCCTCTCGCACCAAGCTCATTATCACCAACAAACTCAACGAGGCGGCCAAGAATGGCAGCATTCAATGATCTGCGCTTAGCGTCTCTATCATCTCCCGAGGCGATTTCAGCAGCATGCTCAAGAGAACCCAGCTCCACGAAAAAATCCAGCAGGGTCTTCCCAGCCACTGCTTCGACACCGCGTTCTGTCAACTCTTCCTCTACGCCTTTGCGGCCCAATTTATCCAGCTTATCAATGGCCACCAGTGCTGAATCTTGTTTGTCCAGCTGTACACCTGCCGATTGAAGCAGGCCAGCCAGAACGTATCGATGATTCAAACGAATCATAAAGTCGTCAAATCCCAACTCCTTCAGAGCCTCCCCCGCCGCGGCACAGATTTCCGCTTCCACTACCATTGAGCGGGAGCCGAGCACGTCTACATCGCATTGGTAGAACTCACGAAAGCGGCCTCGAGCCGGCCGATCGGCACGCCACACAGGCTGGATCTGATAGCGCTTGAAAAATCTGGGCAGCCGATCTTTATACTCTGCCACTACACGTGCGAGCGGTACCGTTAGATCGTAGCGGAGTGCGAGATCGGCTTCGCCTTTTGTCTCGTGCACCCCGCGTTTGAGAATTTTGAAGATAAGTTGGTTTCCCTCGTCGCCGTACTTACCCATCAGCGTTTCAATGTCTTCGACCGCTGGAGTCTCGAGGGGTTCAAAACCATACCGCTCGTAGACCCTCTTGATGATTCCGATGACATACTCGCGCCGGCGCACGTCGGCAGGAAGAAAGTCGCGCATACCACGCGCGGGCTGGGACCTGGGCCTCATTGCGCGCATCATAACCCGATTCGTGGAGTAATTGAGAGTCGCAGTGGGGTTCTTTCAACCGTCGAGGATCCTATATTTCTCGAAAGTCGCAGGCCGCAGCAGGATTCGCAGTCAGGCTGGTAAGTCCTGAGTCGAGTACCACGTGTAGTATTATTTGGTTTCATCTGCATCCTTATGGTCCCCCGCCGCGCAAACAATAAGAGGCCGCGGAGGAAATGGCGATTAGATGTTACTAATCCCAGTGATTCGCTAAACTAAATGGCTGCTCAACCCTCGATCGCAGTACCAACCACCTGGGCCCCCAATCAACAACGAGATCTCTTTCTCTCTTTCGCCATTGCAATTTCGGCTCTCGTTATTGCCGGTCTGCTCAGGGGAGAGACAGGGCTCAAAATGTTGCCGGTCGCTCTCGGCTGGCCACATATCATTCTCGGTTTCGTCTTTTACTGCGGCAAGATTATTAGAGGCGAACGGCTTTTTCGTTCTTTGTTTATTCTGCTGTCATTGCTGACTGCCGCCATCTGGTGGACTCATTATCAGATTGATATTACCCGCCTTATCTACCTTTTCTTCTTCTATCATGCTTTCACAGATGAGATCTTTTTGCCCTCTTTAGGCGGGCTGGGTACGACGAAAACGAGACTCAGGCTTGCATTGGCCGCTGTTGCCGTGGCTCTATTGCTGCTGGTCCCACACCCGCGCGATCTGCTCATAAACTTAAGACAGACTCAGATAACGAGCGCGCAAATTCGTCAAACCGGACCTACGCTTGTATCTTTCGACCCAGTACCACATTCGAAGGGACGACAGTTCTATTTCTATCTGGTGGCGCCGCACACCAGTGGTGTTGAGGATTTGACGACTCAGGCAGCACTCACCGACGCTTATGCAAACGGTAGGGTGTTAGTCAATGACGAGTACTGGGCCAAGGCGTCTGATCTGCTTTTCCGCCCGCACTATGCTGCTGCTTCACTCAGAAGTGATCTTCAGGACGGCTCATCGACGGTTCCGGTCCTACTTACCGGTGGTCATCGCGTGGGGCAAACCTTCACGGCGGAAGAAGACAATCTTGCGGGCATCTGGCTGCCAATTCAGAGTCGGAACGAGTCTACAGTGGTAGGCCTTACATTTGTCCTCCAGAGTCAGCCTTCACTATCAGGACGTTTTGGAATCTCAAGTTTGCGATTGCTCGTGGTTCTTTTTCTTCTGGCGTTCGCACTCTGGGCGTTCGGCACAACGTGGCTCAAAGGCCGTGAGCCCTGGGCAGGGCTGATGGTTTTCGCGACCCTTCTGGCGGGTCTGCAGGCCTTCTTAAACGATTCGATTAGACTGCGAGACATTGATACTCATCTATTTCAGCTCGTTGTCGTCTTTCACTACCTGCTCTGGTACTCATTCTCCTTTCACAAATTGAAAATGAGACAGAGCGGTCCACCGCCGTTTTTGCTCAAAGGCAGATACGATCGCTTTCTCAGCTGGGTCGGCCAGCCACTTCAGTTCTCAATCTCGGTGTTGCTCTTAAACGTGGTCTCGTTTATGGGTGTGCTTTGGTACTCCAGTCTCGGTGGGCCCGCAATTCTACGTTTCGCATTCGACTATAAATACTTTCTCTATGCACTCGTCTTTCATGTGACCTTTAGCCTCAAACCAACATCTCTCAGGTTGGGAAGGGGGCAAGGCAGGCTTCTGGGTAGGAAGGAAGCCACTCTCAGTCTGCCCCCTTCCTAACCTGAGAGATTCTTATCACTAAGTCACGCCTTGTAGAGTCGAGTATACTCGACATAGTTCTGCCAAAATCCGTCGAGTGAGCGAACCTCGTCATCAGTCAATGGGCGCTTCACCCTCGCGGGCTCACCCATTACCAGCGACCGCTCCGGGATGACAGTACCGGGCGAAACGAGCGAGCCGGCAGCCACGAGACTTTGCGCACCAATACGCACATCGTCCAACAAAATCGATCCGATGCCGATCAGTGAGCCTCGTTCAACGTAACAGCCGTGTAAGGTCACGCTATGTCCTATTGTTACCTCGTCTTCCAGAATAGTTGGGTGTGACCCGGTGCGCGTGTGAATGACACTATTGTCTTGTACGTTGGTACGATTCCCAATCCGAATGTAAAACATGTCGCCACGCACCACTGCGTTGAACCAGATGGATGATTCTTCACCCAGGTGGACGTCGCCTATTACTTGTGCGCTGTCGGCGACGAAGGCTGTGTTATGGATCTGAGGGTGAACTCCACGGAAGCTACGAATCATTGCGGGCGATAGTAGCATATTGACAGTCGCCAAACAGCATGAGAGATTGCGCAAGATGATCTCCAAATGGCAGCGATACAAACGGGCGGCTCAGCTCTCAATGCTCGCTGGAGCGACACTTGTAAGCTCTTGCGGCGGCACCCTCTTTAAGGTTAGACCTGCAGCTGAACTGCAGCCTCTGAGGGATCCAGTGAAGTTCACAACAGCGGCCGGCCTGACAATTAAGGTTGCTCCTTTACTTTCAGACGAGGAGAGTCAGGACCTGTTTGAAGCTAACTTGCCCTTAAGCGGCGTGCTGCCTGTACGAATTGAGCTGGACCATGAAAGTGGGCTGCCTGTCGAATTGAAACAAGCTCGCTTTCGTCTCAGTGAAGCCGGCCGAGAGTGGAAAGCGTTGTCCAAAAAAGAGGCGATTTCACGCATCCTGAAGGCGAATGGCGTCTTCGCTTACAACCCTAATTCAAGAAAACAGTTTGTAGAGGACTTTGGCGCGTATGGGCTTGATGTGAAAACACCGCTGAGTGCCGCTGAAGGCCGTCGCCAGGGCTTCTTATTCTTTCAAACGCCTGATAAGGGTTCGGTGAAAAGTCTGCAGGGTCTGGTGCTTTCAATTGAACGCCTGGCCGAACCCATTGAGATAAAACTGAATTAGTCTCAGGGGCGTCAAGGGCAGGAAATCCCTCAGGATTGGATTCAAGTGCTGTTTTGCTAGCCTGAGAGGGTGCTGCAGTTGAGTGATTCATTGTGAGTGATTCATTCAATGGTGTGTGACTTTTGAAGCAGCGGGGGCGGCGGCAGACTGAGAGTTGCGTCCTTCCTCCCCAGAAGCCTGCCTTGCCCCCTTCCTAACCTGAGAGATTTCGTCCCTGAAGTGTGCTCCCCTTCCTTACTTGAGAGATTCCACCCTGACAGAAACTATCACTGAGGACCAGTGGCGCGTATGTTTATTTCACTGCCACTTGGCAACTCCAGATCCTCTCGACCCTGGATGTAAACCGAACCCGCGCCGGCTCCTGCACCGACGATTGCTCCAATAGCTGCTCCTTTGCCACCGCCCGCTATCGCGCCAATGATCGCGCCGATGGCGGTCCCAATGGCAGTGCGCGTTACGGTGCGGGTAGTTTGGCTGTCTTCGCGGATTGCACCTTCGTTGTCAACATTAACGGTTTCATTATTGGGCGTCCGGAAGCTTTCGAGAATGCCCGCAAAGCGATAACTGCGGCCATCACGCAAACGGATGGTGTCGAAGTTGAGAGTCATTTCCGAGCGTCCACTCACTCTACCACTACGGCTTACGTTGGTGACATAACCTTCTATGGTCGCCCCCTCGTATTGCTGCGGTGTGCGGACCGTCATTGAGAAACGATCGTTATCCTTCGACGTTTGTGTTGACAGATTCGTGTTCAGAACCGCCAGAACCTGGGTCCCGTTCGACACAATAAAATCGCCGCTTGCAGTTCCGGTTCCGGAATCCGGGTATTCCGGATTGCGTGTATACACGTCAAGCTGTGCCACGTCAGAGATGCGATCGTAATAGGCCTGGACCGATACAGGTTGGCTGAGTTGTTGCGTGTACATTCGACGAGTAACCACCAACCGGCGCCCGTCATCAACAGGATCAAATATAACAGTGAAGTCTTGCGCTCTTTCGCCCGTTCTGGTAATCGTCAACCGGTCTCCGGAAAAACTGGCCCGTATGCGAATTGTGCGTCCGTTGGGAGTAGTCTCCTGGCGTTCGCGCCCGTCTGCTGCAAGGTTAGTTTGAGGGGCTCGAGACGAGGCAATCGCCACATCAATACCCCGGCGCTCGATCGCCAACATGTTGGGTGAGTTGAGACGGTTCACCAGGGCGTCGTAAGCACGTTGTCGCTGGGCGGCCGGCAAATTGCGCGTGGCGTTCTCAGCGGCAGTGCGACTGTCGCTCGTCTGGGAGCTATTGAGTCTGAAAGTCCCGGTCAGGCGAGCATCGGTCCCGTAGATTGGACCCCCAGGGCTTGTCTCAGTCCAGTTCCAGGCTATGTTATAAGTGCTCGCCAACTGGTCTAGATCTCGTTTCAACACAGTCCAATCGTTTTCAGCGCGTGACTGCAATTGGTTGTCTACCATAAAGCGATTGAGGTAGACAGCCTGCTGCAATACCTCGCGAGCATCTGCGTCCGTGGATTGACCACTATTGACACTGTTCCACAGGCGATTCGTCGCGGTTTGAAACTCGCGCAATTGCCTGTTGGCCTCATCTTCTGTCGCGGTGCCGTTAAACCGGCTGCTATTGAGCGCACTCAGAAAGCTGGCGCCAAAACGGCCGGAGCGGTTTTCTATTCGACGCGCTAACTGGCGCAACTGACGTGTTGTTGGACGATAGACGCCAGTGCCCGTACCGCCCGGTAAATCATTCCATGTCCAGCTGAGGTAAAAAGCACGAGCGAGTTGATCCAGGTCGCCCCGCAAGAGTTGCCAATTCTGCTCAACCCTTGCATTAGAACGGTTGTTAAGAAGAAAGTCATTAATCAGGTTCGCGCGATCGAGTACCAACCGGGCGTCGGCGCTAGTCGCCTGCCGGCTTTCGAAGCGCGTCCTTAATTGATCGGTGGCGTATTCGAAATCTCTCACGAGAGCACTGATCTGGTTCTCTCGCGCTGTATCGTTTACCCCAGTGCGTTCGAGCGCATTCTCAAGCGAGCGGCTAAAAGTGTCAGTTCTCGTTTCAATGCGACGAATGAGATTGCGCATCTCATTGTCGGTCAAACGATACTGCCGTTGAGCCAACACGCCGGTTGTAACCCAGAGGTTTACCAGCACGCCCACTAGTATCGTAGAAATAAGTTTTCCCATAGTTTTCATAAATCATTCCTCCAATGTTTATTAAAGGTCATACCACTCCATCAATGACGTATCGCGGCGAATTCTTGGGGCTGCCGCGACTTTCTGCGGGGGACTGTCGGATAAGGAGAATGGGTAGATCTGTAGTCGGCAGGATGACCGACCTTTTGGCCCGCTCTTAACGATGTCAGGCCGCATTTGGGGGTTGCATTTAAATTATCATATCATCCAACGCCACAAAGCACAAAAGTAACAATAGTGTTCCAACCTTAGCTCTTTGCCCTTTGCTCTCTCTGCTGTATCCTGTGCCGCTCGCAAAAAATATCCCAAGAACTGGTTAAATTATGGCAGTAAAATCTGATCGTTGGATTCGTCGCATGGCACTGGAGCAAGAGCTTATCTCTCCTTTCGAACCAAAACTCCTGCGACAGCTTGATGGCCGCCGCATCATCTCCGCCGGCGCTTCCAGTTACGGCTATGACATGCGGCTGGCAGACGATGGCTTTCGAGTCTTTTCACCCATTCATGGTCGTGAGATCGACCCGAAGAATTTCGATGAGGAGTCGCTTGTTGAGCCGCCGCTGCGCGCCACTGAAGACGGTTCCAAATACTATCTGCTCGCGCCGCATTCATACGCCTTGGGTGTCACAATGGAAACGTTCCGCATGCCCAGAAACGTAACCGGAATTGCCATGGGAAAATCGACATATGCACGGGCAGGACTCCTGGTTAACACAACGCCTTTGGAAGCTGGCTGGGTGGGCCGTCTGGTGGTAGAGCTTGCAAACCTTGCCGACCTTCCGCTGCGGATCTACGTCAACGAAGGTATTGGCCAGGTCATTTTTCTCGAGTCAGATGAGAACTGCGACGTTTCCTACGAAGATCGCGGTGGAAAGTATCAAGGTCAAACCGGGTTGACGTATTCAAGGCTGTAGAGCGAGGGCGAGGGGCAAAGAGCTCTTTGCCCTTTGCCCTTTGCTCTCCGTCACTGACTCGCCTTCCGGATATAGATCGTTCCATCCCCAACAGTAAACTGAAATGTTGGACCTCCGACGCCGGCGCGCGCTTTGATCTGTTTCGCAGTAAATCCCTGTCTCTCGCGCGCCTCCAAACCGGGATACTCCTGCTCGATCCTGCCGGAACGAAGAATGGTGGCATCAATTTCGCCGCTAAAACCTACGGGAAGTTCAATAGTGAGTTCTCCACTTGCCAGACGAATGTCGGCGCCCGAGCCCCGCCAACTCCGCGCCGGAATGGTGAGCTTCACCTTTCCTGAGGCAATCGTGGCAGAGACTATGCCTCCAGTAAGTGTTAGTTGTGTTTCGCTCTGAGTGGCTGTCAGCCGAATTCCTCCTTCAACGCCGTTCAGATGAATAGGTCCGCGGCCCGTATCAATCTCCAGGTCGGTATAGGTTGGCACATGTATCTTATAAGCGATGGCCCAGGGCAACCCCAGTAGCTTCTTGGGAAAGTCTTTGGCCACGCGGCGCATATAAGTCCGGTCGTGCGTGCCGGTGGTAAGAATGCTCAAATGATTAGCTTGGGGATCAACCAGAAACCCATTCACCGTGGCGAGACGCGCCAGGTCTTCTTCAGTCTCTGCGCGCAACTCAATTTCACCCACCACTTCTACTTCACTGCGTGACCAACCTTCGATAGTGATCGACCCTTCCGGGGCTCCTACGAGGCTCACGGTACCACCATAACCGAAGCGAACTGTCTCCTGCCGCGTGGTCCGCCGCGTTAGCAACTGGGTTGGATCGGCGAGGGAGTTAGTCTTCTTTTGCGCTGGAATACCCCCATCGGCAGATGGGGGATTCTTTAGATCCAGCCGGCCATTGCCACGCCGCGGTAAGCCGGACTTCGAGCATCCCTCAACTTGTGGTATCGATTGATTCAGTGCGCCGCAAACGCTGAGACAAATGAAGACAGAGCGAATAATAGTGATGATCATATTTCAGATAGTATGGCCGCAAACAGCCAGACGAAGAAATGCGGACGATCTCAATTCGAGAGCATCCGCAACAGCCCATTAACTCAGAGGTGATTTTAGCGACGCAGGAAGGTTATGCTGCCGCGAAAGTTTGTGACAGTAACCGAAGAGCGGCCATCGCCGACGTCACCCATGTACTTGCGCCCATCGCCCAGAGTTTTGAAACCATTGTTCCAGAATTGACCAAGGGCGAACTTCTTGGTTGGCACAGCAGCCACTAATCGGAACCCGGAATCCGCGGGAATGCGGATCGTTATATTGCCCTGCCCCGATTGAAATTGATAGGTGCCGCCGCGTGAGAACTCGCCGTCAAAGAAGATATCGCCGATCGTGTTCTGGGCGATTACTTGCGAAGCTGTGATGCCGGCAAGAGTGATATCCCCTTCTGAGGAAACATGCGCTCGCACCAAGCCGCCTCGTAAGTTGCTAATATTGATGTCCCCGCGTCGTGTTTCCACGTCCACTGAAGAATCGGGAGGAACCTGCAACTTGAAGTTTACATCGCCTACATCCCCGCGCCCGCGATTGTCTCCCATGACGTCCACTACCAGGCCATCGCCACTTTGTCGTGGAGTGAAGTTAGCAGTAGGTGACTCAAGCGTAGCGGAAAGTTTTATCTCGTCTCTCGCCCATGACTCGACGGTGATAGTTCCCGAGATATTCTTCAATTCCACCCGCACATTTTTACGAGCCGGATAGCGTTTGGTGACGTGTTGTTGGGCGAGGCTCGTGGTGGCGCCGAGCGCACCTGCCAGGCAGAGGAAGGCGATTACAGTTGAAGTTGAGAAAACGCGGGCGCGAAAAAACCCATAGCGCGCTATCAACGATCCGGTACTCATCTGTTCGGGGCTCTCACTGACAATAAACTCTATTGCACGTCGTGTTCCCGGGGAGGGCTTATAGATCCGCAAACTCTTTCAAGAGTGATAGCTTCTCATTCATCGCCGCATTCAACATCTCTTCGGAGACCTCGTCGTGCGGATTCTGGTTCAAACCGTTAAGCGAATCGGCAACCGCCTGATCAATCACTCGCATGTTGCGATCGAATGTTTCTCTCATCTGCGGACTCCAGCGCGCCTTATTCAGTTCGACGCGCTGATTCCAGTAGTCGATAGTTTGCCGTTGCTGTAGCAGTCGCTGAGTGATGTTGCTCCTTGCGGCACTGAGCGCGGTCACCGGATCCGAGATTGGAGAGCTTCCATTCACTCCTTCGCTTTCCCAACGTCGCACACCGACAATGGTAGTCAGGGATACCACCACAACTATAGCCGCGACCAATGACGCCAGTTGGGGCAAAGAAAGCTCCCAACTTCGTCCCAGCCAGCCAGACCACCCGCCCTTCTCGCGCGTCGTCAAATCCGGACGAATTCTTGCTGGTGAAACTTCAGCTTCAATCAGATTGCGAATTCTGAACCAGAGAGCCTGGGCATTGGGAGGCGCCTCATATTCGCCCCTGTGCTCACGGCAGAATTCCACAATCGCTTTCAGATCGGTGCGGACTTCCACACAATCCAGACAGTCTTCCAAATGGAGATTTAGATTTAACTCGTCTTTACGACTCAGCGAGCCATCAAGCAGATCGCTTAATAGTTCCTGACACTTCTCGCAGTTCATTGTCTTCGAACCTCTGACCTGTCATGCCCGTCCGTTACCAATCAAGACGAGATTGCCAGAACATGAAACTTGCCGGTTTTCAGCAATCAAGGGGAGACTGCGTTTGGGCTCAGTTATATCTTTCCAAGCAGGCGACCGCAACGTTTGCGACGGCTGCCGCCTTCGGTTTTCCCTGAGATTGAAAACTCCTCTGAGCATTTTTTGGAAGCTAATCCTTGGCTTTCTGTTGCCTGAGAAGGTTGCGCAATTTCATGCGCGCCTTATGCAATTGCGATTTCGAAGTTCCCACCGAACACCCGAGCATCCTGGCTATCTCCTCATGTTCATGGCCTTCGATATCGTGAAGGGTGAACACCGTACGGTACCCTGGCGGTAGCTGCGAAATCGCCTTATCCAGAGCAATCCGGTCTACTACCGGCATGAAGTTTGGGTTCTCTGTTCCCTTGACGATCTGCACCGGGGTTTCGCCGTCTTCGGTGGTGGTCTCCATCCGAACGCCGCGCTTACGGAAGTGCATGAGCACCTGATTTACCGTCAGGCGGTGCAGCCAGGTTGTAAAAGCCGATTCTCCGCGAAAGCTTCCAATTTTTCGAAAGAGCTGTATGAACACCTCTTGTGCGAGGTCTTCAGCCTCCGAGACGTTTCCGGTCATGCGCAGGCAGAGGGAATAAACGCGGCGATTATGACGCTGGTAGAGTTGCTCAAAGGCGTCCATTTCGCCTTGAGCGGCCCTTTGAGCCAGAACGTAATCAGTCTGTTGCTGTGTCTCGGTCTCGGCTGCGCTCACGTGTTCGTCTGTCGGCAAGCGACGAGGATACCCTACAACGCTTGCTCGCCGTGACTATCACGAGTCCGCCGGTTTCAAAGGAGCGGCACCGATTCCCAAAACTCATCCCATGCAGGGAGCGGAATCCCGTAACCCTCAACAGGGGTGTGATGCGGCGCTTCGAGCGCGTCGTTGCCTTGTGCGACCCTAAAAGTTAATCATTTTCCCCAGCCGCATCAACAATTCAGTCATCCTTCCACTTCCTCCCGTTGGCCAAGCCCCGACAGTGAACGATAACCGACCGCTTGCCACTAGGGGACAAGCGGATTATTTCGGGAAACAACAAAGTCCGTGAATATGCGGCTTACTTTCAGGATACGGTCTTCGTCCCGCCCTGACAAGGCCTCTACGCCGTCAGTTCCAATAGGTCCGATCCAGTGAACGATAACCCACGGCCTCGGCGACGTGAGGCGAGCGGACAGTTTCAGAACCTTCCAAGTCGGCAATCGTGCGGCTGACTTTTAGAATGCGATCATAAGCGCGAGCAGACAAACCTTGCTTTGTCATCGCGCGCTCCAGCATCTGCTCACTCTCACGGTCAAGCTTACAATACTTGCGGATCATCCCAGGCAACATCGCAGCGTTAGCAAAAATCTTTTCGCCGGCAAAGCGCTTTAGTTGTCGCTCCCGTGCGCGAATCACTCGCGCCCTGATACTGGCAGAGCTTTCAGTCTCTGGGGCCGTGTCGCCCGCTAGTTCACGAAACTTAACAGCAGGCACATCAATGTGAATATCGATACGATCCAGAAGAGGACCGGAGATGCGTCCGACATAACGCTGAATCTGTAGCGGCGAGCAACGACAATCGCGCGTCGGGTCATTCCAGAAACCACAGGGACACGGATTCATTGCGGCCGCAAGCATGAACGAAGCCGGGAAAGTCAAGGACATCGAAGCGCGACTGATGGTTACCTTTTGATCCTCGAGCGGCTGCCGTAAGACCTCTAAAACGCTCCGATCAAACTCCGGCAACTCATCCAGAAATAACACTCCCTGGTGCGCCAGTGATACTTCGCCCGGCCGGGGCAGAGCGCCGCCACCAATCAATCCTGCGTCGCTGATCGTATGGTGTGGTGAACGAAATGGACGGCGTGTAACCAATCCCGCACGGCCCGTAAGACCTGCGACGGAATGGATCTTCGTCAACTCAAGCGCGGCTTCAAACTCAAGTGGCGGCAAGATCGTCGGCAGTCGCTTGGCGAGCATCGTCTTACCGGAACCGGGTGGGCCAATCAGCAGGATATTATGAGAACCAGCGCTCGCTATTTCCAGCGCGCGCTTGGCTGAGAGTTGCCCTCGCACTTCTCGAAAATCGACATTGTAGTGATCGGATTGCGCCAGCACGGCTGCCGGCTCCACTCTCAAAGGTGCCGGCGGATCTGCCGAGCGCAACGCGGCAATGAGTTCAGCGGCGCTACGGAGATCTGCAACCGGATAAACATCGACGCCCGCAACAACCGCAGCCTCCTTGGCATTTTCGTCCGGCAGGATGATGTGCTTGATGAGCGACTCGCGCCCAAGTATGGCAATCGGCAGCGCGCCCTTAATAGGACGCACTCGTCCATCCAGCGATAACTCACCCACACAAAGAACGTGAATCAGGCTCTCGACTTTCGCCAGATCTCCGTTGGCCCC
>Ga0209751_10000486_pt1 | contig 42576 bp, 41 predicted proteins | sample RifCSP13_1_FD_184019 | JGI IMG/M metagenome (GOLD analysis project Ga0209751, IMG submission 184019) | Soil microbial communities from Rifle, Colorado - Rifle CSP2_sed 13_1 (SPAdes) (version 2) | ecosystem: Environmental > Terrestrial > Deep subsurface > Rock core/Sediment | place: Rifle...
CGTTCATTCAAAGAGCGGCGAGCCAGTCAAAGAGGAGGAGCGCGGCGTCCGGGCGGCGGAGATCGCCGCCCAGCTGTGCAACCATTCGAAGTGGAAAACCCACGGGCGCTCGATCCGGGTCGATGACCTGAAGTCGATGGGGCTGCAGATCCTGGACTACAGCGGGATTCCGGAGCTGGCGGACGCGGTTGGTCGTTATTATGCTCTCCTTCAGATGACCTTCGAAAGCAGCGTGTACAAGCTCTTCGAGACGCCCGCGTCCCAGATCGTGCGCTTCCTCGTTCAGCAGGTCCCCCCGCCCCAGCGCGACGGGCGGGCTGAGATTGCCGTCATCGAACACAGGTGTCAGAAGTGCGGGAAGGAGTCCCGCGTCCAAGCGAATTTGGGAACGAAACAACCCTTGCAGGCAGGCTTGGTCCCTTACCCTCCCGATGGCGTCTTCCGCTGCCCCAATTGTGGGACCGAGACCAACCTGTCAGATGCGAAACGGCAAATCGAAGCGCAAACTAGAAGACCGGTCATCGCGTAGAGGAATCGACATGGGCGACGCTTGGAGCATCGTGTTCCGGAAGCTCGCGGATGACGTGGAGCCGTCTCTCATCGAGGAGATTCGGAGCATCATTCGGGAATCCGAGGAACTGGAGGCTCTTCGCGAACTTGGGGCGACGGATAGGGGCGAGGACACGTCCTACACGTCAACCTAGGAGCCTCCAGAGGGTCGGCGAAACTCGTGTTGTACCCTTGACCTGGCGCCCTCGGATAGGACGAGCATAGATGACTTTAGGGTTACCTGGGTGATCACATCCCTGTGATGACACCGATTGGAATGCCGGGGACCCTTCGAGAGATCGAAGGTATCCTTCGGGACGCAGATGGGCCACTGAGACTCAGAGAGATCATGAGGAGGATGTCCGCGAAGGCCGCCCGGCGTTCGACGGTCCGTGAGGCGGTTGACGAGTTCAAGCGGCTGGGCTTCGTCATCGAGGGCGGCACAGGCGTCGTCTGGGTCCTGAACCTCTCCGCCAAGGTCTGGACCGGCCGATGGCAGGAACTCTAGGGCGGCGCCTTCCGCGCGGCCTCCATCGCGTCCCACGCCTCGTCCGGCAGCTCGAGGAGGTCGTTGAACGGGCTCGCCTCGCGCAACCACTGGCCGCCGTCGATCGTCACGCACTCCCCGTTCACGTACGCGGACTGCTCGCTCACGAGGTACACCGCCAGATTCGCGAGCTCCTCGCGCGTCCCGAACCGTTTCATCGGGTGCTTCGCGACGATCCGCTCCTCCCACTCTTACGACGGGACGATCCGCGACCACGCGCCCTCCGTCGGGAACGGGCCCGGCGCGATCGCGTTGAGCCGGATGCCGTACTTCGACCACTCCACCGCCAGCGAGCGGGTCATCGCGAGGACGCCCGCCTCCGCGCACGCGCTCGGGACGAGGAACCCGGACCCGGAGCCGCTCGACGCGTACGTCGCGACGATGTTCAGCACGGTGCCCGCGCGCTTGGCGGCGATCCACCGCCGCCCGAGGGCGAGCGTGCAGTAGAACGTGCCGTTGAGGACGATACCGACGATCGCGTTCCACCCGTTCGGCGACAGCTTCTCCGTCCGCGCGACGAAGTTCCCGGCGGCGTTGTTCACCAAGGTGTCCGAAGAACTCCGCGGTGCACGCGTCGATCGCCTTCTCGACCGCCGCCAGATCGCGCACGTCGGCCGTCTCGAACGCGGCCTGGCCGCCCGCTGCCTTGATCGCCGCGGTCTCCTGGAGCGGGGCCCCCCGACGCCCCACGAGGAAGGCACTCGCCCCGAGCTCTGCAAATCGCACGGCCATCGAGCGCCCGAGGCCGGTGCCGCCCCCCGTGATCAGGATGATCCGACCGTTCAAGAGGCCTCGTTCGAACATCGTTCGCTTCGAGGCCTACCCGGACTCACACCATAACGATTCCCAATGAAGGACCGCGGTCAGGCCCTATGCCTCGGGCTGAAGAGCGCGATGTCGTATCCATCCGGATCGAGCACCCGTGCTTCCCTCCGGGGGCTCCACGGATCGCCCTCATGGCTCACGTCGATGGGAGGCCGGGCAAAGATCACGCCCTTCTTATTGAGCTCCGCGTAAAGAGAGTCCACGTCCTCGACTCGGAACTGGAGAATCAGGTCTGCCATCTCGGGAGGTTGAGACGAGGCATGGAGGAGAAGCTTCGTCCCTCCCGTCTTGAGGACGACGAAGTCCTCGCCCTCGAATTCCAAACCGAACCCGAGGCGATCCACGTAGAACGCACGGGACTCGTCGAGGTCCGACACATGGAGGGAGAGTTCATCGAACACGGGCGGCCGGCGTGGCACAACCCCACAACTTCCGCCCCGCCCTTAACGATGGCGGCGAGAAAACCGTTATTAGGAGCAGGGGTGCTAGCCCCGGCCGCAGCCCCGTGGTCTAGCGGTCAAGGATACGAGGCTCTGGATCCGCCGCGTAGGCAGCGCGAGGAGAGACCTTGTGGCGGCAGTTCGAATCTGCCCGGGGCTATTCTCCCTCACTCGAGCAGGTCGATCGCGCGGGGCACGACCTCGAAGCGCGTCGGGTCGACGCCCGCGAGCTCCCCGTCGAGGTCAAGGTAGGCGCGCTCACGGCTCGTCGTCTCCACGGCCCGCGCGCGGTGGAAAGTGACCTCCGGCAGCGAGAGGTGCGTCCCCCGCCGCATGTCCTTCAGGTGCCGCTTCACGAACGCCCAGTCGACGTCGCCGATGATCACGACGTCGAAGAGGCCGTCGTCGAGCTCCGCCTTCGGCGCCGGCAGGAGACCGCCGCCAAAGTAGCGGCCGTTCGCGACGACCACGTTGTTCGCGACGCCCTCGCCCGCGGTCCCGTCGTCCAACCGCCAGGCGACGCGCTTGTTCCCGTACTTCGGCATCACGGAGAGGATTGCGAGGAGGAAGCTCATCCGGCCCCCGAGGACCTTCGTCGTGCGGTTCACCTTCTCCACGACCGCCCCACCGGAGCCGAACTCCGCGATGTTCACGAAGTACCGGGAGGACGGACGCCCCTGCAGGTCGGGAAACTCCACGCGCCCGACGTCGATCGTCCGTCGGCCGTTGCGGCGAATCCGCTCCAGGACCTCGCGCGGGTCCGCGGTCTGCTTCACCGTCTTCGCGAAGTCCGTCCCCGTGCCGATGGGGGCGATCGCCACGGCCGTCGTTGGCGGCGAGGCGGAGCGCGCGGGAAAGAACCCGTTCACGACTTCGTTCATCGTCCCGTCCCCGCCAATCGCAAGGAGCACGTCCGCACCGGAGGCCACGACCTCGCGGGCGATCCGCGTCGCGTCCCCCGGGCCCTCCGTGAACCGGAGCTGCGCATCGATTCCGTTTGCCGCCAAGAAACGGCGCAACCGCTCCGCGCGACGCCGCGCCTTCCCGTTCGCGGCTGCCGGGTTCGCGACCGCCACGACGTCAACCATGCGCGCCCTCCCGCCACTGCACGTTCGCCTCCGCGAGCGCGCGATACCGGGCGACCTCCGAGGCCCTCCGGTCCGAGTCCCATCCGAGTTCCTCGCCGAGGACGTTCGCGACCTCCGCCGCCAGAGGGAGCGCACGGTCGGACCTCTCGTGGAAGAGGCCAATCCGTCGGACGAGGACATCATCGATGTGAATGGCCATCTCCTGACGCGCGGCGTGTCGGGTAGCGGCGCGGACGTCCCGCAAGTCGGGCTCCGCCCCCGCCAAGGGAATCGTCCGCGTGTCCACATCCTTCGATGCGGGAGGGAGGGACGCGGACGCCCGTCGGAGCACGTCCTCCGCCATCGCGCGCGCCGTCGTGAGCTTTCCGCCCGCGACCGTGAGGAGCCCGTCCGGGTCCACGACGATCTCGTGCTTCCGCGAGATGTCGGACTCCCGCCGCTCGCCCCGGTCGACGAGGGGGCGCAAGCCCGCGTACGTGCCCACGACGTCGTTGGCGGTGAGGTGCGCCTCCGGGAATCCCGCGTTCACGACGTCGAGCAGGTACCGCACGTCCGCCGCCTCCGCCTCGACGCGCTCCCGCTCCCCGCGGTAGGCCGTGTCCGTCGTCCCGATGAGGGAGAGGTCGCCCCACGGGAGGACGAAGATGATCCGCCGGTCCGGCGTGGGGAGGACGACCGCCCCGACGTTTCCGACCCGGTCCCGCGGGACGAGGACGTGGATCCCCTTCGTCGGCCGCAGCCGCATCCGCCGCTCCACGTGTTGCAGGTCCCCAATCCACACGCCCGTCGCGTTGACGACGAGGGAGGCCCGCACGTCAGCATGGGAGCCCGTCTCCTCGTCCACGATTCGCGCGCCGCGAACGCGCCCGCCCTCGCGGATCAGGTCCGTGACCCGCGCGTAGTTCGCGATGAGGGCCCCGGCGTTGGCGGCGGATCGCACGACACGAAGGACGAGCCGGGCGTCTCGAGTGAAGGCGTCCGAGTAGAGGACACCGCGGACGAGGCCCGTCCCCGAGAGCTTCGGCTCTCGCCCCAAGGCCTCCTCGCGCGCCAACCACCGCCGTGGCGGCAGGACGTTCTCCCGGGACAGCCCGTCGTACAACCAGAGGCCGATCCGGAGCTGCCACCCCGTCGGCCCACGGCCCTCGTAGACGGGGAGGAGGAACGTGAGCGGGGTCACGAGGTCCGGCGCGATCCGGAGGAGGACGTTCCGCTCCCGCGCGGCCTGCCGGACGACGCCGATCCGCAGCTGCTGCAGATACCGCAGGCCGCCGTGGATCATCCGCGACGTCTTCCCGCTCGTGCCGCTTGCGAAGTCCCCCTTCTCCACGAGCCCGACGCGGTACCCGCGGAGCACCGCCGCCAACGCGACCCACGACCCGACGATCCCGCCCCCGACGACGAGGAGGTCGAGCGGGCGGTCCGCCATCGCCGCCAGGTCGGCGGTGCGGGTCCGCGCGGAGAACTCGTCCATCACGCGCCCACCGGGAAGATCTTGCCGGGGTTCATGATGCCGCGCGGGTCCAACGTGCGTTTCAACTCCCGCAGGAGACGCCAGTTCTCGTCGCCGATCGCCTCGCGGAAATAGGGGGCGTGCTCGGAGCCGATCCCGTGATGGTGACTGAGCTGCCCGCCGCCGTCCAAGATCGCGCGCGTGACCGCGCGCTTCACCGCGTCGTACTGCGTGAGCTCCTCGCCGCGCCGCTGCCGGGCCATGAACGTGAAGTAGAGGGACGCGCCCTCCGAGTAGATGTGGGAGACGTGGCACCCGATCCACCCGGGGACGCCCACCGCCGCGACCGCCGCGTGGAACGCCCTTCGGACGGCGGCGTGGACCCGCTCCACGTTCGACCACAACGCTGCGGTCTCGACCGTGTCGACGAGCACCCGGTGCTCGATCAGGGAGTCGCGGACGTACGGGGTGACGAACCGGCTCTCCATCCACCGCTCCGCGGGTCCCGGACCCGCCGCCACGCCGGGCCGCCAGTACGAGCGCCCGAGCCCGAAGCGCCGCGACACGCTCTCCCGGCTCCCCTCGTACCCGAAGTACGCGAGGGAGGCCCGGTCGAGGGTGATGCCCCGCAGCCTGAGAAGCGCCGTCGCGGTCTTGCTGCCGCCCGCCGCCGCCACGGACAGGCGGGTCTCGTCCTCGTCGTCCAGATAGGCGAGGTCCGGGGACATGCCCTCCTGCGCCATCCCGCGAAGCGCCTCGAGGCCCTGCTCGAATCCCGGGAAGAGGACGGACTCGAACTTCCGGGCCTCCGGCGTGCGGTGGACCCGGACCGTCGCCCGCGTGATCACCCCGAGCGTCCCCTCGGAGCCCACCGCGAGCGCCACGAGGTCCGGCCCCATCGCGTGGCGCGGCCGGCCGCGGAGGTCGTGGACCCCCGTCGGCGCGAGGAGGCGGACGTCGACGACGAGGTCCTCGATCTTCCCGTACCGGTTCGAGAACGCCCCCGTGGACCGGGAGGCGATCCATCCGCCGAGCGTGGAGTACTCGAAGCTCTGGGGGAAGTGGCCCAGGCCCACCCCCTGCGCGGCGAGCTGCGCCTCGAGGGCGGGACCGAAGATCCCCGCCTCGGCGGTCGCCGTGAGGGAGGTCCCGTCGACCTGGAGGAGGCGGGCCATCCGGCGCAGGTCGAGGGTCGCGTGGGGCCGGGAGGGGTCCGACACCTCGACGCCGCCGACGACGCTCGTCCCCCCGCCGAACGGGACGACGGCGACGCCGCGTTCTGCACAGAACGCGAGGACCTTCCCGACGTCGGCCTCGGAACCCGGGAAGAGGACGAGGTCCGGGGCCGCGGCCACGTCGCCGAGACGGAGCCGCACGAGGTCCCGATATCCCTTCCCGCAGGCGTGGCGGAGCCGTTCCATCGGGGCATCGCTTACGGCATCCCGCCCGAGGAGGTCGCGGAGCGCATCCGCATCCCCCGCCGCCAAGTGTGTGGGCGGCAACCGGATCGACTCGGCGTCCGGGACCCGGAGTGGTTCGACCGTGTCCGGGAGGTCCAGCGCCTGCCGGAGGAACGCGCGGAGCTCGGGCAGGGACTCGAGGGACCGCGCGCGGGCGGTGTCGCCCCAGCCCCACCACTTCGTCTCCGGCACCGTCGCGCCCATCGTGGGATGCGGGATTAAGCTACCGCGGCCGCAAGCCTTTATACGGCCCGTCCCATCGCCGCCAATCCGGGGGTGCGGATCTGATCGCGCGGGAGCGGATTCTCGAACTCCTCGAGGACTACGACCTGGACGACGTCCGCATCGCGACGATTGGCTCCCACAGCGCCCTCGACATCTGCGACGGCGCGGTCGAGGAGGGCTTCCGGACGCTCGTCGTGTGCGAGCGGGGCCGCGAGGCGCCCTACGCGCGGTACTTCAAGGCGACCCGCGGGAAGGACGGGCGGGTGATCAAGGGCGTCGTCGACGAGGCGATCGTCCTCGACAAGTTCGCGCACATCACGTACGAGAAGACCCTCCGCGCGTTGCAGAAGCAGAACGCGATCTTCGTGCCGAATCGCTCCCTGCCGAGCTACGCGGGGGTGGACGCCGTGGAGTCGGACTTCCTCGTCCCCCTCTTCGGCTCCCGCCAGCTCCTGCGCACGGAGGAGCGGACGGAGCGACGCTCCTACTACTGGCTCCTCGAGAAGGCGAGGCTCCCGTTCCCCGAGAAGGTCGACGACCCGAAGGACATCGACGGCCTCGTGATCGTGAAGCTCCCGCACAAGACGAAGACGCTCGAGCGCGGGTTCTTCACCGCCGCGTCGCACAAGGAGTACAAGGAGAAGTCGGAGCGTCTCCTGAAGGACAACGTGATCGATGCCAAGGATCTGGCGGCGGCGCGGATCGAGCGGTACATCGTCGGCCCCGTGTTCAACTTCGACTTCTTCTACTCCCCGCTCCAAGAGGTCGGCGAGCGGCTCGAACTCCTCGGGATCGATTGGCGGTTCGAGACCTCCTTGGACGGCCACGTCCGCCTCCCCGCGGACCAGCAGCTCGCGCTGCCGCTGTCCCAGCGGACGCCGGAGTACACGGTCGTCGGGCACAACTCCGCGACGCTCCGCGAGTCCTCCCTGAACCAGGTGTTCGAGATCGCGGAGAAGTACGTGAAGGCGACCCGCGAGCACCACCCGCCCGGGATCATCGGGCCCTTCACCCTGCAGACGTGCATCGACAAGGACCTCGACGTGTACATCTACGACGTCGCCCCGCGGATCGGCGGCGGGACGAACGTGCACATGTCCGTCGGGCACCCGTACGGGAACGCCCTCTGGCGGCGGACGATGAGCACGGGGCGGCGGATCGCCCTCGAGGTGCGGAACGCAATCGAGGCGGGGAAGCTCGACGCGGTCGTCACGTGAGACGCGCCCTTGACGCCGCCAAACGGATATAGTCCAACACGCGCATCGCGCAGCGTGGTCGCGTTCGTCCTCGTCCACGGCTCCTGGCACGGCGGCTGGTGCTGGCAGCGGCTCGCCCCGCTTCTGCGCGCCGCGGGGCACGACGTCCACGCGCCGACCCTGACCGGGATGGGTGAGCGGGCGCACGCCGCGCCGGCCGAGATCCGATTGAGGACGCACATCGACGACATCCTGAACTTGCTCACGTTCGAAGACCTGCACGACGTCGTGCTCGTCGGTCACAGCTACGCGGGGATGATCATCACGGGCGTGGCTGCCCGGGACGCCTCACGGCTCCGAGCGCTTGTGTACCTCGACGCGTACCTACCGGAGCCGGATGAGGCCGAAGTCGACCTGTGGCCACCCGAGGAAGCCGCCAAGGCGAAGGCGGACTTGGCGGCGGGCCGGCAATTTCGCCCGATGCTTCCCGCCGCCGCCTTCGGCCTCCAAGGGGAAGACGCCGCCTGGGTCGAGAAGCGCCTGACGCCGCAACCACTGAGCGTTTACTTGGACCCCGCAAGCAACGAGCCACTGCCGGCGATCCCCGCCCGGTTCATCCAATGCACGGAGGGCTGGTTTGCTGCGCGGTCCGCGACGTTCGCCGCACGGGCACGCACCCGGGGCTGGCCGGTGGACGAGCTTGCGACCGGACACGATGCGATGTTGACCGTCCCGGACGCCCTTGCGCAACTCCTGCTGCGGGACCTGTAACTAGTAGACCGCACCGCACCGGCTGCACACCATGCGGCCGTCGCCCCGGGGCACGAGGGGGCCGCCGCACGCGCTGCAGAAGCGCGCCTGCTGCACGAGCTGCCCCTGCTCGTTCCACTGGTGCTGCGGCCATCCCGCCTGCGCCGGCGGCGGCTGCTGGCCCGGCCAGCCTCCCGGCGGCGGTGCCTGTTGCTGGGGAGGTGCGCTCCCCGGGGGCGGCGCCTGCTGCCCGGGCCACGCGGGCGCCGGAGTCTGCCCGGGCGGCGCGTACTGGGGCGCGGCCGGGTGGGGAGGCGGCGTCGCCATCTGGCGGAACTGCTCCTCGACGTACGCCTGCGGATCCGTCCGCACGACGGTCGTGCCCGCGAACCGGTCCGTGAACTTCTGCCGGGGGTCGCCCTCCGTCGCCATCCCGACGATCCAGTCCAGGAGCAGGAGGAGGCCGTGGATCTTCGTCACGTTCCGGATCGTCGCCTTGACGATGTCCATCGGGCCCGTCGTCCCGACGACCCGCAGGCCCATGATCTTCTTCCCGACGGTCCCGCCCATGAACCCTTCCTGGATTAGCCAGTACAGGATCGCCAGGATCGCGTACAGCAGGACGCCCGCGCCGGCGAAGATCGTCCCGACCCCGCCGAACGACCACCACAGCGGGAACAGGACGAGGGTGAGGATGATCGAGAGGATGACGAGGATGATCCAGTCGATGATGTACGCGACAACGCGCTTGATCCAGTGGTCCTGGAGGGCCTTGTTCGACCCGATGATGTTTAACCCATTTACCACGTGCGCACCATCCCTTTCGGCGGCGCATCGGCTCATGCGGTATAAAGGTATTGTAGTCCCATATGAACGGCGATTTTCATGGTATGGAACGAGGGGGTCATTCCCCCGGCGGGAGCTCCTCTTCCACGCGCTCCGCGCGGCGCAGGAACGGCGGGGGGACCTCGCGCGTGAGGAACACGGTCTTCCCCGCCTTCATGATCACGACCCCCGCCTCGCGCGCGGCCTTCGCGTCCACCTCGAGGATCACGGGGCTCGGGTTCTTCACCCGGCCCGCCTCGAGCGCGGCCTCGTACGTCCGGCTCAAGTGGACCATCTTCCGATCCGCGGGCTTGATCCCGCCCGCCTGCAGGTTCGGCCAATCCGCCTCGCTCGTCGGATAGTACAGCGCGTCCGGGATGTTCTCCGTCGGCAGGTCGAGCTCCACGTCGAACGTGTGCCCGTACGTCGCGCGGATCTTCCCGTCGCGGAACTGGTATCGGCCCTTCGGGTCCGTCTCGATCAGGCCGACCACGTGGTGCGGCTTCAGGAACCGGAGGCGCCGGTTGCGGCTCTGGATTCCCTCGATGAAGTCCCGCAGGTCGACCCACCCGTTCTTGTCCATCGCGAGCTCGTACCGCTCCGGGAAGTGGCGGAGCACGCCCGCCATCGTCCGGCCGAGCGTGTCGACCTCCTGGTCGTTGAGGAGGAACTTCGCCTCGCTCCCGCACATCGGGCAGAACTCGTCCCGGAAATACCCGTGGGAGCGGCATTCCTTCAACATCGACGACCCCAACCGTTCGCGCGGGGAACCCCGGGGGGCCGTTAAAGGTTTCGGGATTCGGGACGCGTCGCCAGGTCCGACTCCCGCACCGTTTCGAGGCCGCGGTCCCGGAAGAACCCCTCCAGCTCGCGAAAGCGCGGCTTCGGGATCGCCTTCCGGTGGAAGTAGACGAGGCGCGCGTCCTTTGTGCGTTCCACGGCCCGCTCCAGCGCCCCGTAGTTCGGCGGGTCCAGCGCGTGGGAGGGGACGAGGTGGCCGAACGACACCCGCCGGGCGAGGGCGACGTCGACGATCCGCGGCATGTAGTGGCCGCCGCCGACGCCGATCGCGACCGGATCGCCCGCGTCGGACACGGCGAGGACCGTGCGCGCGAGGACGGCGGCCGCCTTCGCGTCCGCCCACGCCCCCTCTCCGCTCCCGACCTCCGCGTAGAACGTCGGCGTTTCCAAGTATGGGCCGTGGTGGGTCGCCTCGAACGTGGCGGCGTACCCGGGCGCGGCCCCCGCCGCAAGCCGCCGGAGCGCGTCTGTCATCAGGTCCGGGGCGGACGGGACGACCTCCCCCGGACGACCGCCGAAGTCCGCGGCATGCCAGTTCCCGATCGGGTGGACCGTGAGGCTGTCCTGCCCGCTCGCGGCGCGGTGCTTCGAGACGTACACGACCGCGTCGGGCGTCGCGCCGAGCGCTTCGCGGACCTTCCGGTCGACGTCGTCCACGTACAGGTGATGCTCGCGGATCGTCACGAGGAGACGGTCCCCGCGCCGCCAAACCCGGTGGCCGTCGAACGTCCCGCCCTCGGACCAACCGCCAAGTTCGAGGAGTCGGTCCCGGATGTTCCCGCTCGCTTCGTCGGCGGCGGACGCGACGATCAGAAGCACGCGCCCGCATGTCCCGAATGATACGTAACCGTTGCTTCGACGGTGATTATCACGAGCCCCCGCCCGTCCGCCGTGTTATCCCCGCCGATAACCGCACCATTCATCTCATATATCGTCCGGCGAGAGCGCCTTGGTACGGACCGAGTGACGTCCGACCCGGGAGAGGTTGTTCCCTATGTCTGCGACTAGCGCGCGTATTCGTGGCCGCACCTTCGTGACCGTCCTCGCCGTCCTCGCGGTCTCGTTCGGCGCGCTCCTCGCGACGTCCCCGCGGGCCTCCGCCACGACGTACGTGCGGGGCTGGATCACGGTCGACACGACCTGGGGGATCGCGGACACGGAATACGTGCTCACCGGCCACGTGACCGTCCGGCCGGGGGCGACCCTCACGATCGTCCAGGGCACGACCGTCAAGATGGATCCCGGGCGGGCGCTGTTCGTGGAGGGCAGACTCGTCGCGCAGGGCTTCCCGGGGAACGAGGTCGCGTTCCAACAGAACAACACGGTGGCGCTCTTCCCGCCCCAGGGCATCCAGTTCAACGCGAGCTCCACGGGAAGCGTGGACCGGTCGACGTTCGACCGGTTCGAACGCCCCGTGAGCGCCGTGGACAGCTCCCCCTGGATCGGGAGCAACTATGTTGGGAACGCGTTCTACGCCTTTTACCTCGTCCGATCCAACTCCTGGGTCTGGGGCAACGCGATCGACCGGGCGACGGTCGGCATCTTCGCGTCGCAGTCGAACGCGCAGATCCTGGGGAACGCGGTGAACGGGACGGGCACGGGGATCCAGGCCGGCAACGGCGGCGCGCCCCTCATCGCAGACAACGTGATCACGAACGCGAGCGGCTTCCTCGCGATCGGTGTCCACGTCACGAACGGCGCGACCGCAAACCTGTGGCGGAACACCGTGTACGGCGTCCAGGGGAGCCGCGGCGCGAACGCGATCTTCGCCGGCAACCCCGGCGGAGGGGGCGGACTCGCACTCGGCATCCTCGTCGACAACGCTCCGGCCGCGACCGTGCGAGACAACGTGATCAGCGCGATCTACGGAGGACGCGGCGGTGACGGCGCCCCGAACGCGACGGGCGTGGGAGGCCAGGGCGGCGACGGCGGACCCGCGGCGGGAATCGTGGTCGGCGGTGTACCCTCCGTCGACATGGGGGGCAACATCGTGACGGACGTCATCGCGGGCCGGGGCGGGTCCGGCGGGGGGACCCTCGGGACGACGACCGGCGGCGCGGGCGGGGACGGCGGGGAGGCGGCGGGGATCGAGGTCCTCGGCGTGTCGGCGACCGGATTCTGGTACGGGAACTGGATCAACGCGATCACGGGCGGGGGCGGGGGGAGCGGCGGGGATGGTTCCGGTCCGGATGGGAAGGGAGGGATGGGCGGCGACGTCTTCGGAATCTTCACGCTCGATGCGATGAACGGGGACGCGAGCGGCAACGACGTCTCCAACATCCGCGCGGGGTCGGGCGGGAACAGCACGACCGGTGCGGGCAACGGAAACGGAGGCCTCGGCGGCGCCGCCGCGGGCCTCGCGGTGAACGCGGCCGCCGGCAGCTCGATCGTGCACACGAACTCCGTGTGGAACGTCGTCGGCGGCGACGGGGGCCGCGGCGCGATCGGCGGGGGCGGGGGCAATGCGACGGGCGCATACCTCCTCGGAAAAGGGGACGGGAACTACAACGCGACGAGCGCGACGAGCAACTGGTTCCAAGACATCTTTGGCGGTGGTGGCGCGGTCGGCGCCCGCTCCGGCGGCGCGGGCGGGACCGCCTCGGGCATCACGGTCGCACAGGTGTCTCCGTTCAACGGAGGCAACACGATGTGGAACCTCCAGGGCGGCGACGGCGGTGACTCGCTCGACGGGACGGACGGAGGCCGCGGCGGGGACGCGGTCGGGGAGACGGCCTACGCCCTCTCCGGCGGGTGGTCCGTCGGGGAGAACGTGATCTTCGTCACGGCCGGGGCGGCAGGGGCGGGACCGCCCACCCTGGCCTCCTACGCGGTCGGGTTCTACATGGAGGGCGGGTCCGGATCCGCGACGACCTTTGCGATCGAGAACGCGACGATCGCGTTCGTCGGGACGTTCGACATCTGGGCGGGCAACTTCGCGGACGGGACGACGATCAACACGCCGTTCGACCCCGCGAAAGTCGGCGTTGAGGCGACCGCCACGCTGACGGTCAAGAACTACCTCGCCGTGGACGTCTACTGGCCGGACGGGTTCACCCTCGTGTCCGGGGCGAACGTGCTCGTCGAGGAGGACGGTACGCCGGTGTGGAGCGTTCCCGCGCCCGCGGGGCAGGTCGTGTGGCTCCTCACGACGGACCGGGTGTACAAGAACTCGCCGACCCCGACGGACGTTCGGAACGAAGTCACGGTCACCTACCTCGCCTACGGGTTCGCGAACGACCCGCGGACCGTCGACATGGCGGCGAGCAACACGCAGGTCTTCGTCATGATCGACACGGACGCCCCGTCCTCGACTGCCGGGCCGCTCCCGACGTACGAGACCTCCGCCACCTTCACGGTCACGTACACCGCGCAGGACGGGAACGGCGTCGGCCTGGGGAACATCACCCTGTGGTCCCGCAAGGACGGCGCGGGATGGACGCCATACGCGACGCAGCCGGCCGCCCCGAGCGGCCAGTTCAGTTTCACCGGTTCCGGGGACGGGACGTACGAGTTCCTGACGATCGCGGACGACCTCGCGGGCAACACGGAGCCGGGACCGGGGAACTTCAACGAGTCGTGGACGATCCTCGACACGACCCGCCCCGGGTCCAGGGTCGCGGCCCTCCCGATCTGGACGACGACGCAGTCGTTCACGGTGAGCTGGGACGCGGACCCCGGGGTGACGGACATCGCCACGTACACGGTCCAGTTCAACCGCGGGTTCGGCTGGACGAACTGGCTCGTCGGCGTGACGGCCACGAGCGGCACGTTCACCGCCACCCAGCCGTGGGGCGTCTACGAATTCCGCTCGATCGCGACGGACCAGGCGGGGAACGTGGAGACCCCGCCCGCGACGAACGACACGTGGACGCGGATCGACATGGAACCCCCGGCGTCCGCGGTCGACCCCCTCGGGAACTATCAGACGAGCCTCACGTTCACGGTCTCCTGGCGCTTCCTGTTTGACAACTTCGACACGGCGTCGTACCGCATCGACGTGCGGGACAACGGCGGCGCGTGGACGACGTGGATTCCTTCGACGACGAGCACGTCCGCGAGCTACACGGGCGTCGACGCGCACCTATACGAATTCCGCTCGATCGCGACGGACCAGGCGGGGAACGTGGAGACCCCGCCCGCGACGAACGACACGTGGACGGTCGTCGATGTGACGGAGCCCCGCTCCCTGGTGAACGGGCTCCCCACGTACACCGCCTCCACGACGGTCTCCCTGAGCTGGAGCCCCGAGGCCGGTGTGACGGACATCGCCACGTACACGATTCAGGTCAGCGACAACGGCGGCGCGTGGACGACGGCGCCCGGCCTCGCAGGCACGACCGCCACGACCGGCACGTTCGCGGGCGTGGACGGCCACGCGTACGCGTTCCGCTCCCTCGCGACGGACCGCGCGGGGAACGTGGAGGTCGCGGGGGCGACGAACGACACGTGGACGGTCCTCGACGTCACCCCGCCGAGCTCGAGCGCGTCCCTGTCCGGGACCTCGGGCGGTGCGGGCTGGTGGGTGAGCGCGGTCATGGTCACCCTCACGTCCGTGGACGCGACGAGCGGCGTCGACCAAATCCACTACCGCGTCGACGGGGGCGCGTGGCAGGTGTACGTCGGCCCGTTCAGCGTCTCTGGCGACGGCGCGCACACGGTCGACTACCACGGGCACGACATCGCGGGTCTCGCGGAGGCGGACCGCAAGGCGAACTTCAACGTCGACGTGAGCCCGCCGGTCACGAGCGCCTCCCTGTCCGGCACGTCCGGCGACAACGGGTGGTACGTGAGCCCCGTCTCCGTCAGCCTCACGGCAACGGACGCCACGAGCGGCGTCGCGAGCACGTCGTACCGCCTCGATGGTGGCGCGTGGACGACGTACGCCGGGGCGATCCCGATCACGAGCGACGGCTCCCACGTCGTCGACTTCTATTCGACGAACAACGCCGGACTCCTGGAGACGGCCGCGGCCGTCTCGTTCCGCCTGGACACGTCCCGGCCGAGCGTCACGAACACGGCCCCCCGCGGCGCGGGCACGAACACGACCCCGCTCATCGTGATCACGTTCAACGAGCCGATGAACCGCGGGTCCGTCGAAGCCGCGTTCTCGATCACGCCGGACATGAACGGCGCGTTCATGTGGAGCGCGGACAACCGGACCGTGACCTTCTCCCCCGACCGCGTCCTGTTCGCGGGGACGGACTACTTCGTCGCGATCGACTCGAGCGCGAAGGACATGGCCGGGAACACGCTCTCCGGCCCGACGACGTTCTCGTTCACGACGCAGGCGGCGCCGCCCGGGGGCGGGACCGGCGGGCTCGGCAACTACCTGTGGATCATCGCGGTGCTCCTCGCGGGCCTCGGCGGAGCGCTCTTCATCGTCATGCGGCGCCTCGGAGCGCGCGCGAAACCAACTCCGCCCGCGGCGGCGAAACCGGCGACCGAGGCGGCGATCGACGACGTCTTCCTCCTCTACCGCGACGGCATCCTGATCAAGCACGAGACGCGGCGGCTGAAGCCGGACATCGACACGGACATCCTGAGCGGGATGCTCACGGCCGTGCAGTCGTTCGTCAAAGACTCCTTCCGGTCCGAGGAGGGCGAGCTCGACGAGCTCACGTTCGGCGAGATGCACATCCTCATCGGACGCGGGAAGTGGCTGATCCTGGCGGCGATGGTCCAGGGCGACGGGACGAGCGACATGCGGCCGCAGATCGAGGCATGCATCCAAGACATGGAGCTCAAGCACGCGGAGCAGATCGAGACGTGGGACGGGAACATGAGCATCGCGAAGACGCTCACCCCGTACGTGAAGAAGCTGATCCGCGGGGAATACGTCTAGAGCCGCCAAACGTTTAAGCGACCGACCGGCATGCGCGACGCCGCGATGCAGGTCACGTTCGTCGGTTCCGTGCAGGGCCACCAAGTGGAGCGCGTCCGCGAGTTCGCGGACCGCTTGCGCAAGGCCCGCTCGGACGTGGCGGTGACGGTCGTCGAGGGCGACGCCGCCAGACCGCTCCTCGCGCAGCACAAGCTCGCGTTCGGCCCCGCGGTGTTGATCGACGGGCGGATCGAGTACGTCGGGATCCCGCGGTGGCGCTACCTGATGGAGCGGATCGCGCAGGTGGGCCGCGGGGTCGTGAACCCGCGCACGGCCGCGCCGCCAGCCCCGCCGACGCCCCCAAAGCCGGCGGCACCGGCGAAGCCCTCGGTCGCGACGCCGAACCCCACCGCGCCCCTCGCGAACTCACACCCGAGCACGAAGCCCACGCCGCCCGCCTAAAGCTCTTTATAGCCTTCGGGCCAATCTCATCCTCCGGGTCCTGCCAGTCAGGTGGGTTGGGGCGACGCATGGGGTCCGAGGACGACTTCGACGAAGTCCGCAGGATGATCAATCGCATCCTGTCGGACGCCGTCCAGGGAAGGGAGCACGATCCGGAGCCCATCGTCCGGGGGGTCCCGGGGCGCGCGCGCGGCCGGGAGGAGGAGCGGCCCGTCCGTCGGTACCTCGTGCCGGTGCCGATGGACCTCGGCCTAGATGGGCCCGAGGTGAACACCTCGAACGACGCCGTGTTCGTGACGCTGGACCTCGGCGGGGCGGTGCCGACCGCGGTCCGAACGAGGCTCGCGGGCCGCCTCCTGCTCGTCGAGGTCGAGGGGGGGCGCTCCGTCCACCGCGTCGTGGAGCTCCCGTGCGACGTGGAGGCGGAGGCGCGATGGACCGTCCGCGACGGGGTGCTCGACCTCACCCTCCGTCGGAGGGCCCCGACGCCCGGGTGACGCGGGGGTGCCCGTGCCGAGCACCGAGAGACTTGACCTGAAGATCAAGCGGCTCACGGCGATTGAGGCGGCGTATCGCGCAGAGATCAAGCGTGCGCACGCGGGGGAGAAGGACGACCGGGAGCGCAAGCTGCGGTACGAGAGGACGATTGCGAAGTACGAGCGGAAGATGGAGAAGCTGTTGCCGAAGATTCGGCGGCTCCGCGAGATCCGCACGGCGATGCGCGACCGGTGACCGGCAAACGTATAAGTAGCGTTCGTCCCGTCGGCAGCCGGCCGCGCCCGATGACGATCAAGGTGTACACGACGCCGACGTGCCCCTGGTGTGCGCAGGCGAAGGCGTTCCTTCGGTCCCGGGGAAGCGCATATGAGGAGATCGACGTCACGAAGGACCCGCGGCTCGTCCGCGAACTCGAGGACTTGTCCGGCCAGCTCGGCGTCCCGGTGATCACGGACGGGCGCAGGGTCGTGATTGGGTTCGACAAGGCCGCGCTTGAGAAGCTCGTGGCAGAGCACGCCGGGTGACCCGTAGAATATAGACGGCAACCTATTCAAGTCCCCGGGGGCTTCCCGTCCCGATTCCAATGGCCGGCGACCGCGTGGAAAAGGACACGATGGGCGAGGTCCGCGTGCCGAAGGACGCTCTGTGGGGGGCGTCGACGCAGCGGGCGGTGGAGAACTTCCCAATCAGCGGCCTCCGCTTCCCGCGGGTCTTCCTCGAAGCGCTCGGCCTCGTGAAGTGGGCGTGCTCGGAGGCGAACATGGATCTCGGCCTCCTCGACCGGAAGATCGGCGGCGCGATCGCGAACGCCGCGCGGGACGTGGCGGCGGGGACGCACGACGACCAGTTCCCCCTCGACATCTTCCAAACCGGCTCGGGCACCTCGACGAACACGAACGCGAACGAGGTGATCGCGAACCTCGCAAACCTCGCGCTCGGCGGGACGGTCGGCGCGAAGAAGCCCGCGCACCCGAACGACCACGTGAACATGGGACAGTCGAGCAACGACGTGATCCCGACGGCGATCCACCTGGCGGCCCTCCTCGCGATGGAGCGCGAGCTGGTCCCCGCCCTCCGGCGCCTGCACGAGGCGTTGGCGGCGAAGGCGAAGGCCTGGGACGGAATCGTGAAGTCCGGGCGGACGCACCTGATGGACGCGACGCCGATCCGCCTCGGCCAGGAGTTCTCCGGGTACGCGAGCCAGGTCGAGCACGCGGTCCGGCGCGTCCAGGGGACGTACCGCCATCTGGGAGAGCTCGCGCTCGGCGGCACCGCGGTCGGGACCGGGATCAACGCGCACCCCGACATGCCGCCCCGTGCGATTCGTCGGCTCGCGGAGGCCACGTCCCTCCCGCTCCGCCGGGCGGACAACGCGTTCGAGGCGCAGGCGGCGCAGGACGCGCTCATCGAGGCGAGCGGCGCGCTCCGCGTCGTCGCCGCGAGCCTGTTCAAGATCGCGGACGATGTCCGCCTCATGGGCTCCGGGCCCCGAACGGGGCTCGCGGAACTCAAGCTCCCGGAACTGCAGCCTGGCTCCTCGATCATGCCGGGCAAGGTGAACCCGGTCATCCCGGAGGCCGTCCTCCAAGTGTGCGTGCAGGTGTACGGGAACGACGCGACCGTCGGCGCCGCCGGCCTCGCAAACCACCTCGACCTGTCGACGATGATGCCGGTGATGGCCCGCAACCTCTTAGAGTCCGTCCACCTCCTCGCCCGCGCGTGCGAGGTGTTCCGCGAGAAGTGCGTCGACGGCCTCCAGCCGAACCTAGAGAAGATCCGGCGGGACGCGGAGATGAGCACCGCGATCGTGACGCGGCTGAACCCGATCATCGGCTACGACAAGGCCGCGGAGCTCGCGAAGGAATCGATGCGAACGGGCAAGACCGTAAAAGAGCTCGTGATCGAGAAGGGGATCCTCCCCCGGGAGGAGGCGGAGCGCCTCTTGGACCCGAAGGCCCTCACGGAGGCGAACAAGGACCTCCTCGGATCCGGCGGCGGCTGACCGCCGGGGAACGTATTTGTAGGGTCCGTGCCGTCCGTCCCGCAAGGGCGACGTTCGTGGAGGTTCGGAAGCGGAGCCTGCCGGCGGACCTCGACGGCCTCGCGGTCCGGATCCGGCGCTGCACGTGGTGCGAGTTGCACGTCGCGCGGCACCGCGCCGTCCCCGGCGAGGGGCCCCGCACCGCTCGGATCCTCCTGCTCGGGGAGGCGCCCGGTCGTCAGGAGGACGCCGTCGGGCGGCCATTCCAGGGAGCCGCGGGCAAGATCCTCGACGACGCCATGGCCCGCGCCGGCATTCCTCGACGTCGCACGTTCATCACGAACGTGGTGAAGTGCCGGCCGCCCGGGAACCGAAGACCGCGCGCGCAGGAAGCCGCCGCGTGTCGGCCTTATCTCCTCGCCCAATTGGCGGCGGTGCGCCCCCGCGTCATCGTCGCCTTGGGGGAGACGGCGGCGCGGAATCTCCTCGGGCCCCGGACCTCTCTTCCGAACGTTCGCGGCCGCTGGTCCCGGACGGGAGAAACGCCCGTGATCGCCACGTACCATCCCGCGGCGATTCTATACAACCGCCGCCTCTTCCGTCGGCTCATCGCGGACCTCCGGAAGGCGCGGATGCGGGCGGAGGCGACGTGATGCCGCGGATTGCGAGCGGGGGGAAGCGGCGGGGGAAGGAGACGCGACCCGTCCTCTCCGCCGGCGGCGTGGTCTTCGACGACCGGGGCCGCATCCTCCTCCTGCAGAAGTCGGACGAGGGGATCTGGTGCTTCCCGAAGGGGCACGTGGAGCCCGGCGAGACCCTCGAGCAGGCCGCCGCGCGGGAGATCCTGGAGGAATGCGGGCTCGTGTGCGCGATCGGCCCGAGGATCGCGGAGGTCCAGTACACGTACTACTGGCCCCTCGACGACGTGAACTACGACAAGCGGGTCGTGTACTTCCTCGCGGAGCCCGTCGGCGGCACGATCCGTCTCGAGGACCGATTCCGGGACCACCAGTGGGTCACGCCCGCGCGGGCGCTGCGAATCCTGTTCCACGCGAGCGACCGGAGTGTCGTGCGGGGCGCAATGAAGGCGAAGCGCCTCACCGGAAGAACGTGAGGATCTCCTCGTGCGACTTCGTGTTCACGACGTCGCCCTTCCCGAGCCATCCCCGCCGCGCGAGGCCCACGCCGAACCGCATGAAGTCGAGCTGGCCGGTCGTGTGGCTGTCCGTGTTCACGATCAGCCGTACGCCGTGCCCCTTCGCAAGCCGCGCGTACGCGCCGTTCAGGTCCGAGCGGTCCGGATACGCGTTGATCTCGAGCACGGTCCCCGTGTCCGCCGCCACGCGCATCACGCGGTCCATGTCCAGGCGAATCGGCTCCCGCTGTCCGATCTTCCGGGCCGTAGGGTGGGCGAGGATGTCCATGTGCTCGTTCCCCATCGCGCGCACGACGCGGTCCGTCATCTCCTTCTCCGACATCTTGAAGTTCGAGTGGATCGAGGCGATCACGTAGTCGAGCTCCTTCAGGATGCGGTCCGGGTAGTCGAGGGACCCGTCCGCGAGGATGTCGCACTCCGTGCCCGCGAGGAGCTTCAGGTCCGGGCTCCGGCGGCTGTACTCGCGGATGTGGGCGACGTGGATCTTCAGGTGCTCCTCCGAAAGGCCGCCCGTAACGCGGAGGGAGGGGCTGTGGTCCGAGATCCCGAGGTACTCGTAGCCCTTCGCGCGTGCGGCGGCCGCCATCTCCTCGAGGGTGTTCACCCCGTCCGTCAGGTTCGTGTGGGCGTGGAGGTCCCCGCGGATGTCCGCGAGGGTCACGAGGCTCGGCAACTCCCCGTTCACGGCGGCCTCGATCTCTCCGGAGTCCTCCCGCAGCTCCGGCTCGATGTAGGGCAAGCCGAGCGCTCGGTAGATCTCCGCCTCCGTCGCCGCCGCCACGAGCTCCTCTTCCTCCCCCTCGCGGAAGAGGCCATATTCGTTGAGCTTCAGCCCGATCTTCTGCGCGTACGTGCGGAGCTTGATGTTGTGGTCCTTGCTCCCCGTGAAGTACAGGAGCCCGGAGCCCCACCGCGCGGGCTCGAGGACCCGCAGGTCGACCTGGATCCCCTCCGGCGACAGGATGACCGCGGACTTCGTGTCCCCGGACGCCACGACCTCTTTGACGGACGGCATCGAGGTGAACGCCTTCGTGACCGCCGGCGGGTCCGTCGTCGTCACGAGGACATCGATGTCCCGGACCTCCTCCTTCATGCGCCGGACGCTCCCCGCGTAGCTCGCCTCGCTCACGGGCGCGTTCGCGCGAAGGTGGACGACGACCTTCTCCGCAATCGGGAGCACGATCCCGAGGAGGAACTTGCCCGCGCCGGACTGGAGGAGCTGGATCCCGTGGAGGATGTTCTCCTCCGTCTTCTGCTTGAACCCCTTCAGCCTGCGGAGCCGACCCTCCTCGGCCGCCTTCCGCAGGTCCTCGAGGTTCGTAATCTTCAGCTCGAGGAACAGCTGGCGCGCGGTCTTCGGTCCCACGCCGGGGATCCGTTTGATGTCCGCGAGCCCGGGGGGGAACCGCTTCCGGAGTTCCTCGAGGTAGTCGAGCTTCCCCTCCCGCAGGTACGTCCGAATCTTCTCGGAAATCGCCTCCCCGACGCCCACGATCTGACGCAGGCGCCCCTGGCGGGCGAGGTCCTCGATGTCCTCCGCGAGCGCCTCGATGCTGCGAGCCGCGCGGCGGTACGAGATGGGGCGGAAGCGATCCTCGTCGTCCGACATCTCCAGGAGGTCGGCGATCTCGTAGAGGATGGCGGCCACCTCATCGTTCCGCACGTCCGTGCGAACGCCCGCGAACCTTATTAGCGCTGTCGTCGCCGCCAAAGCACTTTTGGCGGTGGGGCGCGCTGCGGGGGACCGTGGCGGTCCGGACCAAGGTGGGAGTCTGCGGCTTCGCGAGGTCGCACGGGACCATCTTTCGCGCGCTGCGCCTCGTGGAGATCCAGCAGACGTTCTACAAGCCGCCGAAGATCGCGACCGTGAAGCGCTGGCGGGAAGGGGCTCCTGGGGACTTCGAGTTCACCGCCAAAGCGTGGCAACTCATCACCCACGAACCGTCGTCGCCGACGTATCGGAAGGCGAGGCTCTCCATCCCGGAAGAGGAGCGCCATCGATACGGGAACTTCTGTCCGACGGACGAAGTGTTCGCGGCCTGGGAGCGGACGCGCGACGTGTGCGAGACGCTTGCGGCGACGATCGTCGTCTTCCAGACGCCGGAATCGTTCGGGCCGACGCCCGAACACAAGGAGAACATGTACGCGTTCTTCTCGACGATCACCGCCCGCCCGTTCGCCCTCGCGTGGGAACCCCGCGGCCCGTGGCCCCTCCACGTTGTCGAGCGCATCTGCGAGGACCTCGGGTTGCAGCACGCGACGGACCCGTTCGCGCAGGAACTCGTCGACCAACCCCGTGCGTACTACCGCCTCCACGGATCGCCGCCCGGGTCGACCATGTATGCGTACACATACACGGACGAAGATTTGAACCGACTCGTGGGTTTTTGTGAGGACGTGGACGAGGCGTACGTCCTGTTCAACAACGTGACGATGTTCGATGCCGCGCTCCGCTTCCTCGAGATCGCGCGTCAGCGATGATAGTGGTCCAGGTCCCCGCCGTTCAGTCGCCGGATGTGCCGCGCTTCCTCGTTCGGTTCGAGGACCTCGAGCTGGATGAGATGGGAGAGCGGCTTCCACAGCAGGCGGTCGTCCACGGAGACGACGATCCATCCGCCGCTCGGGTTCTCCGGCGCGCCAATCGAGGTCGCGGAGACCCACGTGCAATCCAGGACTTCTACCGCGCCATTAGGATACAGGAACTTGAGGCGAACCCGGTCCCCTTCCATGACCGAGCTCGCATCCGCGGCGCGAAGGGCGCGGGAGTCTGAGTCAATCACGGGATACCCTCCGGCGGAGCGAGTCGCCGGGCTGATCGCAAACCCGAGGAGGAACTCTGATTCCCATCCCTTGCGTCGGGCCGCATGTCCGATGCGGACTATAAGCATTTCCCAGACGGCCTGCACGCGATTGGCGGAAAACCGGGCGTGATAACCGGGGAGCAAAGCTATTCAAGCGAGTGCATTGTTTTCGCCTGAGGCGGACCCTTGGCGAAGGAGGCGGGCATCCCCGAAGAACTGATCCAATTCTTCCGAGCGGAAGGCGGCCATTCCCTGATTGCGAAGGGGCAGGCGGGCACCGGGAAGACGACGTTCGCGCTCCAGCTCGCGGAGGAACTCGGCGAGGGCGCGCGGTCATACTACATGAGCATCCGGGTGAGCGACCAGAGCCTCTTCCGGCAGTTCCCCTGGCTGAAGGAGAAGCGGGAGGTCGCGCAGCACTTCCAGCGGGTCGTGCAGGCGGAGTCCGCCGCGAAGGAGGACGAGAAGCCCGGCGCCCTGAAGGTGGATCGCACGGAATTGCAGAAGCTCGAGGGGCGCGTCGAGATGGGCCAGGAGGGCGACGAGGTGTACCAGAAGGTCGGCGAGGGGGAGGTCCAGAGCGACTCCCTGATCTTCGACCTCGGGTCCGACCTTCCGGAGATCGACCTCGCGTACGACGAGGTCGAGCGGAACCTCCCCCACAGCACCCTTGTCCTCGTCGACAGCATCGACGGGCTCAGCGAGCGGTACGGGATCGTCGCGAGCAAGCTCGTGAACACCCTGCAGAAGGACCTCGTGGAGAAGGGGAACGCGAACGTCGTGTACGTCCTCGAGACCACCGGGGACACGAGGCTCGACTACCTGGGGGACGGCGTCGTCCTGTTCCAGAGCCTCGAGCACATGGGACGGCGGCTCCGCGTGATGACGATCGAGAAGCTCCGTGGGACGGAGATCCGCCAGCACAAGTACATCTACACACTGAAGGACGGCCGGATTCGCGCGTTCAGCAGCCGGCCGCCCGTGATCCCCCCGAAGCCGGGCGCGTGGGAGCCGGTGCCGGACCTCGGGAGGGACATCGTGTCCTGGGGGCACACGGCGCTCGACGAGCTCACGCGGGGGCTCCGCGGGGGCGTCCTCGTCGCCCTCGAGGTCGATCCGGACGTGCCGAGCGCGTTTGTCGACGGACTGCGGCTCGGGCTGATCTGCAACTTCGCGTCCCTCGGGCGCGGCGTCGCGTTCGTGCCGGCGCAGCGGGGGACCTCGGAGAACGTGCGGGACTGGGCAGGCCCGTACCTCCCTGCGGGCGCGTTCGACCAGCACGTGCGGGTGTTCGAGTCGTCCCCGCTCGGGAGCCTGGAGGGGGGCAAGAACGCCCTCCACATGGAGGGTTCGAACGTCGACACGGACCTCAAGTGGAGCAACGTGGAGTACCGGCTCCCCGGGAGCAAGCACCCGTTCCTCTCGTTCCTCGCGTTCGACACGCTCGAGTCCGTCTACGGCGACAGCGTCCTCGAGCAGATGACGGGCCACCTGTCCTCCGTCCGCCGGGGTCGCGACATCTTCGTGGGGCAGGTGAGTCCGCTCACGAAGAGCACGCCGAAGCTCGCGAACCTCGCGCACGTCCACCTGAAGGTGCAGAACGTGAACGGGTCCATCCTCCTGTTCGGGCAGAAGCCGTACACGGAACTGTTCAACCTGTTTTTCTCCTATGACGGTGGGACGCCGCGCACGATTCTGACGCCGATTGTGTAACTAAATCTCAGATCCGATACTGGCGTAGATAACCCTTTAAGTGCCGCACCGCATGGAATTCGCCAGATGCGGGAGAAGGACATATCGCGCCTGCTCACGGACGAGTACGCGGAACGAATCCTCGTCGCGACGCAGGCGTCGCCACGCTCCGTCCAGGAGATCAGCGACAAGTACGACATCCCGATCGCCGCATGTTACCGGAAGATCCACGAGCTCGAGGCGGCCGGCTTCTTGCGCTGCGCAGAGATTGTAACGACGCCGAAGGGCAAGACGATGAAGCTATACCGCTCCCTCCTTCGGAGCGCCCACCTCGTGTACGAGGAGGGCGTCTTCCGCGTGAAGTTCGAGTTCGATTACGAGAAGGACATCAACGGGAAGTGGATCGAGCTCAACGGCGGACGCAGCGCGTGAGAATCAAAGGCCGGACCCACTCCCTCGCGTGAGAATCACGGCGGATATTTTATATACCTCGCTCTCGCATGGAAACGGCATGGGGTTCGAGACGGTCGGTAACGACGGCCTGCCTTCTGCGGAGAACAACGGGATGAATCCGCTGGAGGCGTCCCAACTTCTGACGGACGAGTACAGCGCGAAAATCCTGCTCGCGACGTACAAGCGCCGAATCAGCGCGCAAGAGATCAGCCAGCGATACGGGATCCCGATCGCGGCGTGCTACCGGAAGATCCGGACCCTCGAGGAAGCCGGCCTGATCCAGTGCGTCGACCGCATCCTCACGCAGAAGGGGAAGCGGAAGAACCTGTACACGTCGTGCCTCAAGAACGCCTACATCTTCTTCGAGAACGGGCGGCTGCGGGCCCGATTCCAGCTCGCGACCGGGGTCGTGAAGGACTTCGGCGGCGACTGGAACGGCGTGGACCTCCTTCGCCAGTGAGTCCGAATCACCGCCAATTCTCAGGCGGGATACTGGCCTCCGAAAATTGATGCGGTCAGCGGGCGCACGGATTCCCCCATGCGGATTCGGCTGCACAAGATCCTCAACGAGGGCCGCAGCGTCCGGTTCGACAAGTCGGACCCCGACGTCATGGACGTGAACGTCATCGTCTTCCGCGAGCCCCGAACGGGGCGGCAGAAGACCGACTGAACGCCCGGCGGAATCCCTTTCTTCTCAGAGGGGCCCGCAGCCGACCCTAGTAGCTGACCTTGTCCGGCCGGCTCCACCGCAGGTGGAGGCCCAACAGGAACACAGCCGTCCCCGTGAAGGCTGCCAGGAACGCCAGCAGGGGCACCTGGTGTAGGACGACCGGAAAGATGAGGGCGGTCCCGTAGAGGCCTGCGCCGAGCGCGACGAGCGACAGCGGATGCCGTGTCGGCAGCCGGAGGTGCCGTCCGGGGACCCGGGAGGGCCGCTGGAGCCCGTTCACCTTCCCGGCGCCCGCATCCGGGTGGAGGCCAGTCATCCGCTCCGCCACGGCCCGGCGGGTAATGTCGCTTTTGACCCCTTTATCAAAAATGAGTTGCGTCCCGTCCGGTCCGCTCCACCACCTTCCCCTCGCGGACGTCGACCCGGAGGAGGGTCTTGATGGGGAGTCCGAGCTCCCGCTCGAACCGATCCTTCTCCTTGGTCTTCTCGAAGACGATGACGATGTCGACGAGCTCCGCGCCGATCGACCGCAGGGCCTGGACGACGGCCCGCAGGGTCCCTCCCGTGGAGATCACATCGTCGACGAACACGACCCGGTCCCCCCGGTGGACGTTGTTGATGAACAGGTCCGCCTTCCCGTACCCCGTGACCTGGGCGACGCTGACCTCGCCCGGCAACCCGTACCGGCGCTTCCGGAGAAACACGTACGGCTTCCGGACGCGCAGGGAGAGGGCCGCCGCGAGCGGAAACCCCATCGACTCCGCGGTCGTGATCTTGTCGCAGTCCCAATTCCCGATCCGCGCGATCTCCGCGACGACCTCCTCGAGCACCTCGGGACGGCCGAGCGGGATGCCGTCCGTGATCGGATGGACGAAATACTCGTAGTCCCCGAAGCGGACGACCGGGCAGTCCGTCAGGCTCGCCCGGAGTCGGTCGAGGGCCACGTCACGCCCCCTGGAGGAGGTCGGCTGCGACGCTCGCGGCCTTCTGCCGGACCTCCTCTTCCCCGGGAACGTGGCGGTCCCGCATGAGGACCCGGCCATCGCAGACGACGGTGTCGACGCTGTCGCCCGTCGCCGCATAGACGAGGTTGGACGCCAGGCTGTGCAAGGGGGTCAGCTCAGGGCGGCGGAGGTCGACCAAGAAGAAGTCCGCGAGCTTCCCGACGGCAATGTCCCCCGCGTCGAGGCGAAGCGCCCGGGCACCCTCGCGTGTGGCCATGTCCAGCACCTCGTTCGCCCCCGCCACCGTGGGCCGGCCCGACGCGAACTTGTGGAGAAGCGCGCCCACCTTCATCGTCTGGAACATGTCGAGGCTGTTGTTCGAGGCCGCCCCGTCCGTCCCGAGGGAGACCGTGACCCCCGCTTCGCGCATCGCCGCCAATGGCATCGCACGGCCCACGGACAGCTTCATGTTCGAGATTGGGCAGTGCGCGACCTTCACCCCTCGCGCCGCGTACGTGCGGACCTCGTCGTCCTCGAGCCACACGGAGTGCGCGGCGATGACGTTCGCACCGAGCGCTCCGATCGCGTCGAGGAGCTGGACGGGGGTCTTTCCGTGGTCCCGCCTCGCCTCGTCGACCTCCCGCTTCGTCTCGCTCACATGGATGTGGTACAGCCAACCTCGGGCATCCGCGAGGTCCTTCGCGGCCCTCAACGTGGGAGGCGACACCGTGTAGATCGCATGGGGCGCAATCGCCGGGACGACGCGCTCCGAGCGCATCGCGTGAATCCTCTCTGCGGCCTCCCGCACCTTCTTCAACTGCTCTTCCCCGAACGCGGGGTCGAGTCCGTCGAAGAAAGCGACGCCCATGAAGCCCCGGATCCCCATTTCGGCGACGGCGAGCGCGGCGCGATCCATGTGGAAGTACATGTCGTTGAAGGCCGTCGTCCCGGACTTGATCATCTCGAGGCACGCGAGCTTCGTTCCCCAGTAGATGGCCTCCGGCGTGAGCTTCGCCTCGGCGGGGAGAATCCTGTCCGTGAGCCAGGCGTGGAGTTCCATATCGTCCGCGTATCCGCGGAGGAGCGTCATCGCCGCGTGCGTGTGCGTGTTCACGAAACCGGGAAGAAGGGCCTTCCTTCGACCGTCGATCGTCACGTCGGCCTCGCGCTTCTCGCCGACCGCGGCGATCCGGTTCCCCTCCACGTACACGGAGTCCACGCGTCCACTCGGCAGGAGGACGTCCCGGATCGAGATGCTCACGCGGGGCCGATGCGCGGATTTCCGTTAAAGCTATCCCTCGTCGGCAATCGCCTCGAGGAGGGGGACCATCAGGGACGCGAGCATCCGTGCGTTTTCTTTCTGAGTCTTCACGATCGCCTCGTACGTGAGCGGGCGATCCGTAATCCCGTGCGCGTAGTTGTCAACCGTGCACAGGCTCGCGTACCCGAGCCCGAGTTCCGCCGCCAGCGTCGCCTCGGAGGCCATCGTCATCCCGACGACGTCCGCGTAGTCCCGCAGAAGGCGAATCTCCGCCTTCGTCTCGAGGCGCGGCCCGCGGGTCTGCGCGTACACGGCGCGCGCCCGGACCGGCACCTTCCTCCGGCGCAGGGTCGCGACGACCGAGCGCCGGATCCCCGGGTCGAGGGACGGAGTCGTGTGGACGACGACCTCGTCGTGGAACGTCGGCAGGTCCCAGAGGCACAGGTAATCGTGCGGGACCGCAAAGGTCCCAGGGCGGAGGTCCTTGCGCAGCGAGCCCACGGAAGAGGTGCCGAGGATCCGACTCGCGCCAAGCTCCTTCAGCCCCCAGAGATTCGCTCGATGGTTGATCCGATGCGGAGGGATCGTGTGGCGCGTCCCGTGGCGGGCGAGGAACGCGACGTCCGCGCCCCCCACGCGCCCGACCCGGACCGCCGCCGAAGGCGCCCCGTACGGGGTCGTGACGGATTCCGCGGTGGCGTTTTCCAACGCGTCCAGCGCGTACAGGCCGGACCCGCCGATCACCGCCAGACGCGGCCGCACGAGGGCGGAACGGAGTGGATTCGTTAAAGGTATCGCGACCCCGCCGGCCATCCTTTATTGATACTGATACTGGCCGCAACACGTATATGAGTCGTCCGGCCGGCTGGACGGTCTGACCCATCGGTCTCGGGTCGGCCAGCAGAGCGGTTCCGTGTCGCGGAAAGAGGACGAGCTGTTCGAGGAACTCGCGTTCGGGCGGTCCCAGGGGCTCGAGGCGGGCCGCACGTACCTCATCAAGGAGCGAAAGCCGGGGCGGGCGTGGACGCACCTCGCCCGCGCGCTCGACAACGGGCACGAGGGGATGTACATCACCCGCCAGCACCCCAACCACGTGGAGAAGCGGTGGAGCCCGAAGACCCTCCGGGTCGTGTGGCTGTCGACGACCCTCGGCCGCGACTACGTGGACCCGCACAACCTCGGCGCCCTGACGACCCTCATCAACGCGTTCGCGGAGGGATCCCGTCGCTCAATCGTCCTCCTGGACGGGCTCGAGTACCTGATGATCAACAATGACTTCCCCCGGATCCTGAAGTTCGTGGAGACGCTCCACGAGATCGTCTCGCAGCGCTCGTGCGTCCTCGTCCTCTCCGTCGACGACCGGGCGTTCGAGGCGAAGGAGATGGCCCTGATCGAGCGGAACGTCGTCCTCCTCTCGTGATCAGTGGCCGTTCCCGCGGACCATCGGAAATGCGTCGCGGAGCTCCGCGAGCTCCTTCGTCGTCAGGGTGCGCGTGTCGATCGGGACGACGCAGTCCGCCTGCGTCCGGCGGAACAGTTCGTGGAGCGCGAACAGCAGGTCGCGGACGCCCTCGTAGGAGTTCATGATCATGAGGAGCTCCACGCCGTCGAGGAGGACCGTGCCCTGCGCGTTCTCGTCGAGGAACCGGGCGATCAGGCGGTAGACGGCATCGAGGCGGAACGGGCTCACGGAGCGGCCCCCGTCCCCCGTGATCAGCCAATAGTGCTCCGCGAGCTCCATCGGGTGGCGGCGGGCAATCCGCTCGGGCGGCTCGCGGCTAATGCACAGGACCTTCTTCCGGCGCCGGGACCGTTGCTCGAGCAGGCGATAACTAAGGTCCGGCTTCCGCTCGTCGATCAGAACAATCCCCCCCAGCGTGGGGACCTGTATCAGGGCCTCCATAGCGGGCACCTCCTGGCCCGTGCCACGTTCCCGACGAGCGTATTAGTACGTTACCGGAACATGTTACGCTTTCATAGGGGTTTAAATAGCCCCTGCCTCATGGATTCCGGGATGCCGGGGAGGAGCCGCTACTACAAGAGAAAATTGTACTTCTCGACGGCGGACCGGATCCTCCTCCACCTGTTGGACTACGTCGGGCGGGAGGGCGAGTTCAACCAACCGGACGAGGTCACCCAATTCGGGATCGCGGAGATGATCGGCCTCGGCCGGAGCACAGTCTCGAAGGCGATCCGCCGGCTCGAGCGGGAGAAGCTCGTGAGATCCCAACGGGCCCACGTGCCGTCGGGGAAGCTCCGCCGGACCGTGTACCTCCTCACGGACACGGGCGTCGCGAAGGCGAACCGCCGGAGGCTCGAGGTCGAAGAGGAGGTCGTCCTGTTCCGAGACGGGACGGGCGTGGAGCGCCGCCTGCGGGTCGGGGACCTTCCCCGGCTCGTCCCCGAGTACGCGACCCTCCTCGACGTGATCTCCCATGTGTCCGAGGGCGTGTTCGACGCGGCGTCGTTCCAGGGTCGACGCCGCCAGAAGTTCGTGGACCTGACGGACCGCGTCCCCCGGTTGCGGTACTTCTTCGGTCGGGAGTCGGAGCTCGCGGCGATGGACGCGTGGCTCGCGTCCCCGACGGAACGGGTCCTCGTGATCTCGGGCATCACGGGGATCGGGAAGACGACCCTGCTCTCCCGGAAGATCGAGGACTGGCGGGGGAACCGCCACGTCTTGTTCTGCCGGATCATGGACTGGACGACCCTCCGCAACGTGACCCAACAGTGCGCAGAGTTCCTCACCCGGCTGGGGAAGAAGGAGCTCTCGCAGTACCTCGAGGCGAAGGAGGCCGTCGACATCGAGGAGTGCGTGTCGATCCTCGCCTCGAACCTGGCAGATACGCCGAGCCTCCTCGTGTTCGACGACTTCCACAACGCGGAGGCCCCGATCCAGAAGCTGTTCTACTCGCTTCGCGCGGCGACCGAGACCGCGGATGGCGTCAAGCTCGTCGTCGCGGGCCGGAGCGTGCGTCCCTTCTACGACCGGCGGGACGTGAAGGTGAAGGGGACCGTGCGGGAGATGGCCCTCGGCGGCCTGGACCGGAAGAGCAGCGAACAGATCCTCGCGGCACGGAATTTGATCCTTGAGAAGAGCGAGGTCCAAGAGCTGTACGCGAAAACCCGCGGGCATCCGCTGTTCCTGGAGCTCGTCGACTCCGCCTCCGTCTCCACGGCGGAGGACGTCCACAAGTACCTCGAGGAGGAGCTCCTCTCCCGCCTCACGGAAACCGAGGCGAGGGTGCTGACTGCGGCGTCCGTTTTCCGCTACCCCGTCCACGCGGATGCCCTCTTCGTCGACGAGGGGATCGACGCCGCCACGGTGCGGGGCCTCGTGGAGCAGTCCCTCCTGCGGGAGGTGTCGGCCCGCGTCTACGAGATCCACGACGTCCTCCGAACGTTCTTCGTCGACATGATGACGCCGCAGGAGCGGCGCCGGTACCACAAGTGGGCCGCCCATTTCCTCGTGTCCCAGCCGGACGCGGACCCGCTCGAGTCCCTCTACCACCTGATCGAGGCGGAGGAACCGACGAGCGCCGCCCGGCTGGCGGTGAAGTCCGGGCGCCAGATCCTTCGCGGGGGGCACTCCGAGGAGCTGCTGCGGCTCCTGGAGAAACTGATTCCCGCCGTCGAGGATCCCGCCCACGCCGCGGAGATTCGTCTTCTGAAGGCGCACACGCTGAACGTGCGGGGGGAGATCGACCTGGCGGTGGCGCTCTACGGAGAAATCCTTCGCCTGCCCGAGGACCCGGCCCTCCAGCCGAAGATCGCAGAGGCCCACCGGTCCCTGGGAGACGTGCTCCGCCGGGAGGGGGAACTCGACCAGGCCGAGCAGCACCTCGAGACCGCCCTCCGGATGTATCGGGGCCTCGAGCACGGGGAGGGACAGGCGGAGACCCTCGTCACGATGGGCTCCATCGCGGAGGATCGAGGGGACCTCGCCCGCGCGGAACGATTCTGGGAACGTGCAATCGGGCTTGCTCATGCGCTCGGGATGCGCGCCGTCGAGGCTGAGGCCCACTTCGACTTCTCCCGCATCCTGGCACTTCGGGGTGAACTAGAAGCCGCCCTCGACCGCAAGCGGCGGGCGCTCGCGATCGCCGAAGGGCTTGCGGACTGGCATCTGCAGGCGCGGTTCCGCGTGGCGATGGGGACGAACCTCTATGCGCTTGGACGATACGAGGAATCGACGCAAGCCCTAGAGGAAGGCGTCGAGGTCGCGCGACGGATCGGCGACCTTCGGATGCTAGCGTACGGGCTGTTTAACGCGGCCGCAACGTACATCCGCCAGAACGATCTGATGCGCGCCGAGGCCGCGCTCAAGGAGGCGGAGGCGTTGTTCCGGAAACTCAGGGAGGAGGCCGCAGACGGCCTCATCAAGTCCCACCAGGCGGTGCTCTGGGAAAAGAGGGGGCGGTGGCAGCTCGCGAAGCAGCTCTTCCTGAGCGGTTTGGACATGCTTCGCACCCGGCACGAAGCAGACTTCGCTCGAAACGCGGCCACGGCGGCCTTCTACTTTCGGAAAAACGGGGAGGGAGGAACCGCTCTAGCGCTGCTCCAAGAGGCGCTCTCAACAGCACGGCGCCTTCGGATGAAAGGCCTCGCGGAGGAACTCCAGCGTTCCCTCGAGGAATTCAGCCAAGTGCCCACCTCCGAGAGGACCACCCCGAGCTCTCCGGATGTGGTCCCTTCCTCCTAGGCCTCGTTCCCTAGTTGGGGTCCTTCCACGGGGGATCCGGATCCATCTATGCCCAACCTCCGCCCCTGCACCGGCACCCCTCGGCCTTGAAGGCAAGCGGAACATGTTCAGAATTGATAACTCGGAGACTCGGAGCGAAGTGCAAACTCATTTATGCGGACCGGAGAGTGCCCACGCGTGATCGAGGTTCGAGCGCGTCACGGGACCGCTCGAGCCACCACGTGGACCCTCTCCGGTCGAGCCGTCCCGACGCCGAACGTCCTGTTCGCCGTCTCAAACCGCAGGCCGCCGCCCCCGTTCGCGGAGCTCCTGCTCAGCGAGGCGCCCCTGGCGGACGAACGACCCACGTTCGTGGACCGGGGCAGCCTCTTCCGACCCCGGTCTCTGGAGGCGCCTCTCACGATCCCTCCAGATGCCGCCCGGCCCGCTTCCCTACCGGATCTGGAGCGGCCTCCGGTGGAGGCGGGTCCGGTCGTCGTCGCGTCCACCGCCAAGGACGTCGAATCGCACCAGGAGGCGGAGGTGGTCGCCCTCGCGGACGCGGTGGCCTACTTGCGCCGCCCGAAGGACTTCGTCGCGGCGGTGATCGACCTCCGTCGCGCGATGGGGTACCGCCGGCTCCTCTACGTGGCGGGCATCGCGACCCCGTCGAACCTCGCGATCCTCGTCTACGCGAGCGTTGACCTCGTCGACTCGACGCGGGTCGCGTTCGAGTCCACGCTCGGGCGTTTCCACACGGCAGACGGATCGTGGGCCAAGGAGGAGGTGGACCCGACCGCGTGCGGGTGCGCGGCATGCGCCGCCAAGGGGGCGGGCGGGGACCTCGAGGGCCATAACCGCCGGGCGCTTTTCGAGGAATCTCGGCGCGTCGCGATGGCCGTGCGCGCCGGACGGATTCGTGAGGTCGCGGAGCGGCGCGCGGTGAACGACCCCTGGTCGACCGCGGTCGTCCGGGAACTCGACCTCCGTCACCACGAATGGCAGGAATACCACGCGCCCGTCGCGGGCGGCCCGATCTTCGCGTACACCGCGCAGTCCCTCTTCCGGCCCGAAGTCCTCCGGTTCCGACGGCGGCTCGTGGAGCGGTACGCGAAGCCCCCGGGCGCTCGCGTCCTCCTCCTGCTCCCCTGCTCCGCCCGCAAACCGTACGCGGAGTCGAAGACGCACCGCCGGTTCCGCGAGGCGGTCTGGCGGTCCGGGAACGCCCACGCGGTCCACGAGGTAATCGTGACCTCCCCCTTCGGCCTTGTGCCCCGGGAGCTCGAGCGGACGTACCCCGTCGCGCATTACGACGTCCCCGTCACCGGGGATTGGAGCCGCGACGAAATCGCCGTGCTCCAAGGGGACCTGCGCGCGTTCCTGGACCGGAACCGGTACGACGCGGCAATCGCCCACGTGGTCACGGAGGCACCCTTCGTCACGGAGGTCGTGCCGGGCGCGATCCTCACCGCCAAGGAGCGGACGACGGAGGAGGACTCGTTGGCGGCGCTCACCGCCGGGCTGGTCGAGGCGCTCCGCGACGTCCCCAAGGTGTCCTCGCACGCGCGCACGCTGGAGGACCTCCGGAACCAGGTCGTGTTCCAGTTCGGGCCCGAAGGCGCAGCCCTCCTCGACGGGGCCTCCTTCCGCGGCCGGTATCCCAACGTCCGGATCTTCCGCGACGGCCGCCAGCTCGGGATGTTCACGGACCTCGGGAAACTATCCCTCACCCTCGAGGGCGGGGCGATCCTCTCGGAGCGGAATGTCCATTGGGTCGAGATCGAGGACTTCGCTCCGGAGGGGAGCGTGTTCGCCGTCGGCGTGACGGACGCGGACGAGCGGATCCGCGTCGGCGACGAGGTCGTCGTCCGGCACGGGGGGGAGGTCCGCGCGGTCGGCGTGGCGGCGATGAACCCGCGGGAGATGGTCGACCTGCGGCGGGGGGAGGCGGTGGGCGTGCGCCACCGCGCTGCCAAGAAGGTTTTATAGAGTCCGCCGGATGCAGCGCGAGATGGCCCTGGCCCCGCTGACCGCTGTCGGAGCCGCGCTGATCGTGTTCTTCCTCCTCCTCGGCGTGCTCTACCTGTGGGATCCCTCGATCTCCGAGAAGGTGTGGCTCGGGCTCCTGTTCGTCCTCATCGGCGTGACAATCCTCTTCGTCCTCGTCGGCGCGTGGGATCTCGGCGTGATCGTCGTCGGCGCGATTGGCGCGCTAATCGGCCGCGTCCTCCTCGATCGCATGGGCGTCGCGCAGGTGTAGGTTCGGTACTTTCACTCGGTCTGCGCCACATGACCCGCCGCCGCGGGAGTACTTTCGCGGACCTCCCCCCGGCTCATGGCTATGCCCGGAGACGGCCTGCGGGGTCGTGAGACCCATGATCGCAATCGCGCCGGAATCGAATCCGTGCGGCTGGGAGGACGTGTACCGGTCCTACGGGTGCGCCGTCGAGTTCGACGAAGAGCTCGACGATGACGATTAACGCTGGCTCCGAACGAAGTCCCATCCCGATGGGCGGGGGTTCCTCCGACTCGCCGCCTGTCACCCTTTTTTCTTCCCAAGGTTGAAGATGAGCCCGGGGTTTCGGCCGCCCGCGCAGGCGTCATCTAGCCTGGTTAGGATACAGGCCTTCCAAGCCTGATGCGGGGGTTCGAATCCCCCCGCCTGCACTCGACCGACGCCGCCAAATAGCCACGGCGGCATCCGCGGACGATGGTCGTCTCCAGCGCGACGATCGACAGCCTCCTGAGGGAGGGGGAGCGGCATCCGCCGCCGGAGGCGTTCCGCCGCCACGCATCCCTCCGGGACGAACGCGTGTACGAGGAGGCGGCGGCCGACCCCGAGGGATTCTGGGCGAGGGAGGCGGAGCAGCTCTACTGGACCCGCCGGTGGGACCGGATCCTCGAATGGGACCCGCCGTTCGCGCGCTGGTTCGTCGGCGGGCGGATTAATGTCTCCGAGAACTGCCTCGACCGTCACGTCCGATCGAGCCGCCGGCACCGGGCGGCCTTCGTGTGGGAGGGGGAGCCGGGGGACACCCGGGTCGTGACGTACGACCGCCTGTGGCGGGACGTGATGCGGTTCGCGAACGTCCTCAAGCGGCGGGAGGTCCGCCGCGGCGACCGCGTGACGATCTACATGCCGATGGTCCCGGAACTGCCCGTCGCGATGCTCGCCTGCGCGCGGATCGGTGCCGTCCACAGCGTGATCTTTGGCGGCTTCTCCGCGAAATCGATCCGGGACCGCGTCGAGGACGCGGATTCCTCCGTGATCGTGACGGCGGACGCCGGGTATCGCCGCGGGAACCTCGTGCCGTTGAAGCGCATCGTGGACGAGGCGATTGCAGACGTACCGACCGTGAAGCACGTCGTCGTGTACCGCCGCGCGGGCGTCGACGTCCCGATGCACGCGACCCGCGACACGTGGTGGCACGACGCGGTCGCCGCCGCCGATCCGTGGTGCGACCCGGAGCCGATGGAGGCGACGGACCCGCTCTTCCTCCTGTACACGTCCGGGACGACCGGGAAGCCGAAGGGGATCCAGCACTCCACGGGCGGGTACCTCGTGGGGGTCGCGACGACCGCCAAACACGTGTTCGACCTGCGGGACGAGGACTTGTACTGGTGCACGGCGGACTGCGGATGGGTCACCGGCCACTCCTACATCGTGTACGGCCCGCTCGCGAACGGCGCGTCGGTCTTCCTGTACGAAGGCGCGCCCGACTACCCGAAGCCGGACCGGTGGTGGTCTCTCGTGGAGCGGTACGGGATCACAATCCTCTACACGGCCCCGACGGCGATCCGCGCGTTCATGCGGGCGGGGGACGAGTGGCCCGCGAAGCACGATCTGTCGTCCCTTCGCCTCTTGGGGACGGTCGGGGAGCCGATCAACCCGGAGGCGTGGCGGTGGTACCACCGGACGATCGGCGGCGGACGGTGCCCGGTCGTGGACACGTGGTGGCAGACGGAGACGGGGATGATCCTGATCACGCCCCTCCCGGGGATTACGACCCTCAAGCCCGGTGCCGCGACGCGGCCCTTCCCGGGCGTCTCCGCAGAGGTCGTCGACGAGGCCGGGAACCCGGTGCCTCGGGACAAGGGCGGCTACCTCGTGATCACGAGGCCGTGGCCCGCGATGCTCCAGACCCTGTACCGGGACCCGGACCGGTACCGGGAGGTCTACTGGTCCCGCGTCCCCGGGAAGTACTTCACGGGCGACGGCGCCCGCGTGGACGGGGACGGGTACTTCTGGCTCATGGGACGGATCGACGACGTGATCAATTGCGCGGGCCACCGGATCGGGACGATGGAGTTGGAATCCGCGCTCGTGAGCCATTCGAAGGTCGCGGAGGCCGCCGTCGTCGGCCGCCCGCACCCGGTGAAGGGGCAGGCGTGCGTCGCCTACGTCGTGCTCCGCCGCGGCGAGGAGCCGTCCGAGTTCCTGAAGGCGGAGCTGAAGGACCACGTGCGCCGCCAGATCGGGGCGATCGCGACGCCAGAGGACGTGTACTTCGCGGACAAGCTCCCGAAGACGCGGAGCGGAAAGATCATGCGGCGGGTCATGCGCGCCCTCGTCTCCGGTCAGGAGATCGGAGACACGACGACCCTCGAGGACCCGGGCGCCGTCGAGGAAGTCCGGAGGTGGCTCGCGGAGGTCGAGGGGACGAAGACGTAGCGGCGCCCCTCGCGCGAACTCGCCCCTCGGGGGTATATGTGGCTTCGCGGGAGAGGTTATGTATCCCCCGCCATCTCCCGGACCGGTTTGACACCATCGCCGCCATCACGTCGAATCGGGTCCTGCTCCTTGGATGCGGTGCCGTCGGCACGGTGACCGCCACCCACTTGGCCGCCTCGAGGCTCGTCGGCGATCTCCGGGCGGCGGACGTGAATCTCGATGCCGCCAAGGCCCTCGCCCGCACCGCGGGATCGCGGAAGGTCCGCCCCGTCCGGCTCGACCTCGCGGACGACGAGGCCGTTCGGGGCGCGCTTCACGGCGTGGCCCTCGTGATCAACGCGGCGCTCCCGAAGTTCAACCTGGCGGTGATGGACGCCGCGTTGGACGCGGGCGCGGACTACATGGACCTCGCCGGCGGAGGGAAGGACCAGCTCGCCCTCAACGGGAAGTGGAAGCGCGCGGGACGCACGGCCCTCCTCGGGATGGGCGAAGACCCGGGCCTCGCGAACGTGTTCGCGCGGCACGCGGCCGACGGGATGGACGAAGTCGCGTCCGTGAAGATCCGCGACGGGGAGACCGCACGGTCGGACGAGCACCCCTTCATCTGCCTGTTCAGCCCGGAGGTGTTTGTCCAGGAAACGATCGAGCCCGCGACCGTGTACGAGGACGGGCGGTGGAGGAAGGTGCCGCCGTTCAGCGGGCGCGAGGAGTATCCGTTTCCGCCGCCCGTGGGGCCCGTCCCGGTGTATCACGTGAACCACGAGGAGGTCGAAACGATTCCGAAGTACCTGGGGAAGAGACCCACGTACGTGGACTTCCGGCTCGCGCTCCTCCCGGACACCGTGCGGACCCTCCAGTTCGTTAAGTCCGCCGGGATCATGGACGAGCCGAACCTTCGCCGCGCGTTCCTCGCGACGATCCCGCCGCCGGGCACGCTCGCGGGAAAGATCACGGGGCACGCGTCAATCCTCGTCGAGGTGGTGGGACGCCGGTCCGGACGGCGCATCGCGCACATCGTGTGGTCCGCGATGGACCACGAGCGCGCCGCAAGGCGGCACGGGACGACGGGTACGGCGTGGCTCACGGGCACGGGCGCGGCGGTCGGCGCCCTCCTCCTGCTCGACGGGGCGGGACCGTCGCCCGGCGTCCTGGTCCCGGAGCAGCTCGACCCCCGCTCGGTCTTTCAACGCCTGGCCGGTCGGGATGTGGCCGTCCGGGAGCGAATCGTCCGGGAGAATGAACTGACGTAGGCGACATCGGCACATGCCGAATGAAGTCCGCACTTTCAGGCATCCGTGGTGAAAAGTGCTCGGAGGGGGCGCCTTATATAGGCGTCCCTGTGGGGTCCTCCCGGGCCGCTCGGGGTATTTAATTACCCGCGGCCGAATATATATGGAACCTCCGGACCGCGGGTCGGATCGCCTGCGTGAAAGGGGCATCCGCAGGGCATCCCGGGGGACCCGCGAAAGCTATTCATAGAATCCGCGCCGTATCTTGTATGCCCAACCTGGGTGAGCCAGGGCGGCACCCCGAGATGCGTGCTGCGGGGTGGCAGGGAACGCGGCCGCGTCTCGGTTCCCCCACCGGCTGGCTCCTACGCCTCACCGAGGGCCCAGGAAGGGGGTGACCACAACGCCTTCCCAGCGGTACAGCCGACGGTATCTCGCAAAGCACCGAATCTCCGCGCAGCTCTACAAGCGCGCGAAGCGTAGCACCCCGGGCGGCGTCGAGTCGAACATCCGCTGGTTCCGTCCCCATCCGTTCTACGTGGACTACGGGGACGGAGGGCACCTGTTCGACGTGGACGGGAACAAGATCCTCGACTTCATGATGGGGTTCGGCGCGCTGATCCTAGGGCACAACAACCGCGAAATCGCGCTCGAGGTCATTCGGCAGCTCGAGTCGAGCTCGATGCTCGGCGTGTCCACGCCCCTGTTCGTGCAGTACTGCGAGACCGTGAAGGCCGCATTCGGGATGAAGAAGGTCCGGCTCGCGAACAGCGGGACGGAGGCGACGATGCATGCGCTCCGGGTCGCGCGCGCGTACACGGGGAAGGACAAGATCGCGAAGGCGGAGGGCGCGTACCACGGGGCCCACGACTACGTGCTCCAGAGCCTGGACCTGGACTACCCCGCGCGTCGCGCGATGGGCGACGCGTACCGGCCCGTCCCGTTCGGCCGCGGAATCCCGAAGGCGGTCACGGAGAACACCGTGATCTTCCCGTACAATGACGTGGACGCGACCGCGGAGATCCTCGAGCGGAACGCCGAGGAATTGGCGGCGGTAATCATCGAGCCCGTCCTGTGCGGGCCCGGCGTCGTCATCCCGAAGGGGCACTACCTCAACCACCTTCGGCGGATCACGAGGAGGCTCGGCATCGTCCTCATCTTCGACGAGGTTCTCACGGGCTTCCGGCTCGCCTACGGCGGCGCGCAAGAGTACTATCGGGTGAGGCCAGACCTGACGACGTTCGGGAAGATCGCGGGCGGCGGCTTCCAGCTTGCGGGCTTCGGCGGGGAGGCGCAGATCATGGACACGCTCGAGCCGGGGGAGTGGAAGCACGGCGCGTTCCACGCCGGCACGTACAATGGGCACCCGGTGAGCGTGGCGGCAGGGCTGAAGTGCGTGCAGACGCTGCGGGACAATCCAGAGATATACGACCGGATCAACACGCTCGGACGGCACCTCTTCAAGGGGCTGCAGGACCTCGCGGACGACCGCCGGATCCCCGCATGGGTCGAGTGGGTCGGCTCCATGGGGACAATCTACTTCACGACGAAGGACGAGATTCGGGATTTCCGGGACACGGTCGCGGCGAACACGAAGCGGTGGTGGAACTGGTTCATCCACTGCCTCGGGAACCACGTCCTCTTCGGGATCCCGAACACGGGCGAACGCGCGGTCGTGTGCACCGAGCACACGGAGGAGGACGTGCGGCGCGCCCTCGAGGTCGCGGACGATGCGCTGGCGGCCATCCAGCGGGAGGTCCGGCGGAGGGCCCGCGCGCAGCCCCCGGCGTCGAACCACACGGGGGTCGCGGGCAACCCCCGCCCACGGGCCAGCGCGCACGCATAGGTGCATCGTCGCCGTCACAAGTCGAGAACGGGGGCTTCGAGTGGGGAAGAAGGGCCCGAGGGAGTACCGCCAGTACATCGGGGGCGAGTGGGTTCACTCGAAGAGCGGCGAAGCGTTCGATGTCCGCAGCCCCGCGTCGGGGGAGGTCCTCGGCCGGTTCCCGAACGGCACACGGGAGGACGTGAAGGCCGCCGTGGACGCCGCGGTCGACGCACAGGACGCCGTGCGCTCCCTGTCCGTCGCGGAGCGCGAGAAGATCGCGGTCCGGATTACTGAAGAGATTCGCCGCCACGCGGAAGAGTTCGCGCGGGACCTCTCCCTCGAGCACGGGAAACCGATCCGCGAGGCGCGCCCGGAGGTCGAGGACGTGATCCCGAACCTCCTCTGGCAGGTGGAGGACCTCAAGCGGCTGAGCGCTCCCGTCGTCGAGGGGTACTCGAAGCCGGAGACAGTGTACATGAGCCGATGGGAGCCGCTCGGGACGGTCGGCGTGATCACGCCGTGGAACTTCCCGTGGCTGCTCCCCGGCGAGTTCGTCGTGCAGGCGTTCCTCGCAGGGAACACGGTCGTGTGGAAACCGGCGAGCTCCACGCCAATCAGTGCGGTCCACCTGATGGAGTGCATCGACCGCGCGGGCGCACCGCCCGGGGCGTTCAACTTCGTCACGGGCCCCGGCGGCGAGGTCGGCACGGCCCTCGTGGAACACCCGCTCGTGGACGCGATCGGGTTCACCGGCGAGACGGAGACGGGCGAGGACATCTCCCGCCGCGCGGGACTGAAGAAGCTCACGCTTGAGCTCGGAGGCCTAGGGCCGCTCATCATCATGGACGACGCGAACCTCCCGTTGGCGGTGGAGGATCTCGCCTTCGGCTGCTTCACGAACACGGGCCACTGCTGCGTTGCGAACGAACGGGTCCTCGTGGACGAACGGGTCCACCTCAGGGTCGTGAAGGCCCTTGTGGACCGCGTGCGGAAGATCAAGCTCGGCTTCCCCCTCGAGGAGGACACGACCCTCGGGCCCATCCAGAACGAGAACACCGCACATAAGGTCGAGGAGCACGTCGAGGAGGCGGTGGGGAAGGGAGCGAAGGTCGTCCTCGGCGGCCGGCGCGCAAAGGGGTTTCCGACGAAGCTCTACTACGAGCCCACGGTCGTGGACGGCGTGACGACGGACATGTTGTTCAACAAGGAGGAGACGTTCGGCCCCGTCGCGCCTATCCTCGAGTTCTCTTCGCTCGACGAGGCGATCGAGATCGCGAACGAGCCGCGGTACGGGCTGAGCATGGCAATCCACACGAACGACCTCGGGACCGCGATGCGCGCCGCCAGGGAGCTGAAGAGCGGACAGGTGTGCATCAACGAGCCCGTGTACTCATGGGACTTCCACCACCCGTGGGGCGGCTTCCGCCGCTCGGGAATCGGCCGCATCGGCGGGGCCTGGAGCCTGACCGCGTTCATGGAGCTGAAGACGATCATGTTCAACGTCGGCCGCACGAGGCGGGCATGATGCGTTTCGCGGAGAAGTCCGTCCTCATCACCGGAGGAACCTCGGGAATCGGGTTCGCGACCGCCGAGGCGTTCCTCCGGGAGGGTGCGAGGGTCGCGATTACAGGAAGGCGCGCGGGGGCGGGCCGCCGGGCGGAGGACCGCCTCCGCGAGACGTCTCCCGACGTGCGGTTCCACCGCGCAGACGCCACCCGCGGGGCCGGGGTCCGGGACGTCGTCCGCCGGGTGGTGCGCGAGTTCGGCGGGGTCGACGTGCTGTTCAACAACGCGGGCATCTACCGCCAGAAGCCGATCGCGGAAACGACGGAGCGGGAGTGGGACGAGCTCTTGGCGATCAACCTGAAGGGATACTTCCTCGCTGCCAAGGCGGTCATCCCGGTCATGCGGAAGCACCGTCGGGGGGTCATCGTGAACAACGCCTCCGTGAGCGGCCAGGTGGCCGTCGCCGGGGAGGGGGCATACGCGGCGTCAAAGGGCGGCGTCCTGATGCTGACGCGGGTCCTCGCCCTCGAGCTTGCGAAGGACAACATCCGCGTGAACGCGGTGAGCCCAGGCGTGATCCGCACGCGGATGTACGACGAATGGCTCCGCGGACAGCGCGACCCACGCGCGGCCGAGCGGCGGGAGATCGCCCGCCATCCCATCGGCCACCTCGGGGGCGCGGAGGACGTGGCCCGCGCAGTCCTGTACCTTGCCTCGGACGATGCGGCGTTCCTGACGGGCGCGGACCTGCCCGTGGACGGC
>Ga0209751_10000488_pt1 | contig 42502 bp, 46 predicted proteins | sample RifCSP13_1_FD_184019 | JGI IMG/M metagenome (GOLD analysis project Ga0209751, IMG submission 184019) | Soil microbial communities from Rifle, Colorado - Rifle CSP2_sed 13_1 (SPAdes) (version 2) | ecosystem: Environmental > Terrestrial > Deep subsurface > Rock core/Sediment | place: Rifle...
AAAAATGAACATTTTTGGGGGTGCTTCTACCCTTCACCAGTTACTAAAAATCGCTTGTAGCGCGTTCTGAGAGGTCGATATTTTTGGTAACTCTGTAAGGCCGATAAATTCAACAAACTGTTAAAGGAGATTGAAATGAAACACTGGTTAATATGGATGATCGCCGCTCTGCTGCCACTGGCATTCACGAGCCAGGCGCAGGCATTCTCAGGCGAGGAGGTGATGAAAAAGTCGCAGGCTGCCTTCCTCTATCCGGGCAAGGACTTCAAGGCGCGGGTGGTGATGAAGCTCATCAACAAGGACGGGCAGGAACGGGTGCGCGAGATGACCATGCTGCGCAAGAACATGGGCGAAGCAGGCGGCGACCAGAAATACTTCATGTATTTCTTTCAGCCGTCAGATGTCAAGGACATGACGTTCATGATCCACAAATATCCCGCCAGGGATGACGACCGATGGATGTTCATTCCCGCCATCAACATGGTCAAGCGCATCGCCGCGCAGGACAAGCGCTCCAGCTTCGTTGGCTCCGACTTCACCTACGAGGATGTTTCCGGCCGTGACATCGAGGACGACACCCACGTCGTCGAGCGCGAGGAGAAAGTGGACGACCGCGACTGTTACGTGGTGAAGAGTACGCCGAAAGGCGCGGATTCTGACTTCGGCTACAAGTTCACTTGGGTGGACAAGGCCAATTTTTTACCGCTCAAGGAAGAGCAATACGACAGGAAGGGCGCCCGTTACAAAGAGTTTACCGCCGATGAAATCGCCGATGTGAAGGGCATTCCCACGGCAGTCAAGCGCACCATGAAGAATTTGCAGACCGGCCATCGCACCGAGGTCGCTTACCTCAAGACTGGCTATGGCCTTGGCATCGAGGACAATCTGTTCACCGAGCGATTCCTGCGCCAGCCGCCGCGCAAGTGGGTTGACTGATGCTGCGAACGGTCACGCTCTTTTCGGTTCTGCTGCTGGCGCCGCTGGCGGTGCTGGCTGAGGTCACACTCTCCGGCTTCGTGCAGCAGAACACAGCCTTCAACACCGCCGGGCAAAATCCCGATGGCCGCCATTACAAGTGGCTGGAGGAGCGCGCCCAGATCAAGCTTGACGCCACCGGCGATGCATGGCGGCTTCTGGCGAAGGGCGATCTGGCCTACGATCACCTTGGCCGCCAGAATGAGAGTGAATTGCGCGAGGGCTACATTGACTATGCGGGAGGCAACTGGGATTTGCGCCTTGGCCGGCAGGTCATCACCTGGGGCCTGGGCGATTTGGTATTCGTGAACGACTTCTTTCCCAAAGATCATGAGGCGCTCTTTGCCGGGCGGCCGCTGGAATACCTCAAGCGCGGCGTGGATGCCGTGAAGCTGGGCGCCTATCCCGAGTTTGCTTCGTTCGAGTTGGTGCTGTCACCGGATTTCCGTGAGAGCCGCATCCCGGACGCGCGCCGATTCCGGCTTTACGACCCGATGCCAACGGTCGTCAACCGCGAAACCGTCAAACCGGAAGAAGGGGACGTTGGGTTGCGCGCTTACCGCGATGTCGCAGGCTATGATGCGGCGCTCTACTTGTATCGCGGCTTCCAGCGCACGCCCTCGATGCGGCCGGACAATATGACGGCGCCGACGAGGATCACCTATTTCTATCCAAAGCTCTCAGTCTACGGCGCCAGCCTTTCCGGGCGTGCGGGCGAAGGGGTGCTGAGCCTGGAAGCGGCTTACTACGACTCGCGTGAAGACCGTTCTGGTGATGATTTCACAGTGCCTAACTCGCAGACGCGACTGCTCGCCGGCTACCAGATACAGCCGGTGGAGGATGTCTCGCTCGGCTTCCAGTACTACGCCGAAACCATGCACGACTACGACGCCTACCTCGCTGCGCTGCCCGCCGGCTTCCCGGTCGAGAAGCGCTGGAGTCATACCGTTACGGCGCGGCTGACGCAGTTCTTCCTGCATCAGACGCTGCGACTTTCCGCCTATGCCTCGTACAACACCGGCAACGGCGACCACTTCGTAAACCCGGAACTGCGCTATAGTTTCACCGACAGAGTATGGGGCGCGGCCGGAGCCAACTTCTTCGGCGGCAAGCCGTGGGGCCAGTTCGGGCAACTCGCGCGCGACGATAACGTGTATCTCCAGGCTCGTTACGAATTCTGACTTCAGGGCACCTCTATAAATCCAAACTCCGTTGCGATACTGCGTTGCTCAAGAAATTTTATCGCTTACATATCAGACATATGCTGCGCGCCAAAAATTTATTTCGCGCCTTGTCTCACTTAGGATTTTGAATTTATAGAGGCGCCCTTCAACCATGAAACGCAGAGGAGGCATGACATGATAAATGACTGGGGCAGTTTCGGTTGGTGGGGTATGGGCTTTGGCATGGTGCTCATGCTCCTGTTCTGGATACTGGTCATTCTCGGTATTGTGGTGCTGATCCGGTGGCTGCTAGTGCAGTCGCCGCCAGGTCGCGGCTCACGCGACAAAACACCATTGGAGATCGTGCAAGAGCGCTATGCACGCGGCGAGATAGACCGTGAGGAATACGAGCAGAAAAAACGTGATCTGGAGCCGTGAACATGCGCGGCACTGAGCCGTCCGGCTATGACGCCTGGTACGACACAACGCGCGGTTGCTGGATCGGCGAGACCGAGTACCGGTTACTGCGCCATCTGCTCGACCCCCGGCCCGGGGAGAGCATGCTTGATGTGGGCTGCGGCACCGGCTGGTTCACCCGGCGCTTTGCGGCCCTGCCGGAACTGCGCGTGACCGGCATCGATCCAAATTCCGAATGGCTCGCCTACGCGCGCGGTCGTGACGCGAGGACGCACTATCTGGAGGGAGATGCCCGTGCCCTGCCATTTATTGACGCGAGCTTCGACCGCGTAGTATCCGTGACCGCACTGTGTTTCATAAAAGACTGGCCGCGCGCCTTGCAGGAAATCGTGCGAGTCACCCGCACCAGTTTCGCCATCGGCGTGCTCAATCGAACAAGTCTGTTGTGGCGCGACAAGGGCCGAGGCGGCAGTACCGGCGCATACCACGGCGCGCACTGGCATATGAGAGCAGAACTCCGCACTGCCCTCGACAACTTGCCTGTAAACAACATCCGATTCCGCACAGCGATCTTCGTGCCTTCCGGGTCGGGCATCGCGCGTGTCACTGAATATGTGCTTCCGAACACGCTGCCTTGGGGTGGCTTCCTTGTAGTTACGGGAGAGGTCACGCGTGCCAGCATCACACGGTAACGGTATCAGCGCCATCAATGCGCATCAGGCATCCGACAATCTCACTATCTCACAATCGGTGAAACGGTAGCGCAACTTATTGAGGATTACATATTTGAAGACAGAGTCTCCGCATCTCGTAGGTCGGGCTACGCCCGACGCGGCGGGCAAAGCCCGCCCTACGGTAAATCACTTAACAGTCATGAATTATGTAAAGCTCAATAGAAGCCCGCCCCTGCAAAGGAGCGGGCTTTTTTCATCAGTGTGAACGTGAAGTCACGGCTATGCGCTCGTAATAGCGCGCGCGGTAAAGCAATCGAGTCTGGCTGGGGGCGTCACTGAATTCGGCACGGTCATGTAATACGTTATTGCACAACAGCCCCATGCCGGGTTCGAGCCGCGTGCGGAGGATGTGCGGCACGTCCGAAGCGAGCAGTCTTTCCAGCGCGGCTACGGCTGCCAGAGTATCCGCGTCCTGCTTCCATACTATGCTGCGGGTGCGTGCGGTATAGCGCATGTGCAGGTCACCGGTTGACGGGTCTGTCGAAAATACCGGGCCGGTTTGCGCGGCACGCGCCACGCCATATTCGTCGGTGCGCTCGGGTATCGTCATCGCATCCGGTGCGGACAATGCGCGGATGAAATCAACATTGCTGTCGCGCAACATCAAGTAGGCGATCTCATGATCCATCAGGCGATTCTCGCCGCCTTGTCCGGCACTCTGCACGCAATGCAATATCATGCCGCGTACCTGCCGTTCAGGCGGGTTGTAATAGCCATCGGTATGCCATTTGATGGCACGGTCGGTATAGGGGATATATGCCTGCCGCTGCCCATCGTCAGCACATACGGTGACGCGCGTGATGCCCTGTTCGCCTGCCAGCCAATTCGCATCCAGGCTATTCAGTCCGAACTGCGATCCGAACTGGCGCACCATGTCCTCATCGGCCATATCGGTGCGGGTGGCATAGATCGCCATGTTGCTGCGCTGGCAACGTTCCAATAGAGCGGCGTGTTCAGCCGCAGTCAGTGTGCGTGGATCGTTGATTTCGACGATCAACTCGTCGATGCTGGTGATGGCGTTAGCCAGCTTCTGATCGCGCCAGCGCAGGTAGGTATCAGGATTATCGAGGTTGAATGGATTTTTCATCGATCTGGCATTCGTGGGGCAGGTCTTGTTCCGAATCTAGTACCATGTAACACCTGAATCTTCAAACCAACCCCTCCAAACCTCCCCTTGTCAGGGGAGGCTTAAAGGCTTCCCCCCTGACAAGGGGGACTGAGGGGGGTTGGATTAAGGTGTTACTGTGTACTAGATCAAACGCGCATTTTTGTGTAGGGCGGGCTGCGCCCGTCGGATCAAGTTGTCGGGCGCAGCCCGACCTACGGATTGCTTTTCTTTTGAAATGGGAATGGAATGAGAACAACCCCTGCTAACCATTCTGGGTTTCGGCATCATCATTAATCGCCACTGGTGCTCTTGCGGGTGCGCGGTTGTCTTGGTTCGGTTTCGTACAGGTCGCGCATGGTTCTCTCCACCATATCCACGGCCTCAGGTGCTTCGATGCTCATCATCTGGTCTATCACCCATTCGACATCTTTTTCATCCATGACTTCGCGCATACAGAACGCCAAGTAACGGGTGAACGCGAACTCCGGGCCGTCGCTGCCATAGTTGAAGTCGGCATATTCCCCCGCGCGTTGGTTGAGTTTGTCGATGAAGTGCTGCTTATGTTCGGCGATGCTGTCGCCCATCAGCCGGCTTTGATTCTCGGCCAGGGTTTCCGCGACGCGATTTGCCAATGCGCTGGTAAAGGCAAAACGCGCTTCGGCGGGTAGTTGGCGATAGGCGATGCGGTCAGCGACCTGGATCAGGAACACCAGGAATTCGGAGAGAAATGAAAAATACTGTGGGCCGATGGCAATCTCGAAATTCGCCTTGCGGGTATTCTTGAGCGCGTTATCGGCGATGCGCCAGATGGTGAACGCCAATGCACCGGCAATCTCTTGCGGTGTCTTTTCCCGTTCACTCTTGAACCAATGGCTTTTGATGCGCATTTCAGGTTATTCCGATTCTGATGAGACTGCTAGCCATTTGACTAATCCAGCAAAATACGCTGGGTAAGTCATTTGGTTATAGATCAAACGTGTATTTTGTAGGGCGGGCTATGCCCGCCGGATTAAGTTGTCGGGCGCAGCTCGACCTACGCACGGATTGTTTTATCTTTGAAATGGAAATAGCCGATGAGTCGGATCAACCCTTTTGCAAGTAAAACTCATACTCGCCTGCTGCCACCTCGACGGTGCCGATGATTTTTACATGAGTCATGTCGGCCCAGCCGACGATGTCGGAACGGATTCCTGGGCAGTTGCTGACGAGCTTGAGGATCTCGCCCGAATTCATGGCGTTCAGCAGCTTCTTGGCTTCCACGATGGGGCCGGGGCAAAGCACGCCGCGGATATCGAGTATCACATTCGCCTTACGCTCAATTCCTTTGCCCTTCATGATGTAATAGCCGGTGCCGCCATCCGGCATCGCTTCTGTTTTCAATACGTTATTGCGGGTCTGTTCCGCCCAGGCGAAAAGGTCGTCCCTGGTGCCAGGGCAGTCCGAGATCAGCAATAATATTTGTTCGTTTTTCAGATCGTCAACCACGCGCTTGGCACCGAGCAGGGGTGCGGGGCAGGTCAGGCCGCGCAAATCCAGTTTGATATTGGCGTGCAAGTTTTGAGTGTTCATATCAGATGTCCTGTTGGTCATTGAACCATCGTCGTTTTAATATCCGCCCTTGCCATATGGCTGCGGCAGGCCGGCAACTTTTGCACCTTGCTTGGCCGGACCGGTCGGGAACAAATCATACAGCGCTTTGCTATCCGCTTCCGGCCAGAATTCATTGACGCCTTTCAGCATATTGCGAAAATTGGGCGTGTGCCCGTGTTCGCGGAACTGATCGCGCATGTAATTGATGATTTCCCAATGCCTGGGCGTTAGCTCGATGTTTTCTGCCGCCGCAATGATGTTTACTATTTTATCGCTATAGTCCGGTTCCAATAAGTAGCCATCGGCATCGGTTTCGATTTCGTTTCCTTCAACTGTGTATCCCATGACTGACCTCCATCAAAAAAAACCAAAAAATCAATCTTCACTTAACCCCGAAATCACCTTGTAAGGCATGAAAATGCCGCAACCAAACTGTCTGTCTTCTCCCAGACCCAGATATTGCAATTGTAGCGATGCTTCGGCTCCCAGGTCATGCAGAACCAGGCTGTAACCCTCGATAGACCTCTGACTGCCGTTGATAGCAAGGCGCCTTCCGCAGATCAATTTGCCTGAAATGCCCAACTCCCCCAGCTGTTTTTTGATGTCTTCCATGAAAAGCACTTCATCGCTGGCGCCAGTCACCAACTGTGCGTGAATTGTCGGGTAGGGCTGAATGGGGCGTGTCTTCGCAGCCCCCAGGCGCACGGTATTTCCGGTTATATCGAGATGCTGTCCTGTCAGGCGTGATGCAGCAAGGTCTGCGAGTGTTGTTGGCAGGCGCATCACCAGTTTGGCTCGTTTGGGCAGCAGCACACCCTGGCTGTTTTCTGTTGCGCGTAACGGCAATACCCCGACCGATTTTTCTTCCGCGAGTTGCGGGACACGGCGTATCAGTGCCGCCCATAGTGCAAATGGATATGCGGCGGGCAGTGTACCGCCATCAAGATCGAACACCATGTCGATCATCTCGGGAATATTATTTTCAGTCATTCGCCGCCAGTTTCTGGGAATCTGCCCAGCGTTGCATCGCAATCGCCCAATGCTGGGCCGTTGCAGGATCTATGTCGAAAATCGTAAACCGCCTGCCTTCACGAATGCGAATGCGCAACAAGCTCATCCCGCCTTCGATATGGTCTATCTGCTGCAATTCGATTTCCTGGCTGCCTAAAGGAACCTTGAATTTCGTTAATTCGCTGATTTGTGCCATTCCGGTTTTCCTCGATCAGGATAGATGTCGATGCCCCTCAGAACATTTTGAACGGGGTATTACAGTTATCCAAGTCTATCGTTAATATGCCTGTTATTGGAATACTGCTGGGGGAAGTCGAAACACTACCCGTAAGGGTTATTGAAGATAGCCGCTAAGGGTGATGGAATGCGCCAGGCGATACATCGTAATATGCTAATACATTAATAAATATGAGCCTGCTGCGGAGCTGTGGCGGCAGAGTTCAGACGGATCACCCAGGTAGAAGACAAACCCCGCCCCTGCCGGGTCATTAATCGATTGCCAGCAGCAAGCTACGGGCAACGCGACTGAAAGGAAGATCATTATGGCCAAGAAAATGCATGATACCCCGAACCTCGATCAACTCGAGGATGGTCCGTGGCCCAGTTTCGTGACCGGCCTGAAAGAGCTGGCAAAGAATAAAGATTACGTCGTTGACCTGCTTGGGCAGCTCGAGACCTCGTACAGGACCAAAAAAGGCTACTGGAAGGGCGGCACGGTTGGCGTGTTTGGCTATGGCGGCGGGATCATCCCGCGCTTTACCGAACTCAAGGACGAAAAAGGCCAGCCTGTCTACAAGGATTGCGCGGAATTCCATACGCTGCGCGTGATGCCGCCAGCCGGCATGCATTACGATACCGGTACTCTGCGCAAATTTTGTGACATCTGGGAGAAGCATGGTTCCGGGCTGATTGCGTTCCATGGACAGTCCGGCGACATCATGTTCCAGGGCGCGACCACCGAGAACGTGCAGAAGGCATTCGACGATATCAACGAGATGGGCTTCGATCTGGGCGGTGCCGGCCCTGCGGTGCGCACTTCGATGTCCTGTGTGGGCGCTGCTCGCTGCGAGCAATCCTGCTACGACGAAGCCAAAGCTCACCGTACTGTGCTGAATACTTTTCTGGATGACATTCATCGCCCGTCCCTGCCGTACAAGTTCAAGTTCAAATTTTCCGGCTGTCCGAACGATTGCATGAATTCCATACAGCGTTCTGATATGGCCGTGATCGGCACCTGGCGGGACAATATCCGTACCGATGAAGAACTGGCGAAGAAATGGTTCGCCAAGCACAGCATGGACCAACTGGTGAACGATATCGTTGCGCGTTGCCCGACCAAGACCTTTCAGCTCAAGCAAATCAAGGATGTCAAGAGCGGTCCCAGTATCTCCAGCGTTGCGATCAGCGATACCCATGCGATAGAGATCGAGAACCGTGATTGCGTCCGCTGTATGCACTGCATCAACGTGATGACCGGTGCGTTGGCTCCCGGCGAAGACAAGGGTGCAACCGTTCTGGTGGGCGGCAAGCGTACCCTCAAGATCGGCGACCTGATGGGCACGGTGGTCGTTCCGTTCATGAAGCTGGATACAGATGAAGACATGGCGAAGCTGGTCGATCTCGGTCAGCGCATCATCGACTTCTTTGCAGAAAATGCACTCGAGCATGAACGCACCGGTGAAATGATCGAACGTATCGGTCTGGTCAATTTCCTTGAAGCGCTGGAAATCGAAGTGGATGTGAATATGGTGTCCACGCCGCGCACGAATCCTTATGTCCGCACTGATGGTTGGGATGAGGAAGTCGCCAAGATCAATGCCAAAAAACTTGCTGCTGCCTGAGGGGAATAGAACATGAATGCACCCGTACAGATGCGTCGTCCCAAAGAAACCGGTGTGCCGGACAACAAGAAGTACCTCCATCCGCTGATGGCGAAGAACTACGGCCAGTGGAAATATCATGACCGTCCCCGCCCCGGTGTGCTGCGCCACGTGGCAAAGAGTGGCGACCAGATTTGGTCGATCCGCGCCGGCACGCAGCGGCAAATGGACGTTGGCACGATCCGCAAGCTATGCGATATCGCCGACAAGTACGCTGAAGGCCACGTGCGTTTCACGATCCGATCCAACATCGAGTTCATGGTCTCCAAGGCTTCGATGGTCGATCCGCTGATCGCCGAACTGGAAAGACACGGCTTCCCGGTCGGCGGCACCGGCAACTCCATTTCGATGATTTCACATACTCAGGGTTGGCTGCACTGCGATATTCCGGGTACGGATGCTTCCGGTGTGGTTAAGGCCTTGATGGATGATCTGATCGTCGAATTCAAGCGCGAGGAAATGCCTAATCGCGTGCATCTTTCTACCTCATGCTGTGAAATCAACTGCGGCGGACAGGCTGACATCGCGATCATCATTCAGCATACCAAGCCGCCGGTGATCAATCACGATCTGGTCGCCAACGTATGCGAGCGTCCGACGGTCGTGGCGCGTTGTCCGGTGGCGGCGATACGCCCGGCCATGGTGAATGGCAAACCTTCCCTGGAAATCGATGAGTCCAAGTGCATGTGCTGTGGTGCTTGCTATCCACCCTGTCCGCCGATGCAGATCAATGACCCGGAGTATTCCAAGCTGGCGATCTGGGTGGGCGGAAAAAATTCCAACGCGCGCGGCAAACCGACTTTCATGAAGATGGTCGCTTCCGGCTTGCCCAACAATCCGCCAAGATGGCCTGAAGTCAACGAAGCGGTGAAAAACATACTGCACGTTTACAAGGAAGATGCACGCCCGTGGGAGCGCATGGCTGACTGGATCGAGCGCATCGGCTGGCCGCGCTTCTTCGAGAAGACCGGGTTGCCGTTCACCAAATATCTGATCGACGACTGGCGCGGTTCGCGCGCCTCCCTCAACGCTTCGACTCATATTCGCTTTTAACCGGGAGCGGCCGCATGAAATTCGGGATTGTCGTTAACGAAGGGCCTTATCAACATCAGGCCAGCGATACGGCCTACTTGTTCTGCAAGGCGGCCATTGCAAAAGGCCATGAAGTGTGGCGCGTGTTTTTCTATCACGACGGGGTGAATAACGCCTCGAAGTTGACCGAGCCGCCACAGGATGACCGCCATATCGTGAATCGCTGGAGCAAGCTCAACGAGGAGCATGGTGTGGATCTGGTGGTTTGCGTGGCGGCTGCACTGCGGCGCGGGATCAAGGATGAGAACCTGGCGTCCGGATTCCGTATCTCCGGCCTCGGCCAATTGACTGAAGCGGGTATCCGGACCGACCGTACGGTCGTGTTTGGCGATTGAGGGTGGCTGGCATGAGCGAAGGGAATAACATCAAGAAATTCATGTTCGTCAATCGCAAGGCGCCTTATGGCACGATCTACGCGCTCGAGTCGCTGGAAGTCGTGCTGATCACCGCCGCCTTTGACCAGGACGTGTCGCTGGTATTTCTCGATGACGGCGTTTATCAATTGAAGAAGGGTCAGCAGACCAAGGGCATAGAGACCAAAAACTTCTCGCCTGCCTATCGCGCGCTGGAGGGATACGATGTCGAGAAACTCTATGTCGAAAAGGAATCTCTTGAGGTTCGCGGCCTGAGCGAAGCAGACCTGCTGGTTGATGTCACCGTTCTGGGCAGCAAGGAAATGGGTGAGTTGATGAATCAGCAAGACGTTGTCTTGAGTTTCTGATGAAACTACTAGCCATTCGACTAGGCTGTCCAACTACGCCAGCCAAGTCGCTGGTTATAGGGAGAATCGCCAAATGCTGCACATCATCAACAAATCTCCGCTGACGAACAGCTCGCTCGATAGTTGTTTGCGTGTTGCTCAATCCGGCGGGGATATATTGCTTATCGAAGACGCGGTCTACGCTGCCACATCCGGCAATGCATTCGAGGCTAAGATACGCGAGGCGATGGGGCGTTTCAAGATATATGTCTTGCAGCCCGATCTTGAAGCGCGCGGACTTGCCGATCGCATCATCGCAGGTGTTTCACCTGTCGATTACGGCGGCTTCGTCGATCTCACCGCCAGCAACAAGAATTGCCAGTCATGGCTTTAGAGATTCGCTTTAACGTAGGGTGGGCTATGCCCACCATGTCGGGCATAGCCCGACCTACCTCGGATTCCGGCACGTCCGGTATAGATTTATAAACAAACAGGAGAAATAGTATGTCCAACATTGAAGTCGACGGTAAAAGTTACGAAACAGACGAAGAGGGTTATCTGGTCAATCTGGCCGATTGGAATACTGAGATCGCCAACTACATCGCGCAAACCGAAAACGTCAACATGACGGACCAGCATTGGGAGGTCATCAATTTCCTGCGCGAATATTTTGAAGAATATCAGATCGCCCCGGCAGTTCGTGTGTTGACCAAAGCGATCGGCAAAAAACTCGGCGCCGACAAAGGCAACAGCGAATATCTGTATGGCCTGTTCCCCTACGGCCCGGGCAAGCAGGCCTGCAAAATCGCCGGATTGCCGAAGCCAACAGGCTGCGTTTGACAGCAGAAGACAGATGACAGAAGAGAGATGACAGAAATGCAGGTTCCAACCCTTGATGCTGTTTCCTGACAACTGGTAACTGACAACTGACTCCCGCCCCTTACCGATGAGCACCTTATTCGCAATTCTGTTTTACCTTGCCACCTTGGTGTTTGTCGTGGGTTTGCTCTACCGCATCGGCGTTTATACACGCATTCCTGCACCGCTTAAAATTCCAACCACGCCGGCCCCCACCACCGCCAGCGGCGTGGTGTTGCGCATGATGCGCGAGGTGTTCCTGTTTGAAAGCCTGTTCAAGGCGAATTTATGGACTTGGGGTCTGGGCTTGCTGTTCCACGCCAGCCTGGCATTGGTGCTGCTGCGTCACTTGCGCTATTTCACCGAACCAGTTTGGGCATGGGTGGCGTTCATTCAACCGTTCGGCATGTATGCGGGCATCACCATGCTGTTGGGCGCGGCCGGGCTGTGGGCACGCCGCCTGTTCGTCGAGCGCATCCGTTACATCTCTACCCCTTCCGACCACCTGATGCTGGCATTGTTCATCGCAATCGCCTTGTCTGGTCTGACGATGAAATTTGTTGCGCACACCGATGTGGTCGCGGTGAAAGGATTTTTCCTTGGTTTGATGAATTTCGCCCCGTTACATTCTGATAGCCAGGTGCTGCCTTCAAGCGTTGGTCTTTACGCCCATCTATTGATGGTTGCGGTATTGTTGCTGATTTTCCCAATCAGCAAATTGCTGCATGCTCCCGGCGTGTTCTTCTCCCCCAGCCGCAACCAGACGGACAATCCGCGCGAGAAACGCCACATCGCAGCCTGGGCGAAACAACTGGAATCGGAGAGCTAGCATGGCGGATATCGCCGCACCGGCTTATCGCATCATTCCCATCATCCCGGCGTTGAAGCCTGGGGCGATGGAAGGGGTCAAATCGTTCGTGGCGAACGACAAGATCCAGGAAGCGATCGGCTTTCCAGGGCAACTGGTCGAAGACTGGCATGACCAGGCGATCGCCAAGATGGGCGAGCTGCTCGGCAAATACCGCTCGCTCAAAGTGTATATGGATGCGTGTGTGCATTGCGGCGCCTGCTCGGACAAATGCCACTACTTCATCGGCACGCAGGACCCCAAGAATATGCCGGTGGCGCGCCAGGACTTGATGCGCAGCGTCTATCGCCGCTATTTCACGCTGCCGGGAAAGCTGTTCCCGAAACTGGTCGGCGCGCGCGACCTAACCCGCGAAGTGCTCGACGAGTGGTATACCTATTACTACCAATGTTCCGAGTGCCGCCGTTGTTCGGTGTTCTGCCCGTATGGCATAGACACCGCCGAAGTCACGATGGCGGCGCGCGAGATCCTCGATTCCATCGGTTACGGTCAGAAGTATTCCAACGAGATCATCGGCAAGGTGCACAAGATCGGCAACAATCTCGGTCTGCCCGGCCCTGCGCTGATGGATACGCTGGAAGGATTGGAAGAGGACGTCAAAGAGGCTACCGGTATAGATGTACGTTTCCCAATTGATGTAAAGGGCGCGGAAGTCCTGTTGATTACTCCTTCCGCCGATTTCTTTGCCGAGCCGCATATCGATAGCCTGATCGGCTATGCCAAGGTGTTTCATGCCACGGGCACCAGTTGGACGCTGTCCTCGATGGCCTCCGAGGCTGGTAACTTCGGCATGTTCATCGGTAATTATGATCAGCTCCGCGCGATCGCTATGCGTATCCGCAAAGCCGCGCTTGAATTAGGTGTGAAGCGCATCGTGGTTGGCGAGTGCGGCCATGCGTGGCGCGTCGCCTACAGCTTCTGGAATACCCTGACCGGGGTGGGCGAGGGCGCCGACCCGAACGACCGGTTCGCCCAGATGCTGCAAAAGCAGCTCGATCACCGTTACAAACAACCGTCGCATATCTGCGAATTCACCTGGGACATGATTCAGGATGAGCGTCTGACTTTTGACAAGTCGGCCAACGACAAGTACATCATCACTTTTCACGATTCCTGCAACGTGGCACGAGGTTCGAGCATGGGCGGTTATCCTGGAGGGCAGTTCGAGATCCCGCGCAATATCATCAAGGCGGTTGCCAATCATTTTGTCGAAATGTCCCCGGAAACCACGCACGAAAAAACATTCTGCTGCGGAGGCGGCGGCGGTCTGCTGACTGACGATCTGCTGGATCTGCGCGTCAAGGGCGCGCTGCCGCGCATGGAAGTGCTGCAGCAGGTGGCGGACGAACAAGGTGTCAATTTTATGGCTTGTATATGCGCCATCTGCAAGGCGCAATTCACCAGGATCATGCCCATCTATGGATTCGATAGAAGAATGATTGGCGGTGTCCACCAACTGGTCAGCAACGCGATCAAGCTGGGCGATAAATAAACATGAAAATGACAATTAGCCACGGATTAACACGGATATCCACGGATGATTTCGTAGGGCGGGCTGTGCCCGCCGGAGCGGATTGCCGGGCACAGCCCGACCTACATCTGACCCAGTGTTAATCAGTGTAAATCGGTGTTAATCCGTGGCTAACTGCTTTTCCCAAGGCAAATAAACATCAGGAGACAGGCAATGTCATCAACAACCGAAACCCCGCAAAAAGTCACGTTCCGCCGCTATAAAGACGGCGACACCAGGGTTGGCCGTTTGAGCGAGAAGATCATGCAGGCGAGCCATACGCACAAATGCCCGACCTACATTCAGTCCACACCGCCCTGCCAGGGGAGTTGTCCGGCGGGTGAGGATATCCGCGGTTATCTGGCCATAGCTCGCGGCACGGAAAAGCCGCCAGCCGGAGCAGATGGCAAGCCAACGATGCCTTGGCAGGAATATGCCTGGCGCCGTTTGACCGAGGCCAATCCTTTTCCGTCGGTGATGGGCCGGGTTTGCCCCGCGCCGTGCGAAACCGGATGCAATCGCAATGCGCTGGAAGACCATGTAGGCATCAATTCGGTGGAACATTTTCTCGGCGAATATGCGATCACCAATAACCTTGCCTATCACACCAGCGCAAAGCCAAGCGGTAAAAAAGTGGCGGTCATCGGCGGTGGTCCGGCCAGTTTGTCCTGTGCCTATCAGCTCGCACTCAAGGGTCATGAAGTCACGGTGTTCGACGAGCACGAACATCTCGGCGGCATGATGCGCTATGGCATTCCGGGTTTCCGTACCCCGCGTGAAGTGCTGGATGCGGAAATCAAGCGCATCACGGATTTGGGTGTGAAGACGCGGATGAAATGCCGCGTGGGCACCGACATCACGCTGGAACAGATCCGCAAGGACTTTGATGCCGTATTCCTCGGCATGGGAGCGCAAGCGGGTCGTGCCTTGCCCATTGCGGACAGCGCAGCACCCAATGTGGTAACGGCTACAGCCTTCCTGAAAGCATTCAATGACGGTCGCCTGCAGCACGTCGGCAAGCGCGTAGTGGTAGTCGGCGGTGGCGATACCTCGATAGACGTGGCCACTGTCGCACGTCGTCTCGGCCATCTCGAGCATTCCAAGCCGACCGAATTCGAGCTGGCCATCACAGGCCAGATCGCGCATGATGTGGCCGAGATCTCGGTCAAGCAGGGTGCCGAAGTGACGCTGACTTCAATCTTCGCGATCGACAAGATGCAGGCAAACAAGCACGAGATCGAACAGGCGCTCGCAGAAGGTATAACAATTCGCGGCAGCCTGGTCCCTGTCGGCATTGTGCGTGGCGCAGATGGGCGCGCCACAGCGTTGCGCGTCAGTCAGTGCGAGGCAAAGATGACCGGCAGCAAACTGGAAGTCAAAAACATCGAGGGCACCGAGCAGGATATTCCGGCTGACCTGATCGTGTCCGCGATCGGTCAGGCGGTGGACTTTACCGGGCTGGAAGAGTTCAACAACGGCAAAGGGGCAGTCTCGGCGGATCGCAATTACCTGGTTGCCGGGCAAAAGGGTGTGTTCGCCGGTGGCGACATCATCCGTCCGCATCTGCTGACCACGGCCATAGGCCATGGTTCTATCGCCGCCGATGGCATCCACAATTTCCTGAACGGTCTGGACTTGGAAAAACGCCCCAAGATCGATGCGCACCAATTCGACCTGATGCGCAAGATGGTAGAAAAAGGGCTGGAAATCAAGGAGACCCATGAACCGTTACGTGGCACTGACCGTTCCAGCGTGGCGGTACACAACTTCGACAATCGCTCGGATCGCTATGTGATCCCGCACGACAAGCTGTTTCTGGGGCATTTTTCCATCGTCGCGCGCAACAGACGCAATGTCATTACGCTGAGCAAGGAAACCGCGCTGGGCAATTTTCAGGATCGTCTGGGCGTGCTCAGCCAGGAACAGGCGGTGGCGGAAGCCAAACGCTGCATGAGCTGCGGCATGTGTTTCGAATGCGACAATTGCGTGGTGTACTGCCCGCAAACCGCCGTGTTCCGCGTGCCCAAGGCCAAAGCCACGCTCGGTCGCTATGTGGACACCGATTACAGCAAGTGCATCGGCTGCCATATTTGCGCGGATGTATGCCCGACGGGTTATATACAGATGGGTTTGGGCGAGTAGGTAAATGTTAAAGCTGTTCGCATCGTTGTTGGTTCTCTGTTGCTGCACGACTGCGGGCGCTACAGAAAGCTACCGCATGCCCAAGCTCGATATCGGCAAGGGCGGTCAGTGTGTAAAAGATCCGCAGTGGATGCGCATAAATCACATGCACCTGCTCTTGCACCAACGCGATGAAACGGTGCATAAGGGAATACGCGATGAACAATACAGTCTGAAAAACTGTATCGAGTGTCATGCCAGTGCGCGCGATAACAGCGTGATCGGGCGTGCTGACAGTTTCTGTGAAGGTTGTCATCGATACGAGGCGGTCAAGATCGATTGTTTCGAATGTCATTCCGGCAAACGAAGATCTGCTTGGCTGCAGAAGGGATCGAATTGAGCGACATCAATGTGCAGCGCAGGCAATTCCTGAAAACCTCGGTTGGGGCGGCAGCGGTTACCATTGCCCCCGGAATGCTGCTGTTCGATATGGCGCACGGCAAGTCCGAGGCCGTTTCAAGCAAGATACGCTGGGGCATGCTGATCGACACCGCGAAATGCGTGGACGGTTGCAATGACTGCGTGACCGCATGCAACAAGGAGAACGGCTTGGCTGGTGGATTAAGTTCGGGTGGGTTGAGTCCGACCGGCTCTCAGTGGATCCGCAAGGTCGAGCTCAAGGACATGCGCGGCGGCCGGACACTGTCGCTGCCGATGATGTGCCAGCATTGCGAAAATCCTCCCTGTGTGGATGTCTGTCCGACCGGCGCTTCCTTCAAGCGTGCTGACGGCATCGTGCTGGTTGACAAGCATCTCTGCATCGGTTGCCGCTACTGCATGATGGCCTGCCCGTACAAGGCGCGTTCCTTTGTGCACGAACCGCTGCATGACCAGAAGCCAGATGTGCCGCGCGGCAAAGGCACGGTGGAAAGCTGCACGATGTGCGTGCATCGCGTGGACAAAGGTCAGCAACCCGCTTGTGCCGAAGCTTGCCCGAATAAATCCATTATGTTCGGCAATCTCAATGACCCCGACAGTAAAATTTCCAAAAAGATACGCACCGTCGCCTCCACTCAGGTGCGCGCTGATCTGGGACTTAATACCGGCATTCGTTACCAAGGGCTATAAATAACATGTCCAGCCATTCTCCGCTGCAGTTCAAGAACCGGCTCTTCTATGCGCTGGTCGCGGCGGGTGGACTGGTTATGCTGCTGGGATTGTATGCGGCGCACATGATGGAGGAGCACGGCCATATCATCACAGGCATGAACAACCAGATCGTTTGGGGCATCCCTCATGTATTCGCCATTTTCATGATCGTCGCAGCCTCCGGGGTGCTAAACGTGGCCTCGATCGGTTCGGTGTTCGGTAAAACAATATACAAGGTCAGGGCACCGCTGGCGGGCCTGCTGTCCATTGCACTGCTGGCAGGTGGATTGACCGTTTTGATGCTGGATCTGGGCAGGCCGGAACGCGTCATCGTCGCCGCGACCAACTACAACATCACTTCGGTGTTCGCCTGGAATGTGCTGTTGTATACCGGCATGTTCGTTCTGGTGAGTTTGTATCTCTGGACCATGATGGAACGGCGTATGAACCCGTGGACCAAGCCGGCCGGTCTCGCAGTGTTCGCCTGGCGGTTCATCCTCACCACCGGAACCGGCCTGATTTTCGCTTTTCTTGTCGCCAGACAGGCTTATGGTTCCGCGTTGTTGCCGCCGATGTTTATCGTGATTTCATTTGCATGGGGGCTGGCCGTATTTCTCGTCGTGCAGGCCGCCATTTATGCGTGGAACGACAAGGTACTCGATCCGGCCATCCTGCGGCGCAAGAAAAACCTGCTGGGTATCTTCATCATGGGCGCTTTGTATCTGGTCGTGGCTTATCACATGACCAACCTGTATTTCGCGCATCAATCCGGTTTCGAGCGCTTCATTCTGGCCGATGGTGGCATTTACCCGCAGTTGTTCTGGTGGGGTTATGGTGTGCTCGGAAATGTCCTGCCGCTGCTGCTGATCTTCCATCCAGGCCTGGGCAAAACCAGGAGTGTGATTTCGGCTTCGCTGATGGTGATTCTGGGCGGCTTCGCGCTGCTGTATGTGTTCATCATCGGCGGGCAAGCCTATCCGTTGTCCATGTTCCCCGGCTATGAAGTCAGCAGCAGTTTCGGCGATGGGCAGATCGGGCAATACCATCCCTCACTGCCGGAGTTCCTGCTGGGATTCGGCGGCTTGGCAATCGCTTTCCTGATTACCATTGTCAGCGTCCAGGTGCTTGATTTTATGCCCCATGACAAGCCATATATCGCCGACCAGGGAACTCCTGATTAATTCTGCCATGAACCGGATGCTGATTTCCGCAGCGCATAAGTCATCCGGGAAAACGATGGTCAGCATCGGCCTGTGCGCAGCGCTGAGGGCGCGCGGCAATGTCGTGCAACCGTTCAAGAAAGGTCCCGATTACATCGATCCGATGTGGCTCAGCCAGGCCGCCGGGCGCGCCTGCCGCAACCTCGACCTGTACCTGATGGAACGCGACGACATCGTCGCCACCTTCGCGCGCCACAGCGCGGAAGTGAATCTGGTAGAAGGCAACAAGGGACTGTACGACGGTCTCGCGCTGGACGGCAGCAACAGCAACGCCGCTTTGGCGAAGCTGCTCGACCTGCCGGTGTTCCTGGTTATCGATGCGCGCGGCATGACGCGCGGCATCGCGCCGCTGATCCTCGGCTATCAGGCGTTCGACCGCGACATCAACATCGCCGGGGTGATCCTCAATAACCTCGGCGGATCGCGGCACGAAGCCAAGTTGCGCGCCGTCATCGAGCATTACACCGGCGTGCCGGTGATCGGCGCGATCCACTACGACGAGCGGCTCAGCATCGTCGAACGCCATCTCGGCCTGATGCCCAGCAATGAGTCCCATGTCGCTGCGGCAAAGATCAAACAGATCGGCGACGCCATCGCGGAACAAGTCGATCTGGACAAGCTGCTCGCGCTGTCACAAAAGGAACCGTTGGATGTGCCGCACCAGAGCCCTCACTCCAACTCTGATGGAACTACTAGCCATTCGACTAAGCCCGCAAGCGGGCAAGTCGCTGGTTATCTCCCAGAGGGAGAGAGAGCAAACGTGCAGTGGGGTAAGCAGGCAATCCGCAGCGCGGATGCTCGCAAAAGCAATTTTCAATTTCCTGCCGAGGTCAGCCCGCTGCCCTGCGGCGGCAAGGTGCGCATCGGCATCGCGCGCGACCGGGCCTTCGGTTTCTACTACGCCGACGACCTGGATGCGCTGGAAGCCGCGGGGGCGGAGCTGGTGCCGTTCGATGCGTTACGCGATGCATGTCTGCCGGAAGTGGATGCGTTGTATATCGGCGGCGGTTTCCCCGAGACCTGCGCCGCCGAACTGGAGGCCAACAGCGTACTGCGTGCCCAGATCAAACAGGCCATAGCAAACGGCATGCCGGCCTATGCCGAATGCGGCGGGTTGATGTATCTGTCGCGCAGCATCGAATACCAGGGACGCACCTATCAGATGGTCGGCTCGATCCCCGGTGATGTGAAGATGCATGACAAACCCATCGGACGCGGCTATGTGCATCTGAAGGAAGATGAGGCGCATCCGTGGCCGCGCCCGCGCCCTCTCCCGATACCCTCTCCCGCAAGCGGGGAGAGCGCAGCGAGGGGGGCGAAGCCAGGCGAACGAGAAAGACAATCATTAATCCGTGCGCATGAATTTCACTATTCCAGTCTGGACAACCTTCCGCCGGACATCCGCTTCGCTTACCATGTCGAGCGTGGTTACGGCATAGACGGGGCGCGTGACGGACTCATCGTGAACAACCTGTTGGCCTCCTATACTCATCTGCGCACCATAGGAAGCTGTTATTGGGCAACCCGTTTTGCCGCCTTTGTGCGGCGCACCTGGCAACAGAAAAAATTGCTCGCTGAGCAAGTTGCATCCGTAGCAAACAAGGATAACGCCCCGGCAGTTCGCATGTGAGCAACAGCAGGCGAAAGTTACCAGAATGGCGGGTGACAAGGGCGGCTATGATCCGGCTTTTTGTTGTTAACCTAGAGGAGAGCAGCATGGCACACATCGTCGTATTGGGAGCAGGGATTGGGGGCATGCCCGCCGCCTACGAAATCAAGTCTGAGATCGGCAAGGAACATCAGGTCACGCTCATCAATGCATCCAGCAAATTCCAGTTTGTCCCCTCCAATCCGTGGGTCGCGGTTGGCTGGCGTAACAGTGAGGAAGTGAGTTTCGAAATCGGCCCGCTTGTCGAAAAGAAAGGAATAAATTTCATCGCACAAGCCGTCTCCAAAATCGATGCGGGAGGTAACACGCTGATACTGTCTAACGGTGATAACGTAAAGTACGATTATTTGGTCATCACCACCGGTCCCAGGCTCGCTTTCGAGGAGGTAGAGGGCTCTGGCCCGAGCGGCCATACCCAATCCATCTGCACTCTACCCCATGCCGAGAAGGCATATGAGGCCTACAAAGAATTGCTCGCCGAACCCGGTCCAGTCATCATCGGCGCGATGCCTTTCGCAAGCTGTTTCGGCCCGGCTTACGAATTCGCTTTCATCATGGATGCGGATTTGCGCAAGCGCAAGCTGCGCAACAAGGTGCCGATGATTTATGTGACCTCAGAACCGTATATCGGCCATCTGGGGCTGGCGGGTGTGGGCGATTCCAAGGGTTTGCTCGAATCCGAATTGCGCAGCCACGACATCAAATGGATCACTAATGCCAAAACCACCCACGTCGAGGCAGGCAAGATGTTCGTATCTGAATGCAACGACAAGGGCGAGGTCATCAAGGAACACGAGCTGCCGTTCAAGTATTCGATGATGCTCCCCGCCTTCAAGGGCGTGGATGCGGTCGCTGCCGTGGAGGGTCTGTGCAACCCGCGCGGCTTTGTGATCGTGGATGATCATCAGCGCAGCAAGAAATACAAAAACATCTTCTCGGCGGGCGTGTGCATCGCTATCCCCCCGGTCGAGGCGACTCCAGTACCTTCCGGCGCGCCGAAGACAGGCTTCATGATCGAAACCATGGTTACCGCGATTGCGCACAACATCCGCGACGAGCTTCTGGGCAAGCCCACTCATGCGGTCGGCACCTGGGGCGCGATCTGCCTTGCAGACATGGGCACCACAGGCGCCGCATTCGTTGCATTGCCGCAGATCGGGCCGCGCAATGTCAGTTGGTTCAAGAAGGGCAAGTGGGTGCATTGGGCGAAGATCGCATTTGAAAAATATTTCATCAAGAAAATGAAGAGCGGGAATTCCGAGCCGATCTACGAGAAATTCGTACTCAAGAAATTCGGAATTACCCGGCTGAAGTAAGTGCAGTTGCAAGCAAGCGGTAACGCGCCACCTCTCAAACTTTCGCGTGAGAGGTGGCGCACCGAATGTAATATCGGCATCATTGCCAACTAACTTTGGTTCAACGAACGAGCAATATGACACAGCAACATTATCAGGCCGCCATCGCCGCCTTCGACCAGGCCAACGCGGAAGACCCGAACAAGGAGATGGCCGACGGCAAGGAGTATCCCAAGGAGCTGCTCTACGCACTGCGCATGGGCGAAATGCAGGAGCGCTATGCCCCCGAGGCATCGGAGGCCGTGAAACTCGCGGTGCGTGCCCAGCACATCCAGCGCTGGAAGATCCCTCGCAGCAACTATCCCATGGATAGAATAGGATATCTGAAATGGCGCACCGGGCTGTACAAGTTCCACGCAGAGACTGCCGGGCGCATCATGCAGGAAATAGGTTATGACGGTGCGATGATAGCCCGCGTCAAGACCATCGTCAGCAAGAAGGGGCTAAAGGTCAACCCGGAGACGCAGTTGATGGAAGACGTGGCCGATCTGGTGTTCATCGAGCACTACATGGCCGGATTTGCTGCGCAGCACCCGGAGTATGACGAAGCGAAGTGGATACAGATCATCCGCAAGACCTGGCAGAAGATGTCGCCACGCGCACATGAATTTGCATTGGCGAACAAGATCAAACTGCCGGAAGCGCTGGTGCCGCTGATCTTGAAGGCTGTCCAATAGCATGGACTTCCTGCCGATCTTCCTGAACGTCAAAGGCAAGCTTTGCCTCGTGGCCGGCGGCGGCGAAGTCGCCAGGCGCAAGGCAGGCGTGCTGCTGGAAGCGGGGGCGAGAGTGCGCGTGGTCGCGCCGCAGATCGAGCCCGCATTGGCAGAACAGCAACGGGTCGAAACCGTCATCGCGCGCTTCGAGGCGCAACATCTCGATGGTGTGGCGCTGGCCATCGCGGCAACCAATGACCGCAGCGTCAATCGGCAAATCTCCGAACAGGCACATGCGCGCAATATCCCGGTGAACGTGGTGGACGATCCCGGGTTGTGCAGCTTCATCATGCCCGCAATCCTCGACCGCTCGCCGCTGATGGTGGCGTTCTCCAGCGGCGGTGCTTCGCCGGTGCTGACGCGCATGCTGCGCGGCAAGCTGGAGACCATGATCCCGCAGAACTACAGCCGCCTTGCGGCATTCGCAGAACGTTTCCGCGAACTGGTCAAGCAGAGCGTCACCAACCCATCGAAACGCCGTATCTTCTGGGAGGCTGTGCTGGAAGGCGTGGTTGCCGAGAAGGTGCTGGCCGGCGATGAAAGCAGCGCAGAGGCAATGCTGCAACAGATGCTGGCGAACGAGGACAATATCCAGCGCGGCGAAGTGTATCTGGTCGGCGCGGGCCCCGGCGATCCGGATCTGCTGACTTTCCGCGCTTTGCGGCTGATGCAAAAAGCCGATGTGGTGGTTTATGACAATCTGGTATCCAAGCCGATACTCGAAATGACGCGGCGCGATGCAGAACGCATTTATGTGGGTAAAAAGCGCGACGACCACACCTTGCCACAGGAAGAGATCAATGAGTTGCTGGTGCGTCTGGCCAAACAAGGCAAGCGCGTGCTGCGCCTCAAGGGTGGCGATCCGTTCATTTTCGGGCGTGGCGGCGAAGAGATCGAAACGCTTGCCGGTCATGGCATCCTGTTCCAGGTCGTACCCGGCATCACCGCAGCTTCCGGCGTGTCAGCCTATGCGGGCATTCCGCTGACGCACCGCAATCATGCCCAATCCTGCATATTCGTTACCGGGCACCTGAAAGACGGCAGCATGAATCTTGACTGGACCGCGCTGGCCCGGCCAAACCAAACCATCGTGGTCTATATGGGACTGCATGGGTTGGCAACACTGTGCACAGAACTTGTCGCGCATGGTTTGCCTGACAACACTCCCGCCGTGATCGTGCAACAAGGCACCACGCAAAATCAGCGTGTCGTTACCGGCACGCTTGCGACGCTGCCCGGAATCGCGCAAGTTGAAAAACTGCAAGCCCCGACTTTGATCATCGTCGGCGGGGTCGTCACGCTCAGGGAGAAATTGGCTTGGTTTAATCCCGAGAAACTTGAAAACCTGGAAAGTAAATGACCGTACTTAAACGTCCTGTGAGGAGAAGCCTGATGAGCAAATTGACACTCAATAACATATTGTTGGCGGCGTTGTTGTTGCTCGGCGTAAGCAACGCGATGGCCGATGATGAGAAATTGAGACCATTCGTACTTGCTTCAAAAGGTACGGAAACGGTTGCCGAAAAAACCGGGCAGGCGAAAGCGGCATTGATCGCGGGCGGCTTTACCGTGGCCGGAGAATATTCGCCTTACGCTGATGCCAACATTTTAATCGTGACCAATGACGACCTGAAAAAGAATGCGGCAGACTCCGAGCATGGCGGATTTGGCGCGATACAAAGAGTGGCTATCACCAAAGCAAAAGACGAGGTGCAGGTGAGCTATACCAATCCCATTTATATATCGAATGTCTATCGCATGAAAAGTGACTTGATTGGTGTTTCAGCCGGATTGGCTACCGCGCTGGGCAGGATCGAAGAGTTTGGCGCGAAAGGCATGACTGCCAAGCAGGCGCGCAAATATCATTACATGATGGGCATGGAATATTTTGATGAGCCGGATGTGCTGGCTGAATATGCCAGCTACGAAGAGGCGGTGCAAGCGGTGGATGCAAAGCTGTCAGCCAATCAGAACGGAATCAGCAAGGTTTATCGGGTGGATGTTCCCGGCAAGAAGGAAAGCGTGTTCGGTGTCGCCCTGAAGGGCGCAACGGAGGATGACAAATATATGGATGATCGTTTCATCATGAGTGAAATCGATTTTCGCGACATCAATTCCACGGCCCACCTGCCATATGAGGTGCTGGTTTCCGGCAACAAGGTTTATGCGTTATATGCCCGTTTCCGTATCGCGATCAGCTTTCCAGATCTGAGCATGATGGGAAAAAACAGTTTCATGAATATTATGAAATCCCCGGATGCGATTCGTGATGCGTTGAAGCAGGCAGTACAGAAGTAGCGGGTTGGGATTCTTGCCCGCCAGACGTTTCTCATTTTGCATGGAAAATTGGGAGAAGTTGCAATATGTCTTCTGAATTAATTGCAGCGGTGAGCGCGGGCGATGTCGTTCGCGTGCGGCCATTATTGTCCGCAGGCGCTGATGTGAACTGCCGCGATAGTGAAGGAGCCACGCTGCTGATGCTGGCCTCCCATGCGGGCAATTTACCGATGGTCAGGGTGCTGCTCGTGGCGGGCGCAGATGTCAATGCAAGCGATGAACGCGGTTGGACACCGCTGATGAAGGCGGTCTACAACGCGGAGCTGAATCGCGGATTTGCGGATGTGGTGCAAACCCTGATCGATGCCGGAGCGAATATGGAAGCACCCATCAGTTACGGTATCCGGCCCCTGATGCTGGCGGCAGGCTACGGCGAGACCGCGGTGGTCGAGACGCTGCTGAAGGCGGGCGCCGATGTCATGGCGCGCAACGATGGCGGTCTTACAGCACTGATGATGGTGAAGCAGAAACATTACGTGGATGTGATCAACCTGTTGCATGAAGCGGAGCGGGACGCAGGGGTAGGTGAGAGCAGTTGTTCGAGCAAAAACGAGCCCGGATCGAAAGTGTTGACTTTTCTGAAGCCTGCCGGTAAATCCTGACCGCGAAAATACGAAGGCTTATGTTTGTTTTTAACGTTATAAAAGGTTGAGATGCCATATTTCGTTTACAAGATATTTGAAACACCGATCCGCCGTTTGGAAAAGCTGGAACAACACGAGGCGTTTCGTGAAGCATCGAATCGGGCCAAACAACTGCGCGGCGAGCTTGCCAGCGATGCGGCATGTGTCATTAAAGTGATCTTTGCCGAAACAGAATTGCATGCCGAGGATTTGCTTAATCAAGTGCGCGCCGCAGCTCCCAATCCCCAGGATGATTAAGCAGCCGCAGTGGATGAAACAGCCTACCGGCAGGCGCTAACAACATCGATTTCGCGTTATTGCCCGTTTGAAAAATCCGTTTAACTCATTGCGCATCCTTAATCAGGCTGGATTATCCGGGGCGGATGACGGCTGCCGGTGCGAGCCGCGAATCGCGTCCCTGAGCAAAAAAATACCTGACAAGACTAGTCGGCATAGTTTAAAATCCGAACCTAGACCCTTTATCTGATCCAGGAGTGAGTGATGAGTTTTAACGAAACAGATGTGCAAAGTGCGTTGAAGAATTTGATCGATCCGAATACCAAAAAGGATTTTGTCAGCGGAAAGTCTGTGAAGAACATCAAGATCAGCGGCAGCGAAGTATCGCTGGATATCTTGCTGGGCTATCCGGCCAAGAGCGTGTGGGACGAGATACGCGCGATGGTCGAAGCGCATCTTAAAGCGACGTTACCGGGCGTGGGCAAGGTCGCCATCAACGTGACCAGCAAAGTCGTGCCGCACGCGGTACAGCGCGGCGTGAAGCTCGTGGAAGGCGTGAAGAATATCATCGCGGTGGCGAGCGGCAAGGGCGGCGTGGGCAAATCCACCACGGCGGTGAACCTGGCCCTGGCACTGGCTGCCGAGGGCGCGCGCGTCGGCGTGCTGGATGCCGATATCTACGGCCCTTCGCAACCCACGATGCTGGGGATTTCCGGCCAACCCGAATCGGTTGACGGGAAATCCATCGAACCGATGAGCAATCACGGCCTGCAAGCCATGTCCATCGGATTCATGATCGACGGCGACGACACGCCTATGGTCTGGCGAGGCCCGATGGTTACGCAGGCACTCGACCAGTTGCTGCATCAGACGCGTTGGGACAATCTGGATTATCTGGTGGTGGATCTTCCGCCGGGTACAGGCGACATTCAGCTTACCCTGGCGCAAAAAGTGCCGGTGACCGGCGCGGTGATCGTCACGACACCGCAGGACATCGCGCTGATGGATGCTCGCAAAGGTCTCAAGATGTTTGAAAAGGTTGGCATCAAAATCGTCGGCATCGTGGAAAACATGAGCACGCACATTTGTTCCAATTGCGGCCACGAGGAACACATCTTCGGTGCGGGGGGCGGGGAGAAGATGTGCGCCGATTACAACGTGGAATTTTTGGGCGGGCTGCCGCTGGACATTCGCATCCGCGAGCAGACGGATTCAGGCAATCCGACGGTGGTAGCTGACCCGGATGGCAATATCGCCAAGGTGTACAAACAGATCGCCCGTCGCATCGCGGTCAAGGTCGCCGAGATGGCGCAGGACCACAGCGCCGTTTTCCCGAAGATCGTAGTGCAAAATACCTGAGGTACTGCAACTGAGCATGATTCGAATGCATGCATAAGGCCGGCTTGAGCCGGCTTTATCATTCGTTGTCCCGATTTTATTGGCACAGGTTTTCTTTTCTGCACCCGCGAATCAACCTGGAAAACGCCCTTATTCCATTTCCATTTCAAAGTTAAAACAATCTGTAGGCTGTGCCCGGCAACCCTTCGACAGGCTCAGGACAGGTTTGATCCGGCGGGCATAGCCCGCCCTACGATATTGCACTATTAACAGTCTGTTGAATTTATCAACTCGCGTCGAAAAATGAACATTTTTGGGGGTGCTTCTACCCTTCACCAGTTACTAAAAATCGCTTGTAGCGCGTTCTGAGAGGTCGATATTTTTGGTAACTCTGTAAGGCCGATAAATTCAACAAACTGTTAATCGGAAAATGGAATTAGCCACAGAGAACACTTGCTCAAAACTTGCCTTGTGAACGAACTTGGACTAAACTAGTCCTAGATTAGGTGAGGTGAACATGTTACGACTGAGCAAACTGGCTGATTACGGCACTCAAGTGATGACCTATATGGCGCGCGACCAAGCTGTCCACAGCGCAAGCGAGGTGGCAACAGAGCTGGGTATTGCGGCGCCAACGGTAAGCAAGATCCTTAAAATGCTGATCAGGAAGAATCTGGTGGCCTCCGTGCTGGGTGCTAAAGGTGGTTATCTGCTCGCTCGTCATCCTTCAGAGATTTCGGTCGCTGAAATCATCGATGCGATGGACGGTCCGATCTCGATCACCGAATGCAGCGGTACCACGACATGTGAGCGCGAGTCTACCTGCACGACCCGAAGCAATTGGCAGGGGATTAATCACATCATTCAAGATGCATTGGAAAAAGTGAATCTTGCTGAAATGATCGCACCCAAGCCGCAGGTCGTGGATACGAGTGCGCTTCGTTCGCGCGGTGTTTTCGTTTGAGTTTATTTGGAGATGAACATGGCTATCACAATTACGGAATCTGCGGCAAAACACATCCGCGCTCAGATCGAGAAAAGCGGCAATGGTGTCGGACTGCGGCTTGGAGTGAAGAAGTCAGGATGCAGCGGCTTCGCATATACGATGGATATCGCAAATGAAGTTCTGGAGACCGACAGGGTTTTTGAGAGCTTTGGTGCGAAGGTGCTGGTGGATGCGGAGAGCTTGCCCCTTATCAATGGAACAGAACTCGAATATGTCAGGCAGGGATTGGGATATGCATTCAAGATCAACAATCCCAATGTCAAGGATCAATGCGGTTGCGGCGAGAGTTTTGCTGTTTAAAGGATTGTTTATGGGAGCCTTTAGAAATTCACTTTTGCGGGATGAAGCGCAAGGAGTTTTGTAGGGTGCGTCCCACGCACCATCTTTCTATCAGAAGCGGTGCGTAGAACGCACCCTACGATGATTCGCTTTTATATTGCGAAATGGAATTACATATGAGCACAGCACTGCAAAATCTGGTCAACCAGCCCTATAAGCACGGCTTCGTGACCGACATCGAAACCGAGACGGTTGCCAAGGGCTTGAGCGAGGATGTGATACGCCTGATCTCGAAAAAGAAGGATGAGCCGGAGTGGCTGCTCGAATTCCGCCTGGCCGCTTACCGTCATTGGCTTACGATGGAAGAGCCTTCCTGGGCGAACGTGAGTTACCCCAGGATCGATTTCCAGGACATCATCTATTTCGCGCAGCCGAAGCCGAAGAAGCAGCTTGCCAGCATGGATGAGGTTGATCCGGAATTAAGGCGCACCTTTGAAAAACTCGGCGTGCCATTGCACGAGCAAAAGCTGATGACCGGAGTGGCGGTAGACGTGATCTTCGACAGCGTGTCGGTGACCACGACCTACAAGGCGAAACTGGCCGAGATCGGGATCATTTTCTGTTCCTTTTCCGAGGCGGTGCGCGAGCATCCGGAGCTGGTGAAACAATATCTGGGCAGTGTGGTGACTAGCGGCGACAACTTCTATGCCGCGCTCAATTCGGCGGTGTTCACCGACGGATCGTTCTGTTTCATCCCCAAAGGCACCAAGTGCCCGATGGATCTGTCCACTTATTTCCGGATCAATACCGAAGGCTCGGGGCAATTCGAGCGAACGCTGATCATCGCAGAGGAAGGCAGCTCGGTGTGTTATCTGGAAGGCTGCACGGCTCCGCAGTTCGACACCAACCAGTTGCATGCGGCGGTGGTCGAGCTGGTCGCGCTGGACAATGCCGACATCAAATATTCGACGGTGCAGAACTGGTATGCCGGCGACGAGAATGGAAAAGGCGGGATCTATAATTTCGTCACCAAGCGCGGACTGTGCAAGGGCATCAATTCGAAGATATCCTGGACTCAGGTCGAGACCGGCTCTGCCATCACCTGGAAATATCCGAGCTGCGTGTTGCTGGGCGACAACTCGATCGGCGAATTTTATTCGGTGGCGCTGACCAACCATCTGCAACAGGCCGATACCGGCACGAAAATGATCCATATCGGCAAGAACACCCGGAGCAGGATCATCTCGAAAGGCATCTCTGCAGGGCGTTCGAGCAACAGCTATCGCGGCCTGGTCAAGATCGGCAGCCGCGCGACAGGCGCCAGGAATTATTCGCAGTGCGATTCGATGCTGATCGGCGACCGTTGCGCGGCGAACACGTTTCCGACCATAGACGTGCAGAACACCACTGCACAGGTCGAGCACGAGGCATCCACATCCAAGATCGGCGAAGACCAGATGTTTTTCTTTGCACAGCGCGGGATCGGTTCGGAAGAGGCGGTCTCGATGATCATCAACGGCTTCTGCAAGGATGTGTTCGTGCATTTGCCGATGGAATTTGCGGTCGAGGCTACCAAGCTGCTCGGCCTGAAACTTGAAGGGAGCGTAGGGTGATCAACAAAGGCAGCAAGATATTGCTGGAAGTCAAAAACCTCAGGGCAGAAGTTGCCGGGGTGGAGATCCTGAAAGGGGTCAATCTCACCGTTTGCGCAGGCGAGGTGCACGCCATCATGGGTATCAACGGCTCGGGCAAGAGCACGTTCTCCAAGGTGCTGGCGGGGCATCCTGACTACGCCGTAACGGGCGGCACAGCCACTTTCGAAGGCAAGGACCTTTTCGCGCTTGCCCCGGAAGCACGCGCCAGGGCTGGACTCTTCCTGGCATTCCAGTATCCGGTCGAGATCCCCGGCGTGTCGAACAGCGCATTGTTGCGCCTGGCCTACAACACGCTACAGACAGAACGCGGGCTCGAGGAACTCGACCCGCTCGAGTTCGAGGATCTGGTGCAGGAGAAGATCAAGGTCGTCGAGATGGACCCGAGCTTTCTCAGCCGCAGCGTGAACGAAGGTTTTTCCGGCGGCGAGAAGAAGCGCAACGAAATCCTGCAAATGGCCGTGCTGGCACCCAGGCTCGCGATCCTGGATGAGACCGATTCCGGGCTCGACATCGATGCATTGAGGATCGTGGCAAAGGGCGTGAACAGCCTGCTCTCGCCCGGCAATGCGGTGGTGATGGTGACGCATTACCAGCGCCTGTTGAACTACATCGTGCCGGATTACGTGCATGTGATGGATGGCGGACGCATCGTCAGAACCGGCGGCAAGGAACTCGCGCTGGAACTGGAAGCGCGCGGCTACGACTGGCTCAGGGTGGCGGCGTGACCCAAGCCAGCACGACAATGTCCAAAGAACAATGTTTCGAGCAGCTGCTGCTCGGCAAATCCGTTAAATCGGAAGGCTGGCTGGAGCAGATCCGCGAGGATGCGCTGGAACATGCCCAAGCCATGAACTTCCCTTCAGCCAGGCATGATGACTGGCGCTTCACCGACTTGTCATCGCTGTTCCTGCACGACTTCCACCCTATCATCACCTTTGCCAGATTGACTCGGGCCGAAATCGAAAAGTTTGTGATTCCCGGAGCGATCCGGCTGGTCTTTGCCGATGGATGCTATTCCGCAGAACTTTCCGATCTGACGCAAGCAGGCTCAGGCGTGACGGTGGCATCGCTTGCCGAGCGCCTCGGAGACCAGAAGGTTGCGGCAAATTTCGGGCGGCATGCGCCATACAGGCAAGATTCCTTTGTCGCGTTGAACACGAACTTTTTCGAAGACGGCGCCTGGATCCACGTTACAGAGGAAGTAACAGCACCGGTTCATCTGCTGCATGTTGCGACCAAACGCGAGGCCCCATCTGCCATCTATCCGCGCTGCCTGGTAGTGATGGAATCTACCGGCCGCGCGACCGTAGTCGAAGACTATGTGGGGTTGGACGACGGGATTTATCTTTCCAATGCGGTGACCGAGGTGGTTCTGAAAGAGCATGCGCAGTTGCAGCATGTGCGGGTGCAGCGCGAAGCGAAAAATGCGTTTCACATCGGGCACTGTTCGGTCGAATCGGGCAGAAACAGTGATTATTCCGCGACCTCGATTGCGTTGGGCGCCCGTGTGTCGCGACATACCCTGCATGTCACACAACAGGGTGAAGGCGCAGAAATACACCTCAATGGGCTGGCACTGATCGCGGGGCGCCAGATCGCCGACACGCACACCTTGATCAATCATGGAACACCAAGAGGCAAGAGCGTCCAATTGCACAAATGCATCGCTGACGGATCGGCGCATGCGATTTTCAGCGGCAAGATCATCGTCAATGAAGGTGCGGTGGGCACTGATTCCACGCAAAGCAGCCGCAACTTGCTGCTCTCGGACAAGGCGCGCATCGACACCCAGCCGCAGCTTGAGATATTCAACGACGATGTGAGTTGCAAGCACGGCGCAACGGTCGGACAGATCGATGCTGACGCACTGTTCTTCCTCAGAAGCCGCGGACTCACCGAGGAGCGCGCGCGTAATCTGCTCACTCATGCTTTTGCCGCCGAGATCATCGCCAGGATCCTCGTGCCGTCTCTGGTCGAGTCCCTGAGCAAGACGATACTGGAACGCATGGGCGGGGAGCGCTGATGAAGGTCGAACGCATGAATACTGAATCTATCAATATCGATAAGATCAGGGCCGATTTCCCGATACTCGGCCTGCAGGTTTCCGGCAAGCCGCTGGTCTATCTGGATAACGCGGCCAGCAGCCAGATGCCGCAGGCTGTCATCGACCGCATCGTGCGCTACCAGAGCCAGGAGCATGCCAATATCCACCGCGCGGTGCATTACCTGAGCGAGCTGGCCACCAGGGAATTCGAGGCGGCGCGCGTCAAGGTGCAGCATTTTCTGAACGCAAAGGAATCGCGCGAGATCATTTTCACGCGCGGCACGACCGAAGCCATCAACCTGGTGATGCACGGCTATGGCCGCGCCTTTATCGGCAAAGGGGACGAGATCATCCTGTCCGGCCTTGAGCACCATGCGAACATCGTTCCCTGGCAGATGCTGGTGCAGGAAAAAGGGGCGGTGCTGCGCGTGATCCCGATGAACGATGCCGGTGAATTGCTGATCGACGAGTTCGAGGCGCTGTTCAATGAAAAGACAAAATTCCTGGCGCTGTCGCATGTGTCGAATGCGCTTGGCACGATAAATCCGGTCAAGACAATGACCGCCTGCGCGCATCGCCACGGCGTGCCGGTATTGCTCGACGGAGCCCAGGCCGCGCCGCATCAGTCGCTAGACATGCAGGATCTGGATTGCGATTTCTATGCCTTTTCCGGACACAAGATGTGCGGGCCGACCGGCATCGGCGTGCTTTACGGCAAGGCTCAACTGCTGGAGAAGATGCAGCCCTATCAGGGTGGCGGTGACATGATACTTTCGGTGACCTTCGAGAAGACCACCTACAACGTAATCCCTGCCAAATTCGAGGCCGGCACCCCGCCCATCATGGCGGCGATCGGCCTGGGGGCGGCAATTGATTACCTGAACGGAATAGGCTTGGCCAAAATCGAGGCGTACGAAAAGGAATTATTGGATTACGCGACCGCGCGAGTCACGGCTCTGCCCGGTGTCAGGATCATCGGCACGGCCAGCAAAAAAGCTGCGGTGCTGTCATTCGAAATCAAAGGGGTGCACCCGCACGATGTGGGCACGATTTTGAACGTGGACGGCATTGCGATCCGCACCGGACACCATTGCGCCCAGCCGGTGATGCAGCGCTTCGGTGTGCCGGCCACCGCGCGCGCCTCGTTTGCCTTTTACAACACCAAACAGGAAATCGACAAGCTGGTCGACGGCATCCTGAAAGTGCAGGAGATGTTCTCATGAGGTTCCCATGACTGACATACGGCAGCTTTATCAGGAAGTGATACTCGATCACAACCGCAAGCCGAGGAACTTCGGTTCGATACTCGGCGCGAATCGGCATGCCGAGGGACACAACCCGCTGTGCGGGGATCACATCAGGTTGTCGATGAACGTGCTGGAAGACAAGATCGAGACCATCGCGTTCGAAGGGGAGGGCTGCGCGATATGCAAGGCGTCGGCCTCGATGATGACCGGTGCGGTCAAGGGGAAATCGGTGCAGGATGCCGAGATCATGGTCGAGGAATTCAGGGGCATGGCGACTGGCACGCTCGATCTCGACAGAGCAGACCATCATTTGGGCAAGCTGAAAATCTTTGCCGGGGTCAAGGACTTGCCGTCACGGGTCAAGTGCGCGATCCTGCCGTGGCATACGCTGCATGCCGCGCTGCATCCTGTCCTGAGCCCAGTCGAAGGGGCCGAATTCTCGGTCTCGACTGAAGGCGAAGCCGATCCCGTTCCTGGCACCGGTATAGGCGAGGAATAATCATGCCGAAAATTGCTGACATCGAAGACACCCCGAACCCGAACGCGGTCAAGTTCGTGCTGAAGGACAGGTTGACATGGGGCACAGCACGCTCCTTCGACAGCGCCGAATCGGCTGCTGCCGATCCGCTTGCTTCCCAATTGTTCGCCATTGCACACGTCACCAATGTGTATTACATGGACAAGTGGATCTCCGTCACTCAGGACGGCGAGGCGGACTGGCCGATGCTGCTGAGGAAAATCGCCATGCCGATCAGGGAGGCGGAAGCCGCCCAGAAACCGGAATCGCAAGCCGCATCGAATTATAATAACGACGATCCCAGGTTGGCCGCTATCCGCAAATTGCTGGACGAGCAAATCCGTCCCGCGCTGATGGCAGATGGCGGAGATCTCGAAATCGCCAGTCTGGAGGGAAACCTGCTGAAGATCCACTATTTCGGCGCATGCGGCAGCTGCCCGAGTTCTCTTTCCGGTACACTTTGGGCAATCGGGAATCTGGCCAGAACCATCGAGCCGGATATCGAGGTTGAAGTGGTATGAGCGATTGGGTGGATGTTGGCAGGGCCGATGAAATTTCCGCCGGTAAACCGGTGCACATTGAAATTGACGGCACCGGCATCGCGGTTTTCAAACTGGATCAAATGTTCTACGCGATCGAGGATGTCTGCACCCATGACGGCGGCAAGCTCACCGGCGGCTGCGTCGAAAATGACCAAATCGTCTGCCCGCGCCACGGCGCCCGCTTTTCGATCAGAACCGGGGAAGCCTTGACTGCGCCGGCCTATGAGCCGACCGCGACATTTCCGGTCAGAATTGAGAATGGCATGGTCCAAGTCAGGGACGATCGCTGGGATTAGATTTGCTGATCCGCCCCCCTTTTTTAACACCCTGTTATTCAAATTCTATTTCAAAGATCACACACTCGCCCCTACGATATTTGGAACCGATATTTTGGTTTGACATGTCGAATATGTACATGTAGCATAATACAATGTACATAAATGGAGGAGTATTTTGAAAAAATTAACCCTAACTACGCTGCGCCAACAAATTTTTCAGATCGCTGATGAAGTCTTGATGACAGGCCAGCCGGTAAGTATTGAACGCAATGGCAAGGTGCTGTTGCTCAGTCCGGCAGTCGAGCTGAATAAATCGAAAAGTTTGAAATTGAAACGTAGGAAACTGATCAGTGGTGACGCTGAATCGCTGCATACAGCAAAGGTCTGGGAATGGCACGAACCGGAAAATCTGCTCTAGTCCACCTCGATACGCATATCGTTTGTTGGCTGTATGAAGGCCGCTCGGAATTGCTGACCCCGGCGTCATTGCGGACTATTGAATCTGGTTTGTTACAGGTTTCTCCTGTGGTGCAACTCGAACTGACCTATTTGCACGAAATTGGCCGCATCAGCCGCGATGGCAGTTATGTGCTGGATGCGCTGGCCAAGGACATAGGCCTGAGTGTAGCGGATGTGTCGTTGGCCCAGGTTATGAAAATAGCCGGTGCGCTAACCTGGACGCGCGACCCGTTCGATCGCATGATAGTTGCACATGCCATGATTGCAGATGCGGCACTGGTGAGTAAGGATCGCCTGATACGCAAGCATTGCAACAGAGCGATTTGGTAAACACCGGTCATGTCTGATTCTTCATACTTGTTCCCGCCGCCTGTACCGGCGTCCGTATGGGTTGTGCGACAGCCAACGTAGAGTGCGATACCCCTGTCCTGAGTTTGTAGAAGGGTAACGGTCATTGCGCCGAATTATCGCCGCATTGGTGCAATGCGCTACGCTTATGCGATCGTAGCTGAAAGCCGCGGTAGGTCTGAATCTGCCCCGACATAATTAAGGCTGCGTCGGGATAAATCCCGACCTACAAAAACACGACAGAACAGCCGGGAATTTGGAACGCACTATGCCGACGAGGCTAAATGGAGGCACTGGAATCGCGGTGTTCAAGCTGGATCCAGCGTTCTACGCGATCGAAGATGCCTGATCCTGTTTTTCATCAGTTGTTTCACACCAGGCTCTGAACTATTCCGAAAATAGCGTGTCGGAAACAGCGCTTCGAGCTTTGTACACGAAATGTACGGCCAATACAAAGACAGACTGGAAGAATGAAGGTGTTCGGCTTCAGGATGCATGACCAACAAAATTCAACAGAACCGACAAGATTTGATAGATTTCCTGGAAGGTAAGCCGGCCTTGACACCGTGCAAGCAAGAGATGGTCAGAGACAGGCAACAACCGGATTCGAAGTTTTCGCGTGATATCCTTCAATATAGATAATGGCAAATACTAATTCCGGCGGCGCGCGGCGCGGCATATATATCCTGGTGCTCGCCATTATGGTGCTGCTGCCTATAAGCGTGACCGCTTATAAACTTTATGTCCTCGACTACCCCCTGGCGGGACTGATTCCGGCGCCAAGTTACAACGTTGAAGTCAGCATGCAGGTCGACGGTCATGGAGAAGATATCAATATTCACACCTATCTTCCAAAAACAGACTCGCGCCAATCAGTAGACAACGAACAGAATTCTTCCGGTGCTTTTACCGCAGAGATCAAATCTGATCCGCTTAATCGCGAGGTATCCTGGAAAGCCGAGAACGTCCGGGGTCAGCAAGGCATACTCTACGCCTATGCGGTGCGCGCACGCCATGTAAGGTTCAACATCCCTGCGGATCTGACCATTCCGGATTCATATCCTGCCGCGCTGGCGTCCTATCTCGTGGCCGAACCCGGCATTCAGAAGGACGACCCGCAGATCGAAGCAGCCTTGCGCCGCATCGTCCCGGCGGAAAAGCCGGCTATTCTGGACGCCGTAACCCGTATCCACCGGCATTTGCAAGACAATCTGGCCAACCGGAATTTTTCGGGTTACACCGACGCACTGACGGCGCTCAAGCTCGGCGAGGCCAGCTGCAACGGCAAGAGCCGCCTGTTCGTCGCAATGGCACGCAAGTTGAACATCCCGGCACGCCTGGTGGGCGGCCTGGTCATGCAGCAGGGCAGCAAGCGCACCAGCCACCAGTGGGTCGAAGCCTATATCAGCGGCCACTGGGTCCCATTCGACACCATCAATGACCATTTCGCCGAGATCCCAGCCAACTATCTGACGCTCTACTACGGCGACCTGGTGCTGTTCAAACACACTGCGAACGTCAATTTCCAGTATTTCTTCAACGTCACCAAACAACTGGTGCCGCAGCGCGATGCCGAGGCTGCGCTGAGCCAGTCAGCGCTGAACATCACCAATTTGTATGCATTCTTCGAGCGCGTCGGCATCTCCCAGAATCTTCTGAAGATACTTCTGATGCTCCCGCTCGGTGCGCTGGTGACCGTGGTGTTCCGCAATGTGATCGGTCTCGAGACGTTCGGAACTTTTCTTCCGGCGCTGATCGCCTCGGCGGCCCGAGAAACCGGTTTGTTGTGGGGTGTCATCGGCTTCCTTGTGATCATTCTGGTGTCGGCGGTGGTTCGCAGGGCGCTTGACTGGCTGCAACTGCTGCATTCACCCAAGATGGCGATCATGCTGACGACGGTAGTGATCGTCATGATGGTGATGACGGTGGGTGGGGTGCAACTCGGCCTGTTCGAGCTCGCGCATATGACCCTGTTCCCGATCGCGATACTCGCCATCACCGCCGAGCGCGTCGCGCTGATGGAGGCCGAGCAGGGTGCACTGAAAGTCGCGCATATAACATTTATGACTCTCATCGTGATCGCTGCCTGTTACGCGGTGATGGACTCGTTGTTCATGCAAAGCCTGGTACTCGCGTTTCCAGAGTTGTTGCTGGTGGCGATCGCGCTGAACCTGTGGCTGGGCAAGTGGATAGGTATACGGGTGATGGAATTCCTGCGTTTCCGCCGCTTGATACTGGGTTCCCGGGAAATGGACGTCAAGACATGAGATCGTTGCGCGAATTTCTATCTCTCCTGAGCGGTACACACGAGCGTGCCGCAACCGTGCTGGCGATGAACCGGCGCAACCTCCATTACATCTACACGCGCAATGAGCGCCGGCATTTCCCGCTCGCGGATGACAAGCTGCTCGCCAAGGAGGTTCTCGTCGCGGCGGGCGTGCGCATGCCTGAAACCTATCGCACTTACAGCTATTTTTATCAGCTGCGCAATCTGGAACAGGACCTCGATGCCAATCATGATTTCGTCATCAAGCCGGCTCAGGGCAGCGGCGGCAACGGCATCATCGTGATCGTGGGCCGGAGCGGACGGGACTGGCTGGGCATAAGCGGAAAGATTTACACTGCATATGACCTGCAAAAACATATCTCGGACATCATTTTCGGGGTTTATTCTTTTGACCTGGGAGACCGCGCCATCATTGAAAGCCGTATTACGCAACATGCCGAGATGGAAGAACTGAGCCCGCTCGGGCTTGCCGATGTGCGCGTCATCATGTGTGACGACTTTCCGGTCATGTCGATGACGCGCGTACCGACTCGACAATCTGACGGCAAGGCGAACCTGCATCAGGGCGCTCTTGGGGTCGCCATCGATATTCCCACCGGAGTCACTACACATGCCCGCTTTTTGGGCCAGCCTATAGACAGGCATCCGGACAGTGGTATTCCGCTGATCGGGCGCACCTTGCCGTTTTGGCCGGAAATCCTCGAACTGGCACAGCGTGCGGCACGGGCAGTGCCGCTAAAATATCTGGGCGTGGATATATCGGTTTCGCCGGACGGACCGCAACTGCTCGAGATCAACGTACGTCCTGGTCTGGAGATACAGAACGTGAATGAGCGCGGTATGTTGCCGATACTCCAGGCCATGACAATGAAGGAGACCAGCCAGGATGAATAGCGGCGCTCGATGGATGCGGCTATTCCGGGAGAGTTTCGTACCCGTGATCATCGTCATCCTGTGCATCTTCCTGATGCTGTTGTACGTGCAATTTCGCGCAGAATACGATGCTGACAAGGTCACCGTGATCGATATACAGCCGGTGGCAGCGTCGATATCAGAAAGCGAAACTGCGGACGTACGGAGTGACTCGGAGCCCATCGTTTCCGGCGGGCAGGGTTCGGAGCAGCAGCTTGCCGCCGTGATGCTGGCACAGGGAAAATGGCCGGAGGCCGAGCAGCTTTACCTGAGTATCCTGGCACGCCAGCGTAGTTCTCGCGCGCTCAATGACCTCGGTGTCTTGTATCTGAAGAAGGGCGATGTATCTCGCGCACTCGACTACTTCAATCAGGCAGTTGACGCCGACCCGGCGGATACCAGCGCATTGTTCAATCGTGCCCTTGCCTTTTCCCGCAGCGGGCGCAGCCGCGAGGCGCTTGAATGGTATCGCGCGCTGTTGGCCCGGCAGCCCGGTCACTTCGAGGGCCAGTACAACCTGGCGATCATTCTGATCAAACAGGGCGATAATGCAGCCGGAGCAGATGCAATGGAAAAAGCAGTAAACCTGGCCGGCGGCGAGCGCAAGGCGCGCGCGCTATATGGTCTGGGTCTGGCGCGGCGTGAGCTGGGTCAGCGGGCCGAGGCTGCGAGCGCATTTGAAGCGGCGATCCGTCTGCGCCCGGGTGACCCGGGGCCGCGTGTGGCGCTCGCGACGCTTGAGCCCGATACGCTGGAAGGGCAGGCGCGCGCATTAGCTCAGTACCGCAAGATACTGGAACTTGCGCCGAATTACTCGCCGGCGCTGGTCAACATGGCGTCGGTGCTGAATGCCCAGCACAAGCGGCGTGAAGCGGAACAGGCCCTGCGCCAGGCGATCCAGTTCGATCCGAAGTATGTCCGGGCACATTCAAGTCTGGGCCTGATGTTACTGGCTGACAAACGCTGGCAGGATGCGCGTGCCGAATTCGAGTGGATATTGCAGCATGACCCGGCGCGCGCGGACGCCCATTTCAACCTGGGTCGCGTGGCATATGGGGAAAAGGACTACGACAAGGCGATCACCGAATACCAGTCGGCGCTGAAGACGGCTGCCGGCAGCTACCCGGAGGCGCTGCTCAACCTCGGCCTGACATATGCGGCCAGGAACGATTACGCCGCGGCACTTGCCGCATATGAAGCGGCGTTAAAGGTGCGGCGGCAATATCCCGAGGCGTGGTACAACATAGGCATTACCCATCTGCGCCAGAAAAAGAACGAGCGCGCCGAGAATGCCTTCAAAGCCGCAGTGCGCCTGCGCCCGGACTACGAACAAGCCTGGTTCAATCTCGGCGTCGTCTATGGCAACTCCAATCGCGACAAGGAGGCGATGGATGCCTACCGCAAGGCATTGAGCATCCGTCCGGATTACCATCAGGCCCAACTCAACCTGGCGGTGCGCCACGCAAAACGCAAAGAGTATGATGAAGCGATCCGGCTTTACCGGTCCATCCTGGCGCGTGATGAGTCTTATTCTCTGGCCTGGTTCAATCTGGGCAGAGCATACATCGAGAATCGTCAGCCCGCCGAAGCGGTAGCAGCATTACGCAAGGCTGTCGCCCTTGACCCGAGCAACACCAAGACGTTGCGGTTCCTGGGACGGGCATTGCTGCTTGACAAGAAAAATGGCGAGGCGGTAAAAGTCCTGGAGAATGCCGTTGCCGCCGATCCCGCCGACGCGCGTCTGCGGCTTGAGCTCGCACGCGCGTTGCGCCAGACAGCACGCGCGGACGATGCCCGCGCCGAGCTGGCAAAGGCAAGGCAGCTGGACCCGAAGCTGCGCGGGGTCGATGAAGAGATTCAGAAATTTGAAGAGCCGTGAACAGTCAACATTTTAATTTTAATTAACCAGGAAAGGTACGTTTACCATGCGCAATAAAATTCTATTCCACCCGGCGGTGCTTGTTGTTGCCCTGACCCTGCCTGCCATCGCTTCCGCAGCGAGCGCACCAGCGAGCGCGCCCAAGACGGCGCCCGTTGTTGAGCAAAGCAATATCACATGGTCTGCTGCGACCGGACTCGGCTATGACAGCAACGCCTATCGGGCGCCGCGCGCTTCCTATGTCGATTACGGCGCGCTGCCCATCGGATCGAACCCGACCGTGGTTCCACAGGCGAAATCCGGATTTTTTGTTCCCTATGAAATAAAGGCGGATATGGCAAAAATCCGCGACCAGGATAGCCGGATGCTCGCGTCGGCAAAAGCAGACGGAAGTTTCTACCTCGGGTCCGGCCTCAGCAACGCCAGTGAATACAATATGGGGCTGCATGGCGGTTTTGATTATGTCCTGGCGCGCGAGGGAAAATCGGAAGACACGTTTTATGTCGGAGCGCTGATCGAAAATCACAAGCGGGTATATGTCGATCATGATTCGGGACTGGGCAAAACCACTACGCTGAGCGGCAGAGATATTTCCGGTCTCTACAGCTATACCAGCTTCGGTGTCGAAGCGGAATACAAACACAGAACAGGCAAGCTTGATTACGGCTTGAACGGAAAGTACACTCTTAATGACTATGAAAATCCACCCGGCGCACCGCAACAGGACCATAGCTATTACACACTGGGCGCCGATACCAGCATTCCGGTCGCAACCAGGACCGATCTGAACCTGTCCTTCGACCATTCGGTGCGGGATTACTCCAACCGCCATTCACGCGACCTGCAAGCCTTATTCACCACTTCGTTGCTGGCGTATACCTACAATACTTTTGGCGCCACGTTGCGCAACCGGTTATCCCCCGACTGGTTGTTGTACCTGGATATCGATCACGCGCTTCGTGCAGATAACAATGTGGGTTACGGTGATTACAAGGAAAGCCGATACGGTGCGCGGCTATTGTACGGGCAGGACCGACTCAAGGCCCGGCTGGCGCTGCATCATTGGGGGCGCGATTATCCGAATGGTTTCGCCTTTGACGTCGCCGGGCAAGCAGCGAAAACCTACAGCGGGAATGTTCTGAAACTCAAGGCAGAACTGGAACAGACCAAAAACACCGCGCTCTGGACCGAACTGGTTTACGAGGCTCAGAACACCACCGACCTGCGCTACGACTATGTTCGCAAACAGATCATGGCGGGCATGAGTTGGGCGTATTGAGGTGACGCCTGCCTTGCGTCGCGAGAATGATTTGTTATTAGTGCTGCCCCCTCTGTATAATCCGCGCCTTCGGGGCGTAGCGCAGCCTGGTAGCGTACGTGCATGGGGTGCACGTGGTCGGAGGTTCGAATCCTCTCGCCCCGACCAGATAAATCAATTTGTTGGATCGTGGTAGCTTTATTTGATGACATTTTGGTGGCTATGCCGACAAACATTGAATCAATTTTTCCATGTTCATTATTCTTATCAGCACCCTTAATCCACTTGGAATAATCCGTCAAAACCATCTGCATGGTAGCGTGGCCGAGTTGTGTCAATAGCGGATGCAGGATGTAATATTCCATAGTTGCTACGGCCATTACTCATAAGTCAGAAATATAGGCTACAGAAGTATGCTTAACGAACGCACCAGGTTTGGATTGGCGCCGATTTTCTGCAATTGCTCATGCACACGACCCTGCAAATTTTTCGCCTTTCTTCAGCGGCCTTCTGGCTACACCGGTACGCTTGGCATGACTCCACACAAGCTCATCCGGATTCAGGTCTGGCGCATAGCCCGGCAGGAAATGCAGGGCCCAACACCCCTCCGTGCTGGCCACATATTCCTTGACCACCCTATTCTTGTGCGCTGGCAGTCCATCAACCACCAGATGCAATGCTTTCTTGCGGCAATCCATCAGTTGCTTGAGCAGTTCAACGAACAATTCGCCCGTCAGTCCGCCTTGATAAGTGGCAAACCAGAACGCGCCTTTGGCATTGACCGCAGAGGCAGGCCGTAACTGGTCATTACTGCCGTTACGTCTTCTCCCTCAAGGATGCGCTCCACCGCCATCATGCGTATGGTTTCTTTGGTCTTTCGATCATGAGTTCGTCCATCTTTTTAGGTTGCATCAAGCAATGTTTCATGAGGAAGAGCAGTGTGGCGTAGTGCTATCAGCATCTACAACCTGACAATACCGTTGTTTAACCATTAGGTAATTAGGGCGAAACGTAACCAAAGTAGATAGCCAGGAAGAGTTTAAAAATATTTTCCTGACGATGATTGTAACGGTATTCAATTTCTTTCAGATACATGGGAAAGTGGTACCTCGATACGCCT